>Ga0209536_100001506_pt1 | contig 38419 bp, 27 predicted proteins | sample DeeMarSeWOR28_12_FD_187461 | JGI IMG/M metagenome (GOLD analysis project Ga0209536, IMG submission 187461) | Marine sediment microbial communities from White Oak River estuary, North Carolina - WOR-2-8_12 (SPAdes) (version 2) | ecosystem: Environmental > Aquatic > Marine > Intertidal zone >... | reverse complement strand
GCTTTGTTGCTCGATAAAATGGTCGATCCGTTCCATACCAAACAGGTCGACCATTTTGGTAATTTTATAGATTAATACTTCAAAATCTTATTCAAGCACAATTTCCCGGCTTGATTTACCACTCACATCAAAGGCTTTCATGCGTACTTCACCTGAGACTTCGATGGGTTCTTCATATCGAGTAGAATTCACATCCGGTTCAGTGTTATCGGTCGTATACCTGAGATCCAGTCCAGGAAACTCGATATTTGCTTTCAGTTTTCCATCTTCAATAATTGCTCCAGGTAATGGAATTCGATAATTATATGAGCCATTCATATAACTCAACCTTGGTAATTCTTTTTGAGCAAGTGTATTGGCGAAAACATTCCACTGGACTTCTATTGCTTTTTCTCTGGTGGATTTGTCATTCATTGATTCCCAGTTTCGTTCTTTCGCCCAGGCGCTTTCAGCAAAACCAAGTAGCTTTGGCAACATATAATATTCGATCATTCCCCTTCCTTTGATGGTTTCACTCCACAATTGGGCCTCAACTCCGAGGATTCGTTTTCTGGCTTCGGGTTTTAGTCGCTCCATGTTTGCGTAGGCGACTTCCTGGTTTATCTCCCTGCCATCTGCTTCGTGAGTAGTTGTTTTGAACAAATCATATGGGGCAAAACTCCAGGCGTCCCTTGTTCGTACAAATCCCGCCCAGTAAAGTCCAGGTTCCTTTGGATCTTTATCATAGGCGAGGTCAAAATAAAAATTGGATACCGGGCAAAGTATTACATTATACCCGGCATTGGCTATGCGATAGGCAAGGTCCTGCATACCATATAAATTATTCCATACATATGCAACCACATTATCGTTTACAAACTCCGGATTCGGATCGTAGGTGCCATTTTCATTTTTCTTCAGGAAGTGTTCTTCCCAGCCATGAACAGTATAGCTATCATTTTTTAATGTATCCAATAATCGCCGCACAAAATATGCCTGCAAATTTTTCGGATCTTTATATTGAGGATTATCCTTCATTAGCTCAGCTGCCATGGGGGATTGGGTCCATGATCCTTCCGGCACTTCATCTCCACCGGCATGGATTTCATCCAGCATTAATCCGGCCTCCTTATACATCAGGGCAATTTCATCCATTACTTTTCTATAAAATCTGTATGTGGAAGGTCGTGCAACTGAAACTACATTGTCTTTATATGCCTGTGCGGAGAGAAATACGGATTTATCATCCGGATCGATTAACCGGTATTCTTTTGCCTCTTCTTCCTTACCTTCGGCCATCAATCGCTGATAACGTGCCTCCATGGGCTTGATCGAACTTCTGGCATGAGCGGGAAAATTTACTTCCGGGATTACTTTTATATGCCGTTGTGTAGCATATTTTAATATATCTATGAAATCCTCCCTTGAAATATAACCACTCCCATTGGATCCTTGGCCATAGGCAATTGGCCCGGATCCATAAGCTGGATGAAGCACCGGATCGTGGTAGCTTTGCGTGTGTTCCCGTTGTCCTCCGATGTCCGTAAGTTCAGGTAAGCCCGGAATTTCCAGTCGCCATCCTTCATCTTCTGTCATGTAAAATAAATACCGGTTGAGTTTATAAAATGAAATAATATCCAGGATCCGCAGGATCGTCTCCTTATTCTGAAAATTCCTTCCAAGGTCTGTATGCAGGCCTCTAAACCCAAATCTTGGGGCATCCTGGATAGAGACCCGTTCAAAATCAATGGAAGGCGAATTTTGTTGATACACTTCCAGCGGAACCAGCCCAAGCAAGCTTTGTACACCATAAAATACACCTGCTGCATCACTTCCTGTGATTTCTATGGAGCTATTCTTAATATCCAGATAATATGCCTCTTTATTGATGCCATTCACGATTATATTTCCCAATTTCAAGAAAATATGATGTTGTCCGGTTGAATTTTCTACGGTCTTCAAGGTTGAGCCGGCAATGTTTTTTAGTTTATCCGCCAAAAAATTTGCTTCATTTTCCAGCCCGGCCTCAAAAGAAACAGTCCAGCTAGCATCAATTGACGTACTCCCCCCATTTGACTTAAGGCTAACCGGGGAAGGGATAATTTTCAGAAGCTGGTCTTTGGGCAGTTTAGCTAATCCCTGGTTATTATGAAAGCGGTATTCAGGCGTAGGGATTGGTTCTCCGTCAGTTTTGCTTCTGTTTATTTGTTCGGGTTTCGTGAAAGGTAATATTTCACAATCAACCTGAACTATTTGTGCTTCCGATCCATCCTGATCATAAAAAACAACATATGAACCAAGTGGTCCGTCAGTTACTTTGATAACAGCCTCTGTTCCCCGATAGAAAATTTCCGTTGATTCGTGAGGTTTTAGTGAAAAATCTTTGTCCGGCACCAATTGATACCAATCACCATTAATGTGCTCAACTTTGGCTTGCTGTGAAGTTGGATAATTAATGATTGGCCGTGGAGCGATATTAAAGAACAATTTCCAATTATCTGTCAATTCGAGATCACTATGGTTTTCAATTATAAACCTGGCATCAAAGGCGCCTTCCACATCAGTGAAATTGGTAACCAATTCCCATTGAATCCGGATCTTTTCAGCAGTTGAATAATCCATTGGTGATTGTTTACAATTTGTGATTAAAATCGAAAATAGGATGAAAACAAAAATATATGTTAAGTTTTTCATAAGTGAATTTATCTAGTAAAACAAAAATACCTTGTTTTTTAAGTTAAAAGGCACACAAAGTTTCTTAAAATTATAAAAACAGTTTAGCCAAGAATATTTATACATTCATGAGCATATTGAGCAGCTTCCTGTCTAGCTTATATCCATACCAGTCCTCATATTCAATATCTTCCCTGCCGGAATTGATGATGCCGAAACTTCCATTGAATTCCCAAAGAGCAAAGCCGATATCATTTGATGAAAGTATATCCAGTACATCAGTGAACCAGGCAAGAAAAACCTCATGCGGGGTTTTATTATAACAACCACATTCCCCACAATGGACACCAACACCCTTATTTTTCAATTCGATCCATGGCTGATATAAGTCTTCCAGCATCTTTCTACTTAAATACTGGTCGCCGACCTGACCAGGCCATTTAGGGATAGGTAAATTTTCGGTATCTTTATATACCCATGAAGCCTTATAATGTGAAATGATACCAGGATTATATCCTCTGCAGCTTTGTGCAATATCCAGGTCAATAATTTCCGGAATTACGCTTCTACCCACATCATTTCCATCGGCAATAATAAGGTGGTCCGGATTCTGGCTGCGAATTGCTTCGGCAGCAGCCTTCGCCACCTTTCGATAGACTTCACCCGGCACCGTACTGCGTTTGGAATGCTGGTCATTCATATCTTCACGCATACTTGGTTCATTTACCAGGTCAAAACTGATTTTATCCCTCGATACATTTTTAAACCGTTTGGCCCAGAATTTCCAGTGATAGCAAAAATCATCAAGGGCCTCCTGGTCTTTCCACAAATTATAGGGCTCATAAAATCCAGAATTCACACAGTATCCTGGAGCACGATGTAAGTTCAAACTAACATGTAAATTGTATTTGTGGGCCTTATATACAAGTTCTTCAACTTTATCAGTCTGTTTTCGGTCGATTTTTCTAACTTGTTTAGCTGTAATATTCTTTTCATGATCAATTTTCAGGTAGGAAGGATAAGCCATGGGAATCCTTACGAAATCAAAGCCCCAGTCCGACATCCACTTGAAATATTCCTCCCTGGTTTGTTCTCTTGAATTGCCTGGATTTGGAGAGAAGAAATCCAGCAAGTTGAATCCTTTCCACTTCGGGAGTTTGTTTTGTACTTTTTTTGGAGAGGAAGCAAATGAAAAATCAGATGCAAGGCCAATGCCTCCAGCAATAACAGCTGTTCTCTTAATAAAATCTCTTCTGGAATTAGTTTGGATATTCATAGTATTTAAAAAAATAGGTGAAAAAAGTTCAAATGTGTACCATAAATTTATGGAATTTGAACCTCAACAAAATGATTAGAGCCGATTATTTTATTCGTTCATCATGAAAATTATGATACTTGCTATCAATTTTAAAACGACCGGATTATTTTTACTGTACATTACGTTTGTCGATAAACATAAACCTGAAATCATGTTTAAAGCACTGCAATTTGTTCTTCCTATTTTATTTATTTGTTTATATCCATCAGCTATTGCTCAGCAAACCGAGCGGCATTATCTGTCGGGAGTAGATGCGGCCCATACAGTAGAATGGGATTTTTTCTGCACGGATGGAAGGAACAGCGGGGAATGGACAAAAATACAGGTTCCCTCCAATTGGGAGCTGCAAGGTTTTGGTACCTACAACTATGGACATGACTGGCGAAATAAAGAGATCAAGCTTGGCCAGGAGCTAGGATTGTACAAACACCAATTTGATGTTCCAAAAGACTGGAAAGGAAAAACGATTAACATCGTATTTGATGGCTCCATGACAGATACGAAGGTGAAAATTAATGGCAGGCTTGCTGGTGAAATTCACCAGGGGGGATTTAACAGGTTTAAATACAACATAAGCAAGTTGCTAAAATACGGTTCACCAAATGTATTGGAAGTTGATGTGGCAAAACATTCTGCCGATGCATCTGTCAACCGGGCGGAACGACAGGCTGATTTCTGGATTTTTGGAGGTATTTATCGACCTATTTTTCTTGAAATTTTACCTGATCTTCATATGCAGCGTGTAGCTATTGATGCGAGCGCTGATGGGAATTTTAATGTACTGGTGGTTCTGAATACCAAGAAATTTACGGGGAAAGTTTTGGTGGAATTGTTTGAACTGAATGGGCGAAAATTAAATGGAAATTTTGAGTCTTTGATAGAAAAGGGACAAGCTGAGATATATGTCACCGGAAAATTTGATGGCATAAAATCCTGGAATCCGGAAGCGCCAAATCTCTATGATATGAAGATCTCTTTGATTAAAGATGATAAATTGATCCATGTTGATCAAAAGCGCATTGGTTTCAGAACTGTTGAATTGCGCAAACATGATGGCTTCTATGTAAATGGTGAAAAAGTCGTTTTTAAAGGTGTAAATCGACATTCATTCTGGCCTGAAACAGGAAGGGCTTTGAGCGATGAAAACCACAAATTAGACATTCAATTGATGAAAGAAATGAATATGAATACCGTGAGGATGTCTCATTATTGCCCGGATGAACGATTCCTGGACCTATGTGATTCGTTGGGTTTATTTGTCCTGGATGAGTTGGCTGGATGGCAGCAGGGATATGATACCATCATTGGACCACAGCGAGTAAAGGAGTTGATATTGAAGGATGAAAATCATCCCAGTGTGGTAATCTGGGATCATGGTAATGAAGGAGGATGGGATTTTGCCAATGAGAAATGGTTCCATCATTATGATATCCAGAAAAGGCCTGTAATCTATCCATGGCTCAATCGCAATGGAGTCGACACGCATCATTACAATGCCTATGATTTCGCTATCAACAGGTTCTATTTTGGAAATGATGTTTTCATGCCAACGGAATTGCTTCATGGATTATATGACGGTGGCCTTGGTGCCGGTCTTTATGATTACTGGAACAGGTTCAGATCGAATCCAAGAGCTGCAGGGGGATTTCTTTGGGTATTTTGCGATGAAGCTGTGCTGAGAACAGACATGGAAGAAAAATTTTATGATGCTGATGGCAACCATGCGCCTGACGGAATTCTAGGACCACACAGGGAAAAGGAAGCCAGTTTTTACACCATCAGGGAATTATGGTCACCAGTACAGATTGAGCCTGCAGTCATTAATCCACAATGGAATGGGAAATTGTCCGTCACCAATGATTACATTTATTCAAATTTGAACACAGTCAAATTCAGCTGGAGAGCATTGAAAACAAACGGTCCTGAAACAAGTGTGACAATGACGGTTGCAAATGGGCAATTTAATGGTCCGGATACTGAGCCGGGTGAAACCAGGAATATGTTCATTGATTTACCTGAGGAGCTTAAAGAAGCAGATATTTTTTGGTTGACTGCCATGGATAAATATGGCAGTGAAATTTGTTCATGGAGTTGGCCTGTACAACACCCGAAGACCATTGTGCAAAGGATAATTAATAATGATAAGGGTGAATCGGAAGACATTGTTGTGGAGGAATCCGGAGACAGGATTCTGGCAAAGGTTCATGGTTTGGAAATCAAGTTTGATCTGAAAAACGGGCGAATTCTTCAGTTGGATAATTCAAAAGGGCCGATTTCATTTACAGGCGGGCCGATACCGGTTGGTTATGATTCAGAAATAAAAGAGGTGAGCTGGGGATGGGATGCTGATAAAAACCTGGTGATCCGGGGAAAAAGCGATAAGTATCCAAGGTATTTTTTCTGGAAATTGTATCGAAATGGATTGCTGGAAATGGAAGCAGCCCCTAATCTTGACCGGTTGAAAGATATTGATTATTTAGGTTTGGGATTTAAATATCCGGAAAGCAAAGTAAAGTCGATGCGATGGCTCGGGAAAGGGCCATACCGGGTATGGAAAAACAGAATTCATGGTGTCAACTTTAGTGTGTGGGAAAAGGAATACAACAATACTGTTACCGGTGAAAGTTTCAATGAGCTCATCTATCCGGAATTCAAAGGGTATCATGCAAATGTGAATTGGGCAAAATTTGAAACTGAAGAATCTTCATTTTCCATATTGGTGGAAACACCCAACCTGTATTTACAGGTCTTTGCACCAGGAACGCCAAAAGAGGTTGCCGGAGGGATAATGCCTCTTTTCCCCCAGGCAGATATATCACTGCTTTATGAAATTCCGGCAATAGGGACTAAGTTTAAACAAGCTACTGAACTCGGGCCTTCAGGTCAAAAAGGAATAGATAGTCATCACCGGGGTGATGATAATGACCCCATCCGTGTGTGGTTTGATTTTCGGGCAAATAATTAACGATCATTACGAAAAACACTGAACTTTTCAAGCCATTTTCTTCATTAGTAATGTTGATTTTACTATTATCTTTTTTCAGTTGCCAGCCCATAAAGAGCCCAAATGTTTTATTGATTGTAGCAGATGACCTTGGGTGGGCAGACCTTGGGTGTTTTGGTAGTTCTTTTTATGAATCACCCAATCTAGATAAGCTAGCCGAAGACGGTATTAAGTTTACCAATGGGTATGCGAGTTGTCCGGTGTGTTCCCCAACCAGGGCAAGTATCCAGACCGGCAAGTATTCGGTTAAATCAGGCATTACAGATTGGATCCCCGGCAGGGTGCGAGGCAGTGGAACTACCGTCAAGGATAGATGGATGAACCTGCCAACCGTTAACAATTTGAACGTGAATGAAACAACGATTGCTGATGTATTGAAAGAAAATGGGTACAAAACATTTTTTGCCGGCAAATGGCATCTTGGAGAAACAGCTGAATACTGGCCGGAGAACCAGGGTTATGACATAAACAAAGGGGGATATTTCAGAGGATCACCATATCGAAACCTGGAAGCCGGAACCAATGGTTATTTCTCCCCCTATGGCAATCCCAGGTTGGAGGATGGGCCCGTGGATGAGTATTTACCTGAACGTCTGGCCAATGAAACAATTTCATTTATCAAGGCGCAGGATGAACAACCATTTTTCGTTTGCCTGGCTTTTTACCTGGTACACACACCGCTACAGGCCAAAGAGGAGGAAATATTTAAATATACCGAAAAGCGAATTCAGTGCAATATCGATACACTCAATGAAATTAATAGTTCTCCTGATTGGGCTGATTGGGCTACGGTAAGCAGGTACAAAGAGCGACGTATTCAGGGTTTGCCTGTTTATGCCTCAATGGTTCACGCATTGGATGAAAATATTGGACATGTAATTGAGGCTTTAAAGGAAAAAGATTTTTATGATAATACTGTCATTATTTTCACTTCAGATAATGGCGGATTATCCACTGCTGAAGGTTGGCCGACATCAAATGCTCCTTTAAGAGCGGGAAAGGGATGGCTCTATGAAGGAGGGATCCGTGTACCCTGGATTATTAAGGTCCCAAATAGTGCACAAGCAGGAGCAGTTGAAACTATGCCTGTATCCAGTATTGATATTATGCCAACGGTACTTTCGTTAGCAGGTATAAATGAGGAAAATCAGGATATCGATGGTCTCGATCTTACCGGATACATAGGAAATACTTTAAAACCTACCCGGCCATTGTATTGGCATTATCCGCACTACTCCAATCAGGGAGGAAATCCCGGAAGCGTGATAAGATTGGGAAAATATAAGATGGTTCATGATTTTGAACGTGGGACGAAGGAGCTTTATAACCTACAGGTTGATATTGGAGAAACCATGGATATTTCCAAAGAAAACCAGGAACTTGCAGATAGCCTATATCAATTGCTGGATCGGTGGAGAATAGAAAATAATGCGGTGATGATGACGGATCCTAATCCGAATTGGGATGATCTTGAACCCATAGTGCAATAAATTATTGAATCTAAAACTAATTATTTATGAAAAGTACATTGATTATTACAGGTGACGGAGGAGAAAGCTATGAAACCTTATATGCCAAACACCGGTTTGAAGAGGCAGGTTTTATTGCCAGGATTGCGGCTCCAACAAAAAAACTATTGAATCTTGTAATGCATGATTTTGAGCCTGGCTGGGATACGTATGTTGAGCGCAAGGGATATTACCTGGAAGCAGATCTGGCCATTGCTGATGTCAGTGCCAATGATTTTGATGCTGTATTGATCATTGGAGGCAGAGCACCTGAATATTTGCGTAATGATCCGGTAGTAATTAAATTGGTACGGGCATTTGATCAGGAGAAGAAATATATTTTTGCAATATGCCATGGCATTCAAGTGCTGGTTACTGCTCAATTGGTAAAGGATAAACATGTGACCTGCTATGAGCATGTAAAATTTGAGGTGGAATCGTGTGGAGGAACTTTCGTGGGAAAAGATCAAGCAGTACGCGATGGTCGTATAGTTACCGGGCAAACCTGGCAATCCCATCCTGAGTTTTACAGGCTGGTGTTTGAGTGTTTGAAGGATTAATATAAATCTATTTAAATGATTACTTCCCAATTTAAAACCATTTTTCTTTTCTCAATCATTATCTTGTTTGCTTCTTGTAATCAGGAAGCGGTAAAGCAGGTTGAGATCCGTGGAATTTATGGAAATCCCAAACCATTATGGGATAAAGGATATAATTTGACAGAACTTGGCGTAAATGCTGTTTTTGTTCATAGTGGCTCAATAAACCAGGAGATGATGCACAGAGCAAGAAATGAAGGTTTAAAAGTTTATGCTGAATTTGCCGCACTCAATGGAAAAAATTATGTAGAAAGCCATCCGGAAGCATGGGCAATCAATGAAAAAGGAGAGAAAGTTGAAGCTGCATCATGGTTTATGGGTGTATGTCCCACAGAGCCCGGTTTTCGCCAATATCGCTTTGATCAATTAAGAAAATTACTGAACACCTTCGATCTCGATGGCGTGTGGATGGATTATGTGCATTGGCATGCACAGTTTGAGGAGCCAGAACCTATATTACCGGAAACCTGTTTTTGTGATCATTGCCTTACTTCATTTTCAACAGATGCTGAAATACCAATTCCGGAAGGGAGTACAGCGGTAAAAGCTAATTGGATATTGGGTAATCATGATGACCAGTGGAGAGACTGGCGTTGCCAGGTAATTGCTGATTGGGCAGTGGCTTTTAAGAATATATTGAATGAGATTAAGCCGGAAGCAATGCTTGGATTATATCACTGCCCTTGGGATGATCGGGAATTCGGCGGTGCGCGCAGGAGGATTTTGGGCCTCGATTATGAATTGCTGAAAGAACCTATTGATGTATTTTCTCCAATGGTATATCATGGCAGAATGGGTAGAGAGCCGGAATGGGTAGGGGAAAATGTTGCCTGGTTTTGCGAGAAACTATCCATTGAAAATGATGTGCACACAAAAGTTTGGCCAATTGTACAAGCCTATGATGATCCTTATGAAATCTCCGGCGAAGAATTTGAAATTGTGCTGGAAGGAGGCCTAAATTCGGAATCAACAGGCGTGATGATGTTTACGACAAATGCTATTGCTGAAAAACCGGAGAAGATCGAAGTGATGAAAAAAATGTATATGAATTTGAAATAATTACGGGATGAATAATTCAACAATATCAGAAATTCAAATTCCTTTCATCACCAAAATATCTCATTTATACATACTTGTTCCCGTCACTCCAAAGTTGGTATCATTTTTTAATTTAGATTAATAGATTCATTGTTTAAAATTTAATTACCTAACCATTGTCATCATGATTAAATCTACAACTGTTAAATTTTGCTTATTAGCATGTCTCTCTATGCTATTTCCGTTCGATGAAGTGCTTGCCCAGCAAATAACCACACCGAGAGCTCCGAGCCCGGCGGCATCAGTGAGCCAAACCATTGGAATCTCCGAGATCTCAATAAATTATGCAAGACCGGCAGTAAGAGGACGCGAGATTTGGGGCACACCGTTAGCTCATTATGGTTATATCAATCTCGGATTTGGATCAGCCACTGCAGCCCCATGGAGAGCAGGGGCTAATGAAAACACAGTGATTATATTCTCAGATGACGCTAAAGTCGAAGGCAAAGATATCCCTACAGGTACCTATGGATTTTTCATTGGAGTCCATGAAGATGGGACTGCTGACATCATATTTTCCAAAAATTCCTCTTCCTGGGGTAGTTATTTCTACAGCCAGGATGAAGATCAGCTAAGAGTAAAGGTAAAAACTGAAGAAATTCCATTTACTGAGAGATTGACCTTTGATTTTGTGGACATTACGGCCAATTCAGCTACAGTGGTGCTGGATTGGGAAAAGAAAAGATTTCCGTTCAAGGTGGAGTTTGATGTACATGATATCGTGCTGGCAAATGCACGAAATGAACTGAGGTCAACCACGGGTTTTGGATGGCAGGGTTATACTTCCGCGGCCAATTATTGTTTGCAGAATAACATTAATCATGATGAAGCGCTTGTTTGGATTGATAAAGCCATTGCGAATAATAAAAACTTCAATGACACTTTTGTGAAAGCGCAACTGGTTGAGCAAATGGGTAAAGAAAGCAGTTCTTTATATGATGAGGCGGCAGAATTGGCAAACAATGCACAACTCAATTTTATGGGATATACCATGATGGGCAAGGGAAAGAATGAAAAAGCGCTGGAATATTTTATTTTAAATACAAAACGCAATCCTGATGATCCAAACGTATTTGACAGTCTTGGAGAATACTACAAAAACATGGGCGACAATAAAAATGCAATTAAAGCGCTGAAGAAATCGCTATCCATGGATCCTCCGGCAAATGTCAAAGCCAATTCTATTAAGCTTCTGAAAGAAATGGGGGTGGATACTTCAGCATATGAAAAATCCAGTTAGAGGATTAAACTACCATTATATGAAAAGAATAAAGGTGCTTTGATTGAGCACCTTTTGTTTATAAAGTATTGTGCAATATCTGAAAATAATCATAAGAAAAATATAATATATTTGAGCATACATAACTTTTACTTATGACTTTTAATCAGTTGGATTACGCGCTTTCTGTAGCAAAATATAAAAGTTTCAAAAATGCAGCAGACAAAAAAAATATTAGTCAACCGGCATTAAGCATGCAAATTCAAAAGCTGGAAGATGAAATAGGGATTCGCATATTTGATCGTTCGGGAAGCCCGATAAAAATAACTACGGATGGAGAATTTTTTTTGGAACGGGCCCAGGAAATTATAGCGGCTACCTATCGATTGTCGGAATTCTCATCACAGTTAAATGATGATTTTACCGGTGAAATAAAAATCGGGATTATACCCACACTAGCCCCTTTTCTTGTCCCATTATTCGCTGATCAATTGTTAAAGGACCACCCATATTTTAAGTTGGACATCCATGAAATTATTACCGAAAAAGTAGTGAATGGCGTTCGGTCAGGGGAGCTTGATGCCGGTATCATTTCCACCCCGATCAATGTATACGGCATTATAGCTATCCCTTTATTTTATGAGAAGTTTTTTATTTATTCTTCAGAGGACCACCAGGGAAATGAAATCAAGGTCAATTTGAATAAAATCAGGTATGAAAACTTATGGCTCCTTGAGGAAGGAAATTGTTTTCGCGATCAGATAAATAATTTTTGCGATTTAAATAAAATAAGAAAGAATAAGCAATTTGTCTACAGAAGCAATTCCATTGATGCCCTGATCCGGCTGGTGGATACAAAAGGAGGAATGACCATTTTACCGGAATTGTCTACATTAAGTCTGAATGAATACCAGGAGGAAAATGTGAAACATATTTCAGGCAAACCCAAAGCGAGGGAAATTGCCATCATCGTGCGGAAAAACTACGATAAAGAACGGTATGTTGAGAAGCTCAAAACCTATATTCAAGCTAATATTCCAAAATCTATGCTATCGAGTAAAGGATTGGAAATTGTAGATCCCGAGATCAACATCAATTTTCATAAAAGTTATTAGACCTTACCATGAAGGTATATTGGTTCAGTATGATGGTTAAGTGAAAATACCTCAAATTTTCTGTTTAAGACGTGTCGCTTTTTGCCACTCAACGATTAAGCAGAAATAGATTATTTAAAATAATTTCCAAACCGTCGCTTAAATTACCACTTCCCATTTTCTTGAATTCATATGTTTATCCTTAAGCTTGAACCAAAAAATTAAATATTTTCAGTTCTTCTTCTGCTTAAAAAATATGAAACCTAAAGCTAAATAAAATTAGATAGAATTGTTTTTTTATATGCAATAGAAAAAGATATTTACCTTTCCATGCTCAAATTATTAACTGACGTCAATATGCTTCAAGATCTTTTTGATTATAAACTGATTTCCTTTGGGGATTACTCCTTGACCCTCCTTCATATATTTCAGATAATACTGTTGGTGTTGGTCAGCTGGATCATCATTCTTGTCACCAATAGATTTATCAAAGCCCAGGTTAAATCCAAAAGGTTTGACAAGGGACGTGGACATGCGTTGTTTCAAATAATCAAGTATATCATTTTCGTTCTGGCATTATTAGGTGCGTTGGATATTGTCGGAGTTAAACTGACATTGTTGCTGGCTGGCTCGGCGGCATTATTGGTTGGAGTAGGTCTCGGACTTCAGCAGGTATTTAACGACATCGTTTCAGGGATCATCTTACTTTTTGAAGGTTCGGTTTCGGTAGGTGATATAGTTGAACTAAATAACATTGTCGGGAGGGTAAATAGTATATCGGTCCGCACATCAAAAATTGAAACCAGGGACAGGATTGTAATCATTGTTCCGAACTCAAAGTTGGTGAGCGACAATGTGATCAACTGGTCGCACAAAAGGGATGTGACCAGGTTCAACATCAAAGTGGGGGTTGCCTATGGTTCCAATGTAAAGCTGGTGATGAAATTACTGGTCGATGCTGCGAAGGAACATCCGGATGTTGTCAGTAATCCTGAGCCAACCTCGAGGCTCATCGATTTTGGAGAGTCTTCCCTGGATTTTGAACTATTATTTTTCACAAAAAAAATGTTTGATATTGAATTTATTCGCAGTGAGATCAGGGTTTCAATCGAAGAAAAATTTAATAAGCATCATGTTACAATTCCTTTTCCTCAGCGCGATCTGCATTTGAAGTCAACGTTGCCAAATGATCAAAAAAAAGCTTAAAATCTCGATAATAAATTGACCATAAAATTATCAACTGGTGCACTACACGAAACAGTATGAGTAAAAACAATTTTATAAATCCCATCTGGAAGTAGTATCAGCACCTCAATAAAACGATTGAAAAGTATAATGTAATCTAATAATCCTTTAAATTTATTTTGTAAAATTGTATAAGCGGGTTCATTAATTTTTTATATATAGACTAAAATCAAAGCACCATGGATACACGACGTGAATTTTTGAAAAAAACTTCAGCCATTACTGCCTACAGTATTTTCTCTGGGTGGGCAACAGCATGCACATCTTCGGACAAGCTGGGAAAAACGCTTCCTTTGCGTCAAATTATCCGGAACGGAGAGAAATCCACGTCGTTTGCTTTAGGTGGTTATCATGCAGGGATCACCGAGGATCCGATGGAAGCTGAACGCATGATTGAACGTGCAATCGAAATGGGTGTCAGGTTTTTTGATAATGCACGTGTATATCATCGTGGGAGATCAGAAGAGTATTACGGTAAATTCCTTACACCTAAATATCGGGACCACATCTTTCTTATGACAAAAAGCGCATCAAGGAATGCGGCCGACGTCAGAAAGGACCTGGATCTGTCACTGAAAGCACTTAATACGGATCACCTGGATTTATGGCAGATCCATACATTCACTACAAAGGAAGACGTCGATAACCGGCTCAATGAGGGTGTTCTTGATGTTTTTCTGGAAGCCAAAGAAAAAGGTAAGACACGCTATATTGGATTTACGAGTCACCAGAATCCCTCGACAATACTTTATTTCCTCGATGTCTTAAAATCGCGGGGATTGGAGTTGGACACCTGCCAGATGCCATTAAATGTTTGTGATCCAAGTTTTGAGTCCTTCCAAAAAAATGCATTGCCCGCCTTATTGGATCGTGAGTATGGAGTAATTGCCATGAAGACCATGGCAGGAGGAAGCATGATGGGCAAACGTATTGATACGACGCCTGCCGAAATTGCCACAGAGGATATTCCGGATGTCGTTAAAGAAACAGGCATCACGTACGCCCAGCTTCATCAATATGTCTATGCATTGCCAGTTTCAGCATTATGCAGTGGTTGTGATACCATTGAAAAGATGGAAGAAAACATAGGAGTATTACAAAACCTGAAAAAACTTTCAAAGGAAGATATTGAAAATCTGGTGTCGACAGCAAAGCCTTTTGCCGGGAAATATGTTGAAAATTATAAAAGAGTGTTTGGCTAAATAAATTTTATAATTTTTTCCTGCACCATTTATTATTCTTGAGATTTTATTAAAATTTCCAATCAAGCAGATTCATTGTTTGTAGTAGTAGGGGAGTAAAAGCTGTATTTTATGCTTCTATCTAATTGTACTATATTGTCACCAGGAAGTGTTCCTCAATTAATAATGTAATACAGGATTCATACCAGAAAAAATGAAAAAATCATTACTGATAAAGCTGCATATATATTCAGGTCTGTTTACCTCTTTCTATTTAATTGCGTTTGGCATTAGTGCAATCATTTTAAATCATAAATTGGATGTTGAAAAGAAGGAACTGACGACCAGGTGGAATTCCGAAGTAGAAGTCGATCCGGAATTGTCAGATCAAAAATTAGCAGAAAGCACCAGGGATCAGCTTGGTCTCATGGGTTGGATTCCAACCTGGGAATTCAAGCGAATAAATGATCGATTTAAGTTTCGAATTGTTCATCCTGGCAGGAATTATCATGTCGACCTGAATCTTAATAAAGGCGATGTATCTATCGCTGATGCCCCTAAGGGATTTGTTGCTGTTTTTCATGGTCTGCACTTTTTAAATGGGAAAATACCTAATGCTCCATTCCTCCTCCGTACCTGGGCCGTGTATCAGTGGTTTACGCTTTTTATCATGCTTATTTCGTTAATTCTCGGTTTATGGCTTTGGCTGAAGTACAGGTATAAGCCGTGGGAAGGGATTGCTTTTGGTGGTTTGTTTCTTGGATCAATTTTATTAATGCTATTATTATGAATTTAGTGGTATATAATATTATCAGGAAAATCCATTTATATGCTTCCTTATCGATAGTTGTGTTTTTGTTGATGTATATAATTACCAGTTATATGATGATCTACCACAGCTGGTTCAAAGGAGACAATGATCAGGAAGTTATTTCTGAGATAAAGGTTGAGCCAGCTGAAATTGAAGGAAATAGCTGGGAAAAATTCAGAAAATACCATTCCATTGAAGGGAGGTTTGTGCGCGAACATTTTACGGATTCTGGAGAGTTGATTAAGGAGTACGCTGGTCCTGGCAGCTTTTTTCGGGTTACAATTTCAAAGGATTCAAAGAAAGTTGAAATAAAACAGACAAAAAAAAATCTCGCAGATACGATTATTGGTTTTCATCGGTTTAGAGGATATGGTGGATCAATCCAATATAATCTTTATGCTTTGATGCTGGATGTAGTAGGCGTGAGTCTAATCTTTTTTGCTGTAACCGGGGTCATTCTATGGCTTAAACTTTTAAAGCATAATAAAATCGCCTGGGCAATTCTGATTTTAGGTTTTATTTATGTCGGCAGCGTGATTGGATACCTGCTGTATGTTTAGAGGATATAACAAGTTGAAAAATTAAGATTGATTGAGATTTAATTTAATGGCATTAATTTTACATGAAAATGCACAAATTATTTGGGATGAAATAGTTCAATTGCGCGAGCAATTTGCTCAGGTTTTCCCAATACATAAGCAATATCATTTTTCAATAGCTTTTCTTCCGGGTCCGGGTGTTCAATAATTTTATTTTTCCGTTTAACTGCCACTACCGTAACGCCGTAGACTTTTCTGAATTTCAGCTCTGAGAGGGATTTGTCCACCAAGCTGGATTCTTCGTTTATTTTGACTGCAATAATCTCAATATTGGGTATTTCCTTAATGATGCTATATCCAGGTTCCAGCTCTTCTTTCCTAAATATTCCATAATTGTCTGCGCGGATCTTTTCAATGGCGAGGTTGATCCTCTTCTGCGGCAACAGATATTTTTTGAGTACACGCTCAAACAAATTAATGGCTGTTTCAAACTCCTCCGGGATCACCTGGTCAGCACCTAGTTTATACAATTCCTCAATATCCTGAACATGTCTCGACCTGACGAGGATGATGGCATGCTTATTCAGAATTCTCACTTTTTCAGTTACAGCCATCGCAGTAATGAGGTCGCCAATTGAAATGATAACTATCTTTGCCAGGTCGACATGTGCTTTCATAAGAATAGGGATATTAACTGCATCTCCATAGATCACGGTTTCGCCTTTGTTTTGTCGTTCCCGCACCAGTGCAGGATCAAAAACTATGGATATATATGGCAATTCTATATAATTGGCCATGACAGAGAGATTAAGTGCTCTTGAGTCTTTACCAATTAACACGAGATGGTTGCTCAGGTTAGGAATAGCAATTTGTTTTAATGGGAACAGCCCTTCAACAAGAAATTCTGGTAGCGGTAGTTTCAAAATTCGATCAGCAACAGGATTGGCTACCTGGATGAGGAATGGCGAAATAGCCATGGAAATTATCGCAGTGGCAAGAAAAAGCTGGAAATAGAAAGGAGATATAATATTGTGATCCAATCCCAGCGCTGCAAGTATAAACGAGAATTCGCCGACCTGGCTTATAGCCATACCCACGAGTATGGTACCTTTTAATGTATGCCCCAGGAAAAAAGCACAGAAGCTTCCAATGCTCATTTTAATAATAACTACCAATACTACTGTGCCTATGATGAGCATATAATTTTCAAAGACAAAATTCAGGTTTAACAACATACCTATGGATACAAAGAAGAAACTGGTAAACGTATCTTTGAATGGAATGATGTTGCCAAATACATTGTGACTATATTCAGATTCTGAGATCATCAAACCGGCCAAGAATGCACCGAAAGCTAATGACATGCCAAGTTCAGAGGTAAGTAAAGCAATGGACAGGCATATAAGCAGAACGCTCATAAAAAATAGTTCATGGTTTTTTGTCATTGCGATCATGTGCAGGATTTTCGGCATAAGCCATTTATTACCCACATACACCAGCCCGATGATCAGTATCGCCTTTAACATCAAAATTAAAATTTGATTTGAAAAATTCATGGTCTCTCCACCCAGCAATGGGACTAAAAGCAACAAGGGTATGAGCACGATATCCTGAAATATCAGGATGCCCAGTACTGTCCTGCCATAATTGGATGTGATTTCAGATCGCTCCTGTAAAAGTTTTAATACAACGGCGGTACTACTTAAAGCAGTAATTAACCCAATAAATAAAGCAGAAATCCAGGATAAATTATACAGTCTGGCGACCAGCATAGTAATAAGGGTGGTTGTGATTAATTGCATGAAGCCACCTAAAAAGACAATTCTCCTAATCTTGAGCAGGTGATTTAGTGAGAATTCCATTCCAATAGAAAACAGCAAAAGGATAATGCCAATTTCTGCCATAAGCTCGATCTCCTTTGGGGAATGTATCAGTGCCAAAGCAAACGGTCCGGCAATAATTCCTGTGATTAAATACCCAATGATCGTGGGGATATTAATCCTTGTAAAAACCAGATTTACAAAAGTAGATAGAGCGAAAATGATGACAATATCTTTTAAAATCGTCAAGTCCATATTATCATTGGATAAGCGAATTCTCTTTCCGTTGGCAAATAAATTTACTCAATTAAAGGATCAATATATTCCTTTGGCGTCCTATTTTTAAATCAAAGGCATGCAGACAATTTATTCGCTTGCAAGATTAGGAGGTGATTCAAAATATCTGAAGTATGTTGTCATCCATAAGATGTAGCTTGCATATAATTTCATTGATAAGGTCATTTATCCTGTATATAATATATTGGAATGAATCGGCGAGATTTCAAGCAAATAAATCAAGGCTCAACTTAAATGAACCTTGATTCGAAATATAATTTATTAAATTGCTATGCCAGATTTTAATGATTGAGGCTTCTTACACGAAATTATATTTACCCGGCATGGGCACCGGAGCTACCGGAAGATCACCAAATTCATATTTTTCCAGTGTATAGTTCTGAGGTGAATTCAGTACTGTTTCCCATTCAATTTCCTGCCCACTGTATACCGCCTCTCGTCCCATAATTGCTGTTAATGTGGATTCGGCTACTTGTTGTGCTTCGTTTATGGGTTTACCCAAACGAATGCTCTGGATCAGTTCATCGTGTTCGACCTGGTAAGGATTGTTACGTTCACCACGGAACCTCCAGGATTGCCCGTCTTTTACATTTGTAGCCATCCTTCGGTAACTGAAGTAAGCTCTACCCTTAGTGCCAATAAACTCGTCATCGACATGATTTATACATCCATTGATTTGTCGGTCCAAGCAAAAAATGGTAACATCATTTGGGTATTCATATTGTACTGAAAAATGATCGTAAATATTCCCGTGCTTCTTTGGATCGTTGCGCACCTGCCTGCCACCGAGACCTACCGCTCTTATGGGATGTGATTGAAGTACCCAGTTGACCAGGTCGATGGAATGGACGAACTGTTCAACAATGAAATCACCTGATAGCCACGTATAGTAATTCCAGTTTCGCAACTGATTTTCCATATCCGACCAGTTGGATTGGGGATCAATATACCAAAGCTCGCCACCTAACCATCTGGCAACGCCCGAATTAAGGTCACCTATCTCACCATTGTGAACTCGATGTACAAGCTCTCTGTAGGCATTGTCATACCGGCGTTGTGTACCGGCGCCGATGGTAAGCCCTTTTTGTTCAGCAATCTTCCCTGACTCAATGATTGAACGTACACCGGTAGGATCTACCGCAGCTGGTTTTTCGATAAATGCATGTTTGCCTGCTTCTACAGTAGCCCTAAGGTGCTGCGGCCGGAAATGTGGTGGAGTGGCAAGAATCACATAGTTAATTTCCGGTATTTCGAGCAATTTTTTATATGCATCGAATCCGACAAAACAGTTCTCCTTTTTCACTTCAATACCAACTTTTTTCAATTGTTGATTGCATGAACTCAAACGGTCTTCAAATGCGTCGGCCAATGCTACAATTTTCACATTTTCGGCAGCAGCTTTTGTATTTTCCGCTGCGTTTTCTGTGTGATATCCGGAATCCGGATATATGACATTTGTCGCTGCATTTACCGCATCAAGTGCGGCTCCCGTACCTCTTCCACCACAACCTATCAGGCCGATGTTTATTGGAGAATCAGGAGCAGCATGGGATGTGATAATAAACGGAGCATTAACGGTCATTGCAGTTACTGCAAGTCCGGTACCCGTTTTTTTAATGAATTTACGACGGGTCACTTTACTATTGTCTGTAGTTTTCATGAGAATTATTTTTTTAGTTTAAATCAAATCGACTTCAGGTGATTTTAAAAAGTGGAATTAAGTTAACACTTATTTGAGGAAAAAGAAATAAGGATTATCCGCGATATAAATAGAAATGATAATAATCAGATGTTGTGGATAATTGAGTTGCTACAGCACCCTACTTAAGAATAGAGATTGCGATGTTAAATTTGCATGTCACACTTGTTGGCCTAAAATCACTTTTGCTGCAAATTTCATTGTTTTTAATAAGCCAAAACGCTCGATCATGATTTTTTTATACATGTCCATATCTGTTTTTGGAGGTACATATTCTTTTTCTTTTTTGACAAGTTTTAGGGCTTTGGTTTTACATGTCGGTATACATACGCCACAACCAATGCATCGATTGAGATTGATCTGCATATGATGATCAATTTGATCAATGGCTTCCATCTGGCATCGTTCTAGACAGGTTTCACACAGATCACATTTTTCAGCGTCAACCACAGCATAATAGTTGGAATGTAAAAATTCGGCAGGTTGATCATAAAGTTTGGCTGCAGTCAACACACCACAGCAGCAACCGCAACAGCAACACACAAAGTGTGGATGTTGACTATTCCCCGGTTGCAGAACCAATCCATTTTTCTTGGCTTTCGTAATTAATTGAAGTGTTTCCTTTTTTGATATCTCCCGACCAACTTCAAGATTTTTTGCAAATTCAACTCCATCCTCCAGCAATATACACGTCTCACGTTCATCGGTCTGACTGCAGGAATGCCCAGTTGCATCCTTAGCTTGCTTACACACGCAGTTCATTACTGCAAATGGCCCTGGTGAATTCTTGATAATTTGTGTGATATCATCATAATTGCTCACCTGCCATTCCGGATCAATTTTTATATTCAAAGGAATGGTTCGCATCTGATGGGTTGTATTACCAATCAGAGCATCTGCTAAACCTTCCTTTTCATATTGAAAGAAATCATCCGCTACCTCCTTGGTTATTTGATCTACCTGTGCCTCAAACATACCGATGGCGATAGGCATTTTGCCATACCGGAATTTCCCGGGATCCTTTCGATCTTTTATGCCTCGTATGGCTCCTTTTCGAAACATGCGGTAGAGGACATTTTCAAGTTGTTGTTCCGAGAATATTTCTTTCTTTATTCGTTTTTTGATTTTGCGAACGGATTCCGGCAGAGCACTTAAATGAAGGGCAATTTCAGCTTCTTCTACTGTGAACAATTTTTTCAGGAACCTCAATTCCACTCCCGATGTGGTCTCCGGAAATGGGATGGGCATTTGGTCCAGGTGCTGTTGGAGTTTACGGTAAATATTATTTTCAGTCACTATTAAAAAATCTTAAGTTATTGGTCTTGAAAACAAATTTAAAATATAGGTTTTAGTACTATTGAATTCATTATTGTTTGCAGTTTGTAGTTTGAAAGGAAAATAATATAAACATTATTTATTCATAATTGATAAGTTATTTTATACAATGGATCAAATGAACCCAAAACATATGAGTTAGAAAATACTGAACTCATAAGTAAGATTGTTGTTGCAGCAACAGCAAGTACTATTTTCTTAATTCGATCATTTCCAGATTTATGATTCTGAGTATTGAAAATAAATGAATCATCAACAGATACGCTATAAATTCTGATAGGTTCGTCAATATTTTTCAGTACTTTATTTGTTAAGAATCTTGAACAAATACCTGGTTTATTTTTGATACTTCTATTTATAGCTTGTGAAATTATTATTTGACCGGGATTGGCTATTGATTCTAATCGTGATGCTAAGTTAACCGCGTCGCCAAATATATCTCCATTATCTGTGACTATTTCTCCCAGGTGTATTCCGATTCGAAGTACTATATGTTCATTTCCACATGATTTTATTAATTCACCTGCACAATACACTGCTTCACTAATAGTTTTAAATGTCGCCAATGTACCATCTCCCATTTCTTTACGCCACCTTCCATTATATTTTTTAATCAGGGTTTTGTGGAGTTTCCGGTTTTTTCGTATCAAATTGATAGTCAAATCTTCATTTTTTCCCATCATTTGTGAAAAACCAACAATGTCTGAGAAAAGAATTGCAGATAAGATGTGCCGGTTCATATTTGTATGTTTGGTTGTATTAGCCAATTAAATTATATAATCAAATAATGAAAACCAAGCAATTAGGTAATGTAAATATAAACGTCCAGATGAGTGATAAAGATTTTATAATTAGGAGTTTGTAGATGAGGTGTTGATTCACATCTGATTAATATAGCAGCGGATCTATTCGTATGCCATTTCTCTGATAATTCCGGCCACTTCCTCCGGCGCTTCCATATTAGCAACATGACCTACTTGTGATAAAATAGTCAATGTGGAATTCGGATAATATTGTTTCAATGAGTAAGCGTTTGATACGGGAATGATCATATCTTCCTTTCCCCATATGATTTGGACCTTCCCATTAAATGGATAATGTAATGCCCTTAAATCTGTCTCATGTTCCTTTAAGAAATCAAGTAGCCTTTCTTTTTGCATCTTTTGGTTTGCATACAATTGCTGGGCTGGTTTATTCAACATCCATTTGGGGTAATTAGCTGGTTTATGATAGGACAATTGAAATAATGTCTTGAGTGATTTTCCATCTTCTGGAATTAGGATTTCATTGATTCCCTGGTAGCCGTGCACAGTGGCTACGGAATCTGTATAATTCCTGGATAAGAATTTTGATAGTGCATCGATCAACACTAAACCTTTTGTATTCTCCGGATAAAAATTTGCATATATACTGCCGATCAAACCACCAAATGAAATTCCGGCTATATAAACTTTCTCGTTGAGGTTTTTATTTAAGGAATTGGCAATCTGCCGGGTAATAAATCTGGGATCGTAATTCTCAACCTTGCTGGTGCTTTCTCCAAAATAGATCAGATCCGGAATATATATAGTAAAATCTCGGTGCAGGAGTTTTACTAAGTCCTCCCATTGCAATTCTGTTGCCGGCCCAAAACCATGGAATAACAGTAAATTTTCACTCCCGGAACCAACTTTACGCCAATGGATACTTGAAGAATCCTGTTCATCCGTCCATTCCGATAATCCAAGTTTAATATATTGCTTATTTGTCTTTTTTAGCACATAATTTGTCACGTTGCATGAAATGAACGGCAGGAGTGTGATAAAGACAATGGTCCAATACCTCATATTTGCATTCTTCATAAAAATTCCGAATCAATTCTGCACCAAATATACATGGATATCCTTATCCTTTTATATGCTTTTTTCAACCTTGAATTTTTTGGTAAACTTTCAAAATTCAATAAACCAAGCTTGATAAACTAATGAATTTTACCAATTTGAATTTTTTTGCCAGATGGATCAATTAGTGACAAAAAACGATGTTTTGCTGGGAAAGTAGCCTTAATTCTCGATGGATTTGGAAATAGAGATTTTTACATAATTAATTGGTTATTGCAATTTTTATTTGAACTATTTGCACTAACTGAAAAAAAAACTGTTTTTTCTTGTTTTAATTTATTGTAATTTGATCGTTAAGCTAAGACAACTTGTTAATACCCAATGCTTGCAATGCTTGGACAGTTATTATGAAACTAATTAATTATAACCTAAATCCTATTCTATGAACCACTTCTGTAAAAAGTCATGGTTGACGCTTATGATAATAGCGTTTACTTTTTCCACAGCTCTTTCTCAAACCACCAACATTTCCGGCCTCATTAAAGAAGCTGGAAGTAATATGCCCTTGGCTGGTGTAAATGTTGTTGTGAAAGGCCTTATTGTCGGAACGATTTCTGATTCTGAGGGAGAATTTAATCTTAAGGTAAATCAACCACCGCCATTAACTCTGGTATTTTCATTTGTTGGCTATGCTAACCAGGAATTGGAGATAACTGATGCCAACAGTACTGGATTGGAGATTACCCTTGAGGAACAAATTATTCTTGGACAGGAAGTGGTTGTGTCTGCCTCAAGAGTAGAAGAGAGTATTTTAAGCTCTCCGGTGACCATTGAAAAGGTGGATTTACTGGCAATACAGCATTCAACAGCACCGGAGTTTTATGATGTGCTGGCAAATGTGAAAGGAGTGCAGGTAAGCAGTGGAAGTTTGAATTTCAATGCAGTAAATACGCGTGGATTTGCCACCATTGCCAATGTCCGGTTTGTCCAATTGGTGGACGGTATTGATGTTTCGGCACCTTTGCTAAATTTCCCGACAGGAAATATTGTGGGCATTGGTGAACTGGATGCTGAAAGCATGGAACTAGTCCCGGGCGCTGCTTCTGCCTTATATGGACCAAATGCATTCAATGGCATTCTTATCATGAATAGCAAAAGTCCGTTCGAATACCAGGGATTAAGTGCCCAGGTGAAGGGTGGTGTCACCACTTCCGATGCTCAGGGGTCTTCAAGTCCTTTTTATAATGTCGGCATACGATATGCAAAAGCCTTCAATAATAAGTTTGCCTTCAAAGTGAATTTTTCTCTATTGCAAGCACGCGATTGGATTGGCAATGATTATATTACGGATAGGACAAATCCCGAATCTACAGTTGACCTAAGAGGCAATCCTAACTTTGATGGCCTGAATCTGTACGGAGATGAAACGCCAATTCCTGTACCGATTGGTGGGACATTCGGAACATTGGATCTTAGAAGGACAGGTTTTACTGAGGAATCATTGCTGGATAATGACAATGCCCAAAGTATCAAGGGAGATGTTGCTTTGCACTACAGGATTACGGACAATTTGGAAATACTTTATAATTACAGATACGGAGGTGGAAGTTCCATCTACCAGGGAACTGAAAAATATGTGCTCAGAAATTTTACGCAACAGTTTCATAAATTGGAATTAAAGTCCGACAATTTCTTTGCACGTGCATATATGACTGAAACCGGTGCAGCTGATTCATGGAATATGAGTGCGCAGGGGGGATTTGCAAATGAGCGTTACAGTCCTACTGCTTCAAAATGGGCGCCTGAATATGCTCAGACGTATGTTCTCGCCATGCAGGGCTACTGGCCAGGTGTCCCGGCAGGTGATATAGTAGCAGCACATGTTGCAGCCCGTGCCTATGCTGACCGGGACCGACCCGCAGAAGGTACCCCCGCATTTGATGCCCTGATGGATGATGTGAGATCAGATTTCTTCCAGGCTGAACCACCGGGATCTTCATTTTATGACAATTCAAGATTATACCATGCAGAGTTTAACTACAATTTTCATGAAATTGAATTTATCGAGTTAATGATTGGTGGCAATTTTAGGCGATATAGCTTATACTCAAAAGGAACTATATTCAATGAGGCCCCGGATGGCGGAACAGATTTTCAGCGAGTAAATATTGATGAATTTGGTTTTTACGGACAGCTGGCAAAGACTTTAGGTGGATTACGACTGACTGGATCATTGAGATTTGATAAAAATGAAAATTTTGATGGCCAGCTGACCCCCAGACTTTCAGCTGTATATAGTTTCAACGAAACACATAACCTCAGGGCGTCATTCCAGACAGGATTCAGAAATCCTGATACGCAGGCACTGTTCATCTATTTCCCTTCTACAAGTGGGACCTTGCTGGGGAGTGCAGAGGCAAATGCCGCGCGATATGGTGTGCATAACGGCGGTGCCTGGACGCAAGATTCATATAACGCATTTCGAGCATCAGGAGGATATTTAGATCCTGAAACAGGAGATCCCGTCAACGGCAATGCCAACCTGCTGGTCACGGCTGACATCCCGTATGTGAAACCCGAACAAATGACTGCCTATGAAATTGGATATAAAGGCATTATTTCAAATGAGTTAATGCTGGATATTAATGGATATTATTCCAGCTACCAGGATTTTATTGGGGCAGAGATAATTGCCAGTAAATTGCCTACTAGCCATCGGGGAAATCCTGTTGCCCCGGGATCATTGTATGCACCGTATGTTAATAGTACTACAAAAATATCCTCTCTTGGCGCAGGAATAGGATTTACCTATAATATATTTAGAGGTTTCATCATATCTGGTAATTATAATTATGCAGATTACGACATTGAGGAAGTTGAGGACAGTGAATTCCGGGCTGGATTCAACACTCCCAATCATAAGTATAATATTGGAATCGGAAATAGAAAGATCCTGAAAAATTTTGGTTTTAATGTGAATTTCCGTTGGCAGGATTCCTTCCTGTGGGAATCTTCATTTGGAGTCTGGAATGTACCGGAATTTGGTGTGTTGGATGCACAAATCAATTACAAAATACCAAGTTTAAAAACCATTCTAAAGCTTGGTGGAACAAACCTTGGGGGAGGTGACTACCGAACCAACCTCGGTGGACCCTTTGTTGGACAAATGTATTATCTATCCATCACTTTTGATGAATTTTTGAATTAATCCATGCCAATTTAAAAAACTGAAAAATGAAAAACATACATAAATATATCGCCATACTACTTGCTTTTATCTGCTGGTCTTGCGCCCAGGAATTTATTGAACCTGGACCTGGCACTGATCCACCTCCGCCATGCAATTCCTGTCCTGAAGGAGGTGATTCAGGCTCAGCTTCATTTGATAAGTTTGTCGCTATAGGCAATTCCTATGTTGCCGGTTTTCAGGCTGGCGCTTTGTTTAATGATGGGCAGCAAAATTCGATGGCAGCATTGATTGCCGATCAACTGGCGTGTGCTGGAGGAAGTGCAGTATTTAATCAACCTGATATAAATTCAGTAAATGGTTATAATATTCAACTTTCTGATCCCGGACAAGGCGTTATTTTAGGAAGGTTGATCTTGTTTGATCCTGACGGGAGTGGACCTGCGTCTGCTGCACCGGCACCTGCAGGTGCGCCAGGTGTCCCTGCCCCGTATAATACTGCCGATATTCCATTGCCTTTTACGGGAGATAAGGCAGCCTTAAATAATTTCGGTGTTCCATTCCTGTTTCTTGGGCAGGCACTGATACCTGATACTGGAAATCCGGCAAGTCCATATTATAATCCTATGTGGGCAAGGTTTGCCAGCGCTCCGGGCGTAAAATCAGTTGTTGAGGATGCCCTTGGTGCTGCCGGTAGCTTTTATTTAATATGGTTGGGAATAGATGATGCTCTGCTCTATGCAGCGCTGGGAGCAGATGGTTCTTATCCCATGACATCGGTGGCAGATTTTACCCTTCAATATAATGGCTTGATCACCACTATGCTTACATTAAATCCAGTTTTTAAAGGTGTTGTGGGAAACATACCAAGTATAGTTACCCTACCATATTTTACTACCCTACCATACAATATCATTGAATTGGATGCAGCCACCGCAGCTTCCGTTCAGGCAGGACTGGGAGATAATTATAATCAGTTTATTAATGCCATGGCTAATTTTGGCTTTATTTCAAGCGATGAAAGAGATAGGAGATTACTGAATTTTAAAGCTGGGAACAATGGTGTATTGATTACAGATGAAACATTAACGGATCTTACAGACTTAATGATCGCCAATGGTGCTCAAGCACTCGTACCATTTGCCCAGGCACGTCAATGCACTGGTACCGACCTGGTTCCGTTGTCTGCTGGTGCAGTACTCGGCGAGCCATATTTAGGAATTCCTACGGCAATCCAGGGAGTGAGCTGGCCCTTGGCTGATCAATATGCGTTGACATTCACTGAAATAGTCCAGATTGAGACTAATATCGCTGGATATAATGCTGTAATAGAAAATGCTGTTGCCGGTAGTAATGACAGGTTGGTTGTCGCTGATGTAAAAACGGCTTATGCTAATTTACTTGGAGCTTCGATTCAGAATAGCGGTATGGTGGTTAATGGAGTGACAATAGCCTCTACCTTTGCTCCTCCCGCATCCACATTCTCAGAAGATGGCTTACATCCAAATGAACGGGGTTACGCCTTTACTGCCAATGTGTTCATTGGCGCGATAAATTCAAAATTTGGTGCAAGCGTTCCTCCAATTTGTCTTACTGATCATGGTGGAACTGCACTGCCGGTTAGTCCATGATGTCATGGATTCGAACTTGGTGGAATCGTTAAAATAAGAATAATTGTAATATCATTGAAATCCCGATTTTTTCGGGATTTTTTTTACCTTATCCCTGTATATCAACCAGGTGAGTAGTGGCGTTAAAAGCGCTGTGGTTACAGTAGAGGCTGCAACGAGTGGTGTGGCCATGGTTGCCAGTACTCCCATTGAAGGATCAGCTATTGCCAGTGCATGAGGTGTGGCAACAGCGTTCCCTGCAGTGCTTGAGGCTGCTGCTCCTGCAATACCACTTCCTCCTGTAATTTTGTCTGATAAAATATTAAATATGCCTCCTACAAATGTTGTGAGTATCCCCAACAGGATACCTGGGAGTCCAGCTTCCAGTAACGAATTTAATTCCAGGCCAGCACCAAGCGCGAATGCAAAAAAAGGGATGAGCACCATTCCACCTTTTGTAAGAAAATCACGTAATTCATTATCGAGATTTCCAAGCACCATACCAATTAGGATTGGAGCCAGTACGGCAATTAAAGCTAAATATGGGATATTGGCTAATCCAGCAGCTCCCAATGCAACCATAGTCAGAAATGGCCCATCGTTGACAGAGATAATAGCGATAGCACCGACATCGGTTTCATCACCATATTCACCGGTCAGTGCTGCATAAAGACCACCGTTAGTATTACTCATGGCTGAAATAACAGCCAGGGCGGAAAGCCCCCAAAGGCCATTTTCACCAAATAGTCTATCCACAACAAGTCCAATTCCAACAGCAACAATGAATTTTGAAATAGTGATTGAAAATCCTTTTTTCAGCACCTTTGGCGCTGCCTTAAACCGGATACCCGCTCCCATACAAAATAAAAATGCGCCTATTAACGTGGTGGCGCCGTCTTTAAACAGAGCTGTAGTAAATCCTCCTATATGGAGTAAATCAGGAACAAATGTATTGAAAAGAGCTCCAAGGATAAGCGGGACCACCATCATTCCTCCCGGCATCTTTTCTATTGCTCGTTTAATTTTCATTGATTCAATAAACTGCTAAATTAACTTTTTTGCCAGCTCAAAAGCATTATTAAAACTGGCTGTTGACGCAATTCCTTTATAGGCAATATCAAAAGCAGTTCCGTGATCTACAGAAGTTCTGACAATTGGTAAGCCTAATGTAACATTGACCGCTGATTCAAAATCCAGCAACTTGATTGGGATGTGGCCCTGGTCATGGTACATACAAACTACAGCATCATAGGTGCCCTTATTTGCCAGATAGAAAACTGTATCCGCCGCAAGAGGACCTGCAGCATTGATCCCTTCTTCTTTTGCCAATATTACTGCAGGAGCAATTTCTTCGGCGTCTTCAGTCCCAAAAGCCTTGTTTTCACCAGCATGAGGATTCAGTCCTGCTACTGCAATCCTGCATTCTTTCCCGAGCTTTTTGAGTGCTGCATTTGTGAGGCGGATGACATCCAATATCTTTTCTTTTCGTACATTTTCTATAGCGGTCCGCAGGGAAACATGCGTGGAAATGTGCGTGACTATCAATTTATCTGATACAAGCATCATGGTATAGTTAGATATGTTGCATAGTGTCGCAATAAATCCGGTATGTCCTGAAAAATCGTTTGATGTTCCCCTGATGGCCTCTTTATTTACCGGTAAAGTAACAATTGCTTTTAGCTCATTCGCTAATGCCAGTTTTGTAGCTATTTCTATATATTTCAAAGACGCATAACCAGTTTTTTGAGAAATTTTTCCAATTGAAATATTATCAGTTGTAAGTATGCCGATATCATAAATATTCAATGCATCGCGATTATAATCATGAATTCCTTTCATGCAATGCAAAGGAATGTTCATACTCAAATAGTGATTGCAGAATTGTACAACCGAATAGTCACCGATAACCACAAAGTTTCCTGTTAGATTTTTAGCAGCATATGCCCTTAAAATTATCTCGGGGCCTACTCCATTTGCATCTCCTAATGTTATTCCAATCATAAATCCTGTTTGTTAATGTTTGTCAAAAGGTGAAGGATCACATCTTTTTCTCCATATCCACCAGGTTTGGTTATAAGTTGTATAGTATCATTTTTCCCCTTAACCATAGATATTGCAACACCAGGGATAATTTCTGAAATGGGTTCTATGGATATGCCTCCTATAGCCCTCATCACGCCCAAAAGCGTATCGCCCCCAATAACCATGAGGGTGTTGATATGGATCTTGTTCAATATGACAGCAACAATTATTCCGATTTTTTCAGAAATATTTTCATGATGAGTAGCAGGATTCTCTGCCTGTATTACATGGGCAGATTCCAAATTTTCAAGATTTGTCGAATTGAGGATTACGCTTTTTCCAGTACTGATTTCACTTCTTATTTCTGAAATTATCCTGATCAGATGTGGATTATTATCCAGGATTGATTCTCCGAATAATTCCTCCGGGATGCATAATGTTTTTACCCCATGCTCATTGGCACGAATTACCTGCAGATAGGAAATTTTGTTAAGGCTTCCATTGACAATGAGCGAAGGTGGATCAAGTTTCATACGATCTGATACCTTAGGTTTCAATTTCAGGAAAGCAGGTAATAGTTCAGCCATGGCTGCTGAACCAGAAATGGCACGGTTCAATTCATGAGCAAATAAAAGATTTCCAATTTTTTCCAGGTCATTTTCTGAAGCGCAGTCAAAAACCAGCATACCTGAGTCTTCAGGTCTATGCTGATATTTCTCTATGTCAATTATATGAATAGGAATCTGCGCTTGTTGATGAAGCAATTCAGGTATATAGCTGGTCTTTATTGGCTCAAGTGGATCATGGCCAAATTCGGTCTCATGTAACGATTGCTGGTTGATATAGTGATATCCATTTTTGGTGAATCGTTTCAACTTTGGATGTGCAGGTATAAATGGCAATGTTCGCTGACCTGTTTCACTGAGAAAGGCTTCCAGTTCAGCGCCAATATTTCCGCGCATGGTTGAATCTGTTTTCTTATAGAACCTCGTGATACCCGCCTTTTTTGATTTTTTTATCACATTTTTTACACGGTTTGCCGCTTGTATTTGATCAATATGCCGACTTTCTGTATTGAACACCATGATTTGGGCGTCACACGTGGAAATGAGTTGTTCAACCTGTACATCAGGTTCAATCGATATTGTGGTCGAGATGCCTTGTTTTGCAAGCTGTACACCAGTATCTATTGCCCCGGTGAGATCATCTGCGATTATTACCAGTTCAATCAATTAAAAAATGGTTTAAAATGGAATTAATGTTTTATTATCATCGAAAATGTCGACCTGCTCCTCCTGTTGTTCTATGTGTGGAATGTTGCATATCTCATGTAAAATGGCTTCCGAAACATACAATTCATCCAGATGAAGTGTGTCTTTGATCCTGATGATTCGTTCCTTGCCTGGTGCTGCATTTCCACTATTCCGGAGCGCCAGCTTAAATGCGTCAGCATCATTTTCGGCAATAAATGGTATTTTCCCCCTTTCCAGGAAACTACTAGTCGATATATTTTTATAGGTAATCTCAAAGTCAATCTTGTTAAACAATTTCCTGGTGATTACATCAGCGAGACCAATTCCTGTAGCATTTCCATGCGACTCATTGGTTAGATCAGTGACCATAATCGATTTTATAGCAGGAGCCCCCGGTTCTTTCTGACCATATATTTTTATTCTTCCTATTAAATTAGTGTCAATCCCAACACCACTGATGTTTTTTCCCATTTGATCGATGATAAGTACATCGATATCATTTACAGGAAATGTAGGGCGATTAGCACGTGCTAATTCAAGAAGTTTTGGTTCCTCATTCAGGATATCATTTCCCGCAATCGCTTTCACTAGCATGGTTTTGTCATATGCATTTTCAATAAGTGCTACTCCTCCCAGGATTTTATTTGCAGCAAAAATTAGTGAGGCCGATGCAGGAATAAGTTTCGTTAATCCGTGCACACCGTAATGATGTATTGCTTCAGCACCTTTTTCTTTGCCTAATCCAATGACCGCCATTTTCACCAGGCCACTTTCATATGTGGCTTGAAAATCAGTATGAGGTTTTATTTTATTAATTAGGATAATGCCATCAGCGAAATAGGCATTCTTATCCATAAAGATGCGATGACTTAATTGCCCTTTTTGGAGTTCTACTACCTCCATTGATGACCTGATGGGTACTCCCATGGTTTGTCCCGTTATTCCATATCCTGCTAAAACTTCCTCCTGGCCTTCTGCTGTTGCGCCGCCATGACTACCCATTGCTGGTACGATAAACGGGTGTGCTCCCTGCTGAATTATAAAATCAACAACCTCTTTTACAATTAGTTGCAGGTTGTCAATTCCCCGGCTTCCTACTGCAATAGCGATAGATGATCCTCTCCTTATCACACTGGATAAGTGATGAAGTTCCTTTTGGATTGTACCTTTAATATCTTTCAGGGAATTATCAGGAAAATGATTTCGTATTCGGGTCAGTTTAAAGCTTTCCATAGATTTCTCAATTTATGGTATTTTTGCTCATATTCCATTTTATATTACCCAAAAGCTAATAATCCACACTGCGATTGCGGATAAAAGTCCTACAACCAGCGTTCCGACAGTTTGCAATCTGTATCCCTGGTTGACATTCATATTCGACATTTGTGTGACTACCCAGAAATAACTGTCATTGGCATGACTGGCGATCATGGCACCGGAACCAATAGCGACGACCACCAGGGCCCTGGCAGCCGGTGCATCAAAACCGAGGGTAATGACAAGGGGAGCCATGAGGCTGGCTGAAGTAATGATCGACACCGTACCGGATCCTTGGGCGATCTTCAAAGCGGCCGCGATAAGAATTGGAAGGAATATACCGAGACTCTTAGCCCCGGACAAATTATTCTTGATTACCTCAGCGATCCCAGATTCCTGCAGTACTTTCCCGAAGGCACCACCACATCCTGTTACAATAATGATGGTCGCTGCTGCAATGATTCCTTGTCCCAGCCAACCTGTAGTGGAGAGCATATCCTTTGTGAGTTTTTTAGGTAACATAAATGCCAGAAGTACACCAATTAAAAGCGCTACAGTGGGTTGACCGATAAAACTGATAAATATTGAAAGATTCCCGGAACCGAACGGATGGGAGGGAAGTTCATTGAGGGATCGGAAAATAATTAATAGTATTGGACTAAATATTGGTAAAAGGGATTTGATTAATGAAGGCTCCTTGGCGTTTTCTTCAATTTTGTGTTCTTCTGTCATGGTACCATTTGGCTCAATATGGAATTTCGAAGCAATTTTTATGGAAAATAACCATCCGGAAACTAAGCCAATTAAGCTTACCGGTAATCCGAGAAGAATGACCATGCCCAGATCAGCCTCCAAAATACCTGCCGCAGCGACAGGACCCGGAGTTGGGGGGATAATGGAATGCGTAACGTATAGGCCCAGGCTTAAAGCAATAGCCGCTACAGATAGCGTTGTTTTGATGCTTCGCGATAATGCTTTGGTTAATGGTGATAAGACAATAAACGCAGAATCACAAAAGACCGGTATGCTGACAATATACCCAACAATGCTCATGGCCAATGGGATGTTTTTTCTACCAACCAATTTAAGTGCAGCTGCTGCCAATTTAAAGGCTCCACCAGACATTTCAAGGAACTTGCCAATGATGGATCCTGCCAGGATTACAATACCGATATATCCAATAGTATTTCCAAAACCGCTATTGATTGCGTTGACAACATCCAGCAAAGACATGGTGCCGGACAAAATCCCGAATCCAAAGGCAGCGATTAAAAGTGACAGGAACGGGTGCCATTTTAATACTGAGGTTGAAATGATGATGAATAAAATAGATAGAATCAGTAGAAGTATTAGCCACATAGTTTAGGATTTATTCTAACAAACATAATCATGTGAAGGATTATTTAATGCCAATAAAATTAAATTATCGCAATTTAAAACCGTCGCTGGGAAGGAGTTTTTAAATAAGTTAGCTGATTATTTTATTTATATGACATGCAGACCCAAAATACTTGAGATCAATTAGATTAATATTAATCATTTTGGAGATATAGGCTATAATAAGGGTGAAAGATCTGCGCAACAAATTAATTGCCATTTCCCATCTTTCTTTTCTAAAAATGCTGATTTCATCATATTGCCCACACTAAATTGAACAACCGCCTGGCTATTGGTAATCTTAAATTCAAAATCATAAAATTCATATTTTCGGAGTACATCGGACGTTGATGCGAAATTATTACCTGTTTCATTGGCAGTCGTGCTATCATGTTCAAGTATGGGTAAAGAATTTGCTCCGGACGCTTCATTGGTTTTTTCTACTAACCAATTGACGTATTCTTTTTGTATTGTTTCAATTAACTCCTGCTGAATTTTGGAGGTTTTATCCTGAATAAAGGCAGTATTTAATATGATGATTATGCTGGAAAATATGGATACAATTACTTTCATACCTATCCAATGAATTGTAACAGATTATTTCCTGAAAACCTGTAACCCAAGTTAGAAAGTAGAAAGTGTAAAGTAAATCACCCTGATTGCGGGAATATTTACCTGCTATTTGATCTTTTTACGGAAAAACCAGAAAAGAATTATTGTTGAATCAATTCAGCTGGTCCTTATTTTCATAGATTTTTGTAACTGCACTCACAATGTCATCCATATCATTTTTACTGCCCAGCAGCATACTTTGATAAAAAATAACGGTTTCTTCACTCAATTGATCATTGCCAGGGAGTACATTTTTTTCACGCCATTCATCAAGTCTCTTTTTACCGAATAGGCGTTGATAACCCCTTGAATTGAGCGCTTCTTCAATAAGACCATCTTTATTTTGAGGGCCATAACCAGTGGAACAGGGAATCCCTTCGGCTCGCAGTGCTTTTATAAACGTATCCCGTGGCTTCATATTGAATTGATCCTTTTTGTAGCGGAAAGGATATAAGTGATAGGCTGATTTTTCGGCACCACCAACTAATTTAATTGGCAGAATACCCGGAATTTCGTTCAATTTTTCATTGAGATATGCAGCATTTGCTTCTCTTGTCCGGGCATCGGATTCAAAACGCTTTAGCTGAGACATGAGTATGAGAGCCTGTACATGTTGCATCCTGAAGTTAGCACCTCTTACCGGGTACCTTGATTCGGACGTGATACTACCATAATGTCTTCCACAATCATGAAAAGACCTGCACAAGTCCATTACTGCATCATCATTTCCAACGACTGCACCTCCCTCTCCGGAAGGTAAATGCTTAGAATTCTGAAAACTGAAGCAACCCAGATCACCAAGATTTCCCGTGTTTTTTCCACGATATTTACCAGACCAAGCCTGGCAGGCATCCTCGATAACTTTTAAATTGTGTTGCTTTGCGACTTCATTAATTGGATCCATTTCACATGGTAGACCATAAATATGCACAGGGAGTATCGCTGTAGTGCGATCTGTGATTTTTTCAGTAATTTTTCCAGGATCTATCAAACATGTTTCGGGGTTGGTATCCACAAATACCGGTAAGGCTTTGGCAAGGAAAACAGCATTGTAAGTAGCAATAAATGTGAACGGTGAGACGATTACTTCATCACCTGCATCAACACCTGAAGCATGTAAGGCGATGGTCAGAGCTGTAGTACCGCTAGCTGTTGCCAGGCAATGTTTTGTCCCGATAAGTTTTGCATATACGGTTTCGAACTCATCGCAATATTTTCCAGTATTTCGATACCAGTTTCCAGTTCGATACATTTCTACAATTTTGCTTTCGGCTTCCTCATTCCACACCGGCCATGAAGGCCAGGGAGCTGTGCGAACCGGAGTACCACCTGAGATTGCCAGGCTATCTTTCAATTTGGATGACATACTGAATGAGGTGAACGGCCAACCTGCCATGGTAACCAGTGCACCTGCAGAGGTGGCAGAAAGTACCTGCCTGCGGGTAAATTTTGTTGAAGCCATTTTAAATATAATTTATTTGCTAATTAATCAAATAGACATGGTTGGCTATATGTTACATCAATAAATCTTTCCAGTTCTGGCCGAGCATATCTTTATATAAGATAGGATTTTAAATTCTTAATTTCAAGGCAAGTCATTTCTCTTGTTTCCGTAAGGAATAATTTATAAAAGATTAGAAGTCTTCTTTTACTTTAAAAAGTGCTTTAGAGAAAGTGTTATTGATAAATTTCAATTTTAAATAAATAAGAGAATATTTCTTTCATCGTTTTTAATCTCATGGAGTGATACTTGTCGATAAATTTGTTCCCCACTATTATTTTTTGTTCCTTTTGAGATAATAAGTATAATTCTATTCTCAAATATTGACTTCAGGCCATTATAGGTGATAGAAAAACAAATCGATAATGGTAAAAACTCCCCACAAAAAACTTAAGGTTGGCGTAATTGATTTAGTTCATAAAGGGCCAACAAAAGACCTGTATGCACGGGTAATGCATGCAAATCTTGCCAGTATCATGCCACAAGTAATAGCCACCTGGTGCGAGCAGGAAGGGCATGATGTACAGTATGTATGTTATACCGGTCTAGAAGATATCACCAAAGAACTACCTGCGAATACGGATATTGTTTTTATTTGTGCCTTTACTCAATCAGCAATGATGGCATATGCCTTAAGCAATATGTATCAAACACAGGGAGCAGTGACCGTACTAGGAGGCCCACATGCCCGGTGTTATCCTGATGATGCTGTTAAATATTTTGACTTTGTAACAGGTTTCACGGATAAGGATGTTCTAATTGATATTCTTCATGATGCAGAACCGCATCGACCAATTGGTATATACCTTGCATCTGAAAAACAACCCACTGCAATCGCAGGGGTAAAAGAACGATGGAAATTCATCGAGCCTAATTTAAAAAAGGCGCCTTTCATGAAACTCATTCCTATGATTGGAAGCATGGGTTGTCCTTACACATGTCCATTCTGTATTGATTCTCAAGTTCCATATCAAACGATGGAGTATGATCAAATGAAAGAGGACCTGGGGTATATTGCTTCAATGAAAAAACCTCCATGGGTTGGATGGCATGATCCAAATTTCGGGATAAGGTTTAACGAAACGTTAGATGCAATAGAGTCAGTAGTGGAACCAGGTAGAATTACTTTTGTTGCTGAAAGTAGTCTGGCAATTCTTTCTAAAAACAATTTAAAACGATTACAAAAAAATGGGTTTGGCGGTTTGTTGCCAGGTATAGAATCCTGGTACGATTTGGGAAATAAATCAAAGGTTTCGCATAAAATCGGATTAGATAAGGTGAAGCAGGTGGCTGACCATGCCAATATGATCATGGAATATGTACCATACTTACAAACTAATTTTGTGTTTGGACTTGATAGTGATGTTGGCTCGGAACCATTTGAATTGACGAAAAAATTTGTGGATCTCTCCCCGGGTTCATTCCCCGGCTATTCATTATTATCTGCATTTGGAGAAGCAGCACCCCTTAACCTGGGTTATCAGGAAGAAAATCGTGTACTTCCATTTCCTTTTCATTTCCTGAATAATCATTTGGCGATGAACGTCAAACCAAAGAATTATGATTGGATCACCTTTTATGATCACATAATTGATATTACGGAATATACCTTTTCATGGAGATCGATGTACAGGCGTATCATGGCTAACAAAAAGAGCATACCAAAATGGTTGAATTTTGTAAGGGCTATTTCCAACGAAGGAACAGGAAGAATTAAATTCTACAAAAAGATCCGTGAAAACCTGAAAACAGACCCATCATTCAGGGCATATTTTGAAGGAAATAATAAACGTTTACCAAAATTCTATCAGGATATTATGATCAAAGATCTGGGGTATATGTGGGAATGGTTACCAAAAGATGCGATCTACCATGATCATCTGGCATATATGAAAAAGCAGGAATCCACCAGAGCGTTGCGTGTTGTCGGCTGAAATTATAAATGCCTGTTAATCGTATTTTCTGTAATTGGTCAAAAAATGTCTCTACCACTATGAAATAATTTTTCGACCAAATAAGATTAATTATCAGGCAAGTCAGGATCAAGGAAAATTTACCGAATATCTCTCAATTCATAAATTTCAGGAATTAATTCCCCTCATTTTCTGTTTGGTTTTTAACAGATTAACTATTGAAAATCAAATTTTGCCGGAATATTGACTTGAATCCAGCATAATAAAAGTTTCAACATCATGATTGAATTGCCAGAAGCCGTCGTAATTTCCAGGGAGATCCATGATTCCTTATCCGGAAAACAAATCAAAAATGTAATTGCCGCGAAAAGCCCGCATAAGTTTGCCTGGTATCACAAGGACCCAAAGGATTATCAGGAGCTGCTGGTTAATAAGACCATTCAATATG
>Ga0209536_100001504_pt1 | contig 38428 bp, 33 predicted proteins | sample DeeMarSeWOR28_12_FD_187461 | JGI IMG/M metagenome (GOLD analysis project Ga0209536, IMG submission 187461) | Marine sediment microbial communities from White Oak River estuary, North Carolina - WOR-2-8_12 (SPAdes) (version 2) | ecosystem: Environmental > Aquatic > Marine > Intertidal zone >... | reverse complement strand
CTCCCCATCCCTAAATCAATATCATCATTAGATAACATAGATGATTGACAGTTTCTACAGATACCTTCATCTTCTTCCCAATCTTCGAGTTTTACACCACAGATATTACAATCCATTTTAAATCTCCTTATAATCTAATAAATTATATATGATATTTAAACTTCCATCATTATCTTTTTATATATGGAATAAAAGAGAGAATGCAAGGGAGTAAGAGATGTATAACTCCCCTGCCCTCATGGTTTATAGATGAGGTAATCTAAATTCCATTTCAAAATATTCATACAATTTGACCGAGTTTCTCCTGTTATAAAGGGGCTTATGGCCTACACCCAGCACGTCAACGGCAGTAAGGGTCAATTTTTTACTATTAAACTGGTGTTCAAAATCCCTTACCTAAGTTTTAATGTATTAACAGGAGAGAAAAATATATAAACCCACAATATATGTATGAAATAATGATACAACTGTATCAAAAAATCACACAACTTAATGTTCTCAGACTTTTCCTTGAAAATCCACATAATAATTATTACCTACGAGAATCAGCTCGTCTATTAAAAATGGATCCGATGACGGTAAAACGAGCGCTCGACATACTAGTCGCAGATGGTATATTACTGCGAACTAAAGAAAAAAATCAAATCCTCTATAAGGCACATATTGAAAACCCAGCGTTCCGATATATGAAAATAGCGTATAATCTTTCTTGGTTTCAAAAAAAAGGAGTAGTTGAATTTCTAAACCATCATATTAGTACTATAACTTCGATCCTTCTTTTTGGAAGCTATGCAAAGGGAGAAAACGATAGTGATAGTGACGTGGATATTATTGTCATTTCACTTTCTAAAAATAAACCAACAGCTGAACTAGCAAGACTACTCAAACGTGATGTAAACCTTATTTCATTTACTCCAAGTCAATGGTCACAACAATCAAAAACAAATAGAGCATTCTATTTAGATATAATCCTAGATGGAATCGTATTATATGGTACGAAACCGGTGGTCGAATGAAAGCTGATGACTGTTTCAAGAAACGATTACTACGCAGAACAAAACCTGATCCTCTCAAAATAATAAAAGCATTAGAAATGTCGAGTGTAAAAAAGGAACGTGCTTTGGAACTTTTTGAAAATAACTTCTTCGAAGAATCGATTGTTGCATCTTATACCAGTATGTTTCAAGCAGCTCGTGCAATACTTTTTAATGATGGTGTCATTGAAAAAAGTCATGCCTGCGTTGTCGTTTACCTGAGAGAAAAATACTCGTCAAAGCTTGGACAAAACGTAATCAACTGGTTGGATACTTATCGACTGGAACGACATGAATCATTTTATGGATTGGAAAAATCCACTATCGATGAGGACGAAGCAAAAGATGCACTTGAAAAATCTGAAAAATTTCTAGGATTAGTTCAGCAAATTCTGCAGAAATAATAAATGAAATCTCTGCGGCTTTTTGAATCTTTTTCATTTCAGGTTAAACCACTATAGTAGTTAAGAGATTTGAACTTCAATTCAGAGTCACGCCACTTAACTAAAATTATTTTACAGTATAGGCTTTTAGGAATTAACACATATGCCTACACCCAGCAACTTAATTTTTATCACAAATATCACTAAACATTGTAAGTTTTCACTGAAAGTTGTAAATATTAGATTAATACTATTTATTCGGAAGTGTAACTTCTACAAATAAATTCTTACTTTTTGGGCAATTACATGAAAGCCATATATTTTCATTATTACTAATATTTTTAATTCCAGAATTATCCATTGCATTGATATCTATATTTTTATAGATAGTCTTAGTACTAAATGGAAACATTTTAAAAACAGCAGTTTTTTGGGCAAGTAAAGATTTCATTATACGGCCAGTAAATCCACTTAATAAAAATCTGGTAAATAACTCTGTTAAAAGTGGGTATTTCTTAAATATTTTTAAATTCCAAAAAAACCTTTCAACAGGTGAATTACGTGTTATTGTTTTTGTAAGACTCAAATTAAAGATGCCATGTGAATAATTATTTACCCTAAATCTGGCATTTCTACTTAGAAGCAATGGTTCATTATAGATTAGATTTACCATGCCATATCTATTTCCATCAATAAAAGCAGTGAAATTTATAATCCCGTCATTATCTGAAAGAATCTTTGGATCAGTTGAGAAGTTTGTCATCTCATCTTCAGCAAGCTGTCCTGATGAGTTATACCAAGTCCCGCTTAAACATAGATGGAAATTTTCTGTTGTATCACTATCACGCAGGCGTTTTACACTAAATAGAGTTACATCATACTCTGTTGGATCAAGAAATTCTAATTTCCCCTGTAAGAACCATGCATTATCATCATCTGGAACTTTATATGATCCATAAATTGTTTCAAAGTTAGGTCCAAATGTATGTGAAAATATCTGGCTTTCACTATTTTTAAGTACGCTATATTGTGATTTTGTCCCCCAATCAGTACAATTCACGCTCATGTTAAATTTACCTTTTGAGGTGTTAGATTTTGCTGTAATTGTAAAATTGTATGTTTGACCAGGAACTGCCGTACATATTGTTCCCATAGGAAAACTTTGATACGAAGGACCACTTCTTCCATCTTCATGTGTAAGATATTGATAATCTGTTGGATATTTTTCTGGAAAATTAATAGTGGTTGGGCCATATACATGCATACCTGGGTCATTCCACTCAATATTACCAGATTTATCATTTCCAAATCCTAAGATATTACCGGTATATTTTCCACTTACTGATTCCATTTTTTCATCATAAAAAAGTTCCATTGGTTTTGTTCCGATAAGCTGAAGTGAAATATTTGATGAAAGTATTTTCATATCTGTTAATTGTGTTTCGTTATCCTGGAGAAAAATTGGAAATGAATACCAATCCTTGAATTCTGGATTATAAGTAGTTTCAATATTCCATGAATTGTTATATTCTGAGATACATCGACCACCCTTACCATTGTTTTCCCAAGTAGCTGAGGTTATTTTATCAGAAGTTATGTTATATATTACTATCCAATCTTCCTCACTAGCATCATGAATATCCATTTGGGCAAAAGGTGCTGAAAATGCTATCTCATGTCCAAAATCTTCAATAGGATAGGTAATTCCATTGCTTTTATTGCTTACATACCAATCAGCATAATGATTATGTCCATTAATCCACATCTTAATTTGAGGATTTTCATTAAAAAGATTTACCCAATAATCAATATCTTGTTTCCCCCTATAAGGGATATGACTGTAATCCTCAGTAGTATCTTCTATTGCTTGATGGCAAAGAATAACTGTAGTAAAATCAGAATAAAGCTTTGTCATATATTCAATCCATTCATATTCAACTGGATGAGTCCAAGTGATATATCCCAATTCTGGAACAACTAAAAAAAGAATCCCGTCACGCATCATTGCATATACAGGGGTATTCATACTTAATTCATCTATTAATGATTTTGTTAGATTATGTGGGTCGTCTCTATTCATTTCATAGTCATTGATATCATGATTGCCTATAACACAATGAAAAGGTAGATTTATGTGAGATATCAAATATGCTTTTAAATTATTCAGATAATGATTTGCATACCATGGTAATCCTATACCATTTACATGACCTGTATTATGATTGATTATATCCCCAAGATGAATTGCAAAATCAAGTAAATTTGTATTATCAGTTAAATCCTGGCAGATATCATCTAAATGATCTGCCATTTTATATTTAAATTGATATCTGGCTCCAATATGGGTGTCTGAAAACACTGCAAAACTCAATTGGTTTGCTAATTCAAATGTATTGATACCGTTTTTTTCACCTATTAAATGGTTTTTAGCAGATATTCTAAAATTTATTATTCCCGTTGAAAAAATTATTAATATCAATATTGAAAATACAAATAACCCAAATATTTTATATTTCATAATAGCTCCAGATATAATATAACATTTTTCCCATATAAATAATTAAATTTAAATATTAATAATTTTCCGAAGGATTCTTGTTAATTGTTTTTAAGACAAAAGAAGTATACTTTTAATTATGAAAAAATAGTTTAATCTTAATTTTTTTAAAAAAAATAAAAAGAAAGATTTTTGTAAAAATAAATTGAGGATTATAAACAAAACATTTTTTACTAAAATCTTTTTGGTTTATGGTTCTGATAACATTCCCTACAATAAACTGGTCTTGTACCATCTGGTTTGAAAGGAACTTCAGTTTCTTTTCCACAATCTGCACAAGTGACTTTATGCATTTCTCTTGGAGGTCGGTTAAAACCTCTATTTCTATTTTCTCTATACATATATATACACAATTTTCCTTTTTTTTAAATTGGACATCACAATATGTAATTAATATTTAATACTATCCTTTAAAAATTATATCTTTTTATACAGTTCTTTAAATCTTCAATAAAAAGCAAATTAAATATTATATATCTTGTTATCTTAGTTGTGAATTTATTAGAATTGTATTTATTATTAAATATGGCTTTTTTACCGCCAGTTATGTATGTAATCTGGATAAGAAATACTGAAAGATATAATAGAGAAAAATGGAAAACAATATTTCTTTGTTTTATTTGGGGTGCAACGATATCAATAATAGCTGCATTAGTTTTGGAAGTAATATTACATATATCAATTGAATCATCAATTAATGATGAAAACCTATTTGGGCTTATTACAGTAGTAGTTATTGCTCCAATTGTTGAGGAATTTACAAAACCACTTGCTCTAAGATTGAAATCAGTAAAAAAAGAGCTAGATGAGCTTGAAGATGGCTTAATTTATGGAGCAGTTGCAGGACTTGGTTTCTCAGCAACAGAAAATTTTATCTATGGATGGGGTTTTCTATCAGGAGGACTTTTATTTTTCCTAATCTTAATTTCATTAAGAAGTTTTGGTGGTTGTCTTCTACATGCTTCTGCAACAGCATGGACTGGTTATGGATATGGGAAAACTCTTATGAAACATACATCATTAATTCGCGTAATACCTTATTTTATACTTGCGGTTTTAGTTCACGCATTTTATAATTCTCTTCTTTCATTTGACATTTTTGGAGCATTAGTAGGATTAATTGCAGCTTTTACTTTTACACTTATATCTATTCTGATTATAAGAAAAAAGATTAAGACTCTTGATAATGCACATCCGTAAATTTTTTTAAAATATATTAAATTAGAAAGCCATATAAAGCATTTAAAATATAATTTTATCATATTATACTTTACCAAAAAATCTTTTTACATGAGGTCTTGTGATATAATAAAGAAAAACCAAACCAATAGGAGTTGACAGAGCAAATAACATTCCCCCTATTGTCCATGCCCAGCTTTTCCCAGTTATAAGACCTAATGGTAGGATAATTGCAGATATTAGAAATACAACAATGTAATAGATCCACAACCATGTGTTTATATAATAATCTCTAAACCCATAATATAAAAAAATAGTAAATATTGCTTCTATTACAATTAAAAAAGCAAGAATTATTACTCCAAAAGGGCGTTTGGATTTTAACTGTTTATTTTCTTTTATACTACTCTCATTTTTTATATTATTCTTGATTTTTTTTGATTCCATGAATTTATTATATTCTTTTTCTGAATCAAATATTATAGGCATTCCTTGATAGCCACAATTTCTACATACATCTCTTGAGGAATAGCCTGTTAATACTCCGTCGCCCATTCTACCTTGATAAATTTTGTTACTACCACAGTTTGGACAGACCTTTATTTCCATTTTACGCTCCAAATTTTTATATTGATTTTTATCTTATAAGTATTCTGATAATTTATCTTTTTTACATCAATATTGAAAAACATTAAAAGATTAATCTTTAAAATTCATATAATACACATGAATAATATAAAAAGTTATATAAACTATTGATTAAATTACTTTGCAAAATAGGAAAGGAGGGAAATAAAAGCATGGCAGATTATGTAAGAGGAGTGAAGGCTGGTATATTTTCTGGGATAATATATGGTGTACTCTATTGGATTATTGCAGCACTAGTTGTATCCGTTCTTTGGACTTCGCTAGTTGCTACTGATATTCAAGCACTTGGATTTACTTCAGTGTTATATGAAAATGTTTATATGTTTGTATTTTACATAGTTGGCGGAATAATATTCAGTCTTGTATATGCAGTGATATATGATTCCTTGCCAGGTAGAACCAGTATTTGGAAGGCAATTGTTTTTTCACCAATTGTTTGGTTAATATTTGGTTTAGCACTTGGATATTGGAATCTAACAAATTACGGAACTACATATTACATTGTGTCAAATGTCTTAATTGGACTTCTTGCAGCGCTTGTCTGGGGTTGGCTACTTGGCCTACTTTGGGATAAATTAGGCACACCATCTTCCACATTACAACAGTCTACTTATCAGAAACAACCTTATGAGAAACCACAAATGATGTATACACACAAACCAGAGCAGCCAGCTCAGCATCATACCCCACAACAAACTCAAAGACATGAACAAACATATGAAAAACCAACATATACTCAACCACCACAACAGCAACAACAACTACAGCAAAAACCTACATATCAGCAACCTACACAAGATAAATCCTGGCAGGAAAAACCACAAGATAAACCATGGCAAGAACAACAAGATAAACCAATGCAGGAAAAACCACAAGAAAAACAATGGCAAGAACAACAAGAAAAACCACAAGAACAACAACCAATGTATACTCCACCCCAACAACAGCAGCCTCAAACAACAGGTAGAGTTTGTCCAAAATGTGGATCTCAACTTAGGTCAGATTCAAAAATATGCACTGCATGTGGCGCTGAAATATAAAAAAATATCTCTTTTTTTTCTTTTATTTTTTTAATCCCCTTTCTTTATAAACTCTAATAAAATTTTCTATAGATCTATTATAAGTTCTTTCAACTTCATCAGGAAAAAAACATGCAGGTACTTCACCATTAGATAAATGGGATCTTAAACAATCACAACACATACCTTTTTTACTGCATTGATATGAACAATTGCATATAATCTTATTTTTTTCTATTTTGCATTCAGCCAATACTATACCTCCTTACTTTGAAACTAAACTTAAAAATTCATCTTCGTTAATTATCTTTAAATTCATTTTTTTTGCGTTATCAAACTTTGAACCAGGCTTATCACCAACGACAACATAATCAATATCCTTACTAATAGAGGATGCAATTATTCCGCCTTTTTGTTTTATGAGATCAGATGCTTTAGGTCTTGTAAGCCTAGTTAGAGACCCTGTAAAAATAAATTTTTTTCTGTCTAATGGTAAATTATCCTTTTTTACACTTTTTGTTTTAACACCGATTTCTTTTAATCTATTTATTAATTTTTTATTTTCATCAGTTGAAAAAAAGGTTACTATGGACTCTGCAGATTTTTCACCAAGACCATCTATTTCCTTTAATTCTTCTTCTGTTGCTTTCTCAAGATCATCAATTGAATTATATCTTGAAGAAAGTATCTGAGCTGCATATTTTCCAACATGACGTATTCCAAATGCATATATCAGTCTTGATAAATCTTGTTTTTTACTTTTCTCTATAGAATCAAGCAAATTTTGAGCTGATTTTTCTTTGAATCCTTCTAATTTTAGGATTTCTTCCTTTTTTAAGAAATATATATCTGATATATTATCAATTAATCTTTCATCAATTAGTTTATCAATAGTTGATCCACCCAGATGATCAATATCCATAGCATCACGGGAAGCAAAATATTTTACACGCCATTTTAAGCGAGCTGAACATAATTTATTTGGGCATCTTACTGCAACTTCTCCTTCTTCTCGGACAACTTCTGTGCTGCATACAGGGCATTTCTTTGGTATGATTTTTCTTATTTCACTACCAGTTCTTTTTTCTTCAATACTTTTGACAACTTGAGGGATTACATCTCCACTACGTTCAATAAGAACCCAGTCACCAACCCGAATGTCCTTTCTTTTTAGTTCATCAAAATTATGCAGAGTTGCACGAGAAACAGTTACCCCACCAACTTCAACAGGATCTAAAATTGCTACAGGTGTTAAGGTTCCAGTTCTGCCAACTTGAATTGCAATATCAATAAGTCTTGTGGTTGATTGCTTTGCAGTAAATTTATAAGATATTGCCCATCTAGGATTTTTTGAGGTTGCACCAAGCTTGTTTTGCTTCTCAAGTGAATTAACCTTAATGACAGCACCATCGATTTCATAATCAAGCTTTTCACGTTTTTTTTCAAGTTCCTTACAATATTCTATTGCTTCTTTGATATTTGCAACCTTTTTTATCAAAGGATTTGTCCGAAAACCAGCTGCCTTAAGTGCTTCTAATGCTTTTTCATGGGTTATTAAATCATTATCAGAAAAAGAGACTACATAAATAAATACATCAAGAGGTCTTTTAGCAACAATCCTTGAGTCAAGTTGTCTAAGTGAACCAGCTGCAGCATTACGAGGATTTGCAAAAATTACACCACCAATTTTTTCCTGGTCTCTATTATACCTTTTAAAACCCTCTAATGGTATATATACTTCACCACGTACTTCTACATTTTTTAAGAGATTGCCCTGTAATTTAAGAGGTATGCTATGGATAGTTTTTAGATTTTGAGTAATATCGTCTCCACTTATGCCATTACCTCGTGTTGCACCTCTTATAAAGATTCCATCTTCGTAGAGTAAAGCAACGCCAGTTCCATCAATTTTCGGCTCAATAATATATTCCACATTACCTACATTTTTCTTAATACGTTCATCAAAATCAATAAGTTCTTCAAAAGTGTAAGAATTTGCCAAAGATAACATAGGAACCTTATGTTCAACTGTTTTGAATCCTTCAAGAGGGACTTCACCAACTCTCTGAGTGGGAGAATCAGGAGTTATAAGATCAGGATATTTCGATTCATAGTCCTCCAATTTTTTAAGTAACTGATCATATTCAAAATCAGAAATTACTGGATTGTTTTCCACATAATATTTGTAATTGTGATAATTTAGTTCTTCTCGTAATTTTTTAATTTCAGTTTTTACATCATCCATATTCATATATTTCTTCACAATCCAATAATTTTTTCAAGCTCTTTTAATGAATGTGTATTTAAGATATTTTTTTTACTGAGCCAACCTCGTCTTGCAGTTGCAATTCCATATTTAATAAATGATAATTGATTAAGTATGTGAGCATCTGTACCAATAATAAATTTCACTCCCCTTTCTTTAGCAGTTTTTGATTGTATATCATTAAGATCAAGACGGTCAGGAAATGAATTTATTTCAAGATATGTATTGTTTTCCTTTGCTTTATCATATATTTTTTCCATATCAAGTTCAAATGGTTCACGGGTCCTTATCAGACGACAAGTTGGATGAGCTATGAATGTGACATATTTGTTTTCAATTGCTTTTATTATTCTTCTTGTTAAATCATCAGAGTTCATTTTAAACATTGTATGAATACCTGCGCATACGTAATCAAATTTTTTTAGAATTTTTTCACTATAATCAAGGGAACCATCAGCTTTAATATCACATTCTGTTCCTGATAATATTTTAAAATCTTCAATTTTTTTATTGAGCTTATCAATTTCGTTAATTTTTTTCAAAACTTTTTCTTCTGATAAACCTCTAGCTACTTTTAATGATTGAGAATGATCAGTAATACCAACATATTCATAACCAATTTTTTTTGAATATTTTGCTATTGATTCAATTTTTTCAAAACCATCACTCCAATCCGAATGAACATGGAGATCACCTCTGATATCATTGAATTTTACCAGTTTTGGAAGCTTATTTTTGAAAGCTACCTCTATTTCTCCTCGATTCTCTCTAAGTTCTGGTTCAATATAGGATAAACCAAGTTTTTTGTATATGTCTTCTTCTGATTTACCAACAATATACTTATCAGTTCCTTTTTTAAACAAGCCGTACTCATTAAGTTTATATCCTTTTTTAATTGCTGTACTACGCATTTTAACGTTATGTTCTTTTGAACCTGTAAAGTATTGTAAGGCAGCGCCAAAACTTTCATCTTTTACAACACGTAAATCAACCTGGAGATCATCATATAAAACAACACTTGTTTTTGTGCTACCCTTTAATAACACCTGTTGAACATCTTTATACTTTATAAAATACTCAATTACTTCATCAGGAAAATCTGATGATGCAATGATATCTATATCTCCAATAGTTTCTTTCCATCTGCGCAAGCTACCAGCAATACTTAATCTATCGATTTTTTTATTTTTTTCAAGATATTTGATATAGTTTATTCCATCCTCAGAGGCTAAATTAAGTAAAGCTCGTCCACTTGTTTTTTTCAATAATTGTATACCTCTTAATATGTTGCGCTCTGTGATCTCTCCAAAACCATCGAGTTCTCTTAATTTACCATCAATGCATGCCTTTCTTAGCTCATCTATTGTTTTAATTTTAAGGTTTTTATACAAAGCAGAAACTTTTTTAGGTCCTAAACCAGAAATATTCAACATATCTAAAAGACCTTTAGGGATTTCTTTTTTCAGTTTTTCAAAATATTCTAAATCACCTGTTTTTACAATTTCAAATATTTTTTTTGCAAGTGCATCACCAATCCCAGGTATTTCTTGAAGTCTATTTTCATTAGATACAATTTCAATATCTTCATTTAATACTTCTATTGTTTGTGCAGCCATACGGTATGCTCTTGTTTTAAAAAAAATTTCACCTTTTAAATCAAGTAAATCTGCAATTTGATAAAGTATACTTGCTACAAGCTGATTTTTCATACCGTGCCTCATTATTTATCAAAAAATATTACAATTTTTACTTCATTACCATCTTCTAGATTTAAATTTTTTCTTAAAAAATCTTTAGATATAAATTCAAGAACATTTGAATAATGACTTCGCATAGGAAGTACAATTGCACCTTCAGTTCCATTTATATTTGCTCTAAAACATCTTACACTACCAAAAGTTCGGTTTCTTGTTTTAAATTCATTAATATGAATTGCCCTATTATCTTTTAATAATCTTAACTTATTTCTCTCAATATACTCAATTTCCACATTAAGTGTACCAGGATATGGAACAAATCCAAGTTTTTCTTTAAATTGTTCAACATATCCACTTTGTTCAGTATAATATCTACCCTCTCCAAGACCTGATAATACTTTTCCCTTAAATTGAACTCTATCTGTAAGTTCAAAGATCTGCTGATATTGTAAATGCTCTTCCTGTAGATGATTTTCACCTAAGCTTGTAATTAATATCAATTGTTTTTTTATACCAAGCTCTCGTGTAATCATTCCTTTTTTATCAAGTTCAACAAGATATCTTGAGGCTGTCTGTTGACTAGTATCAAGTTGTTTTGCTAGTTCAAGAGATGAAATTTCAACCCTATTTTTTATTCCACCAAGCAATGCAAGTTCTTTTAATGTTTGAAGAAGGTATGGTTTCATAGATTAATCTCCTTATTAACCCCTAATATTTTGAGCGATTTTTTTTCCTTCATCTGTAAGGATATATCTATTTTGTTTTTTTTCAAGTAAGCCACCGTTTATTAAATCATCAGCTATTCTAATTGCTACATTGCGAATTATTCTATGTTTTTTTGCAATTCTATCAATGTTTGATTCACCTGAGGCAAATCCATCAAATATTGCTCTTCTAAATTTATTTGAAAGTATGTATCCTTCGTCCATAGGTTATATCAACAAATTATATCCTAAACTCCGAGTTAAGCATTTCGGATAATTCAAATTTCAAATTGCATAAAATAAAAGAAAGGCTGAAATTTAGAATATATTGACTAAATGCTATTATTTTTTTAATCTTCCCATCTTGGTTTTACCCAGGAGTCAATAAATCTTTTAGTAAGTTCAGGTCTTGCATTTGCAATATCTGTAATAGTTATGACTCCAACAAGTGCTTTATCAGACATAACTGGCAATTTTTTTATTTTAAACTCTTTCATTATCTCTAAAGCTTTTTCCAGTGTTTCTAATGATTGAATGGTTTTAATATCAGATGAAATTATATCATTGATTTTTGTTTTATCTGGATCTTTATGAAGACACATTGTTCTTTCAATTAAGTCACGTTCTGTTACTATGCCAATACATATTTCTTTATCTATCACCACAAGACAACCAACTTTTTTATCACGATATTTGATACATGCATCAAATACTGTTTCATTAGGATTTATTGTTACAACATTCTTTGTCATAATCTCCTTTATCAGCATACTTTTATCTCTCCAAATTCTAAAATAAAACTAAAATGAAATATTACTATTTTAATCCATCCAACTAATAATTAATGATATTTCAAAGATATTTTTATTAACAATTTTGGACTATAAAAAATAAACAATTGTTAAGAAGAACTTTATAAACGATTAGTTGTTTTGATATATTGTGTTTAGGGTGGGAAAAAATGGAATTTGAAAAAGAAGAATGGTTTTGTAAGGATTGTGCTAATAGTGAATATCATATATGCGAATGCGGAAATAAAATATGTACAAATTGTGGTTGTGTTCATAAAGGCCCTTATCCTTCACCTTATTTACTAGCACCTATAGAAATATAAAAATCATTCTTTTTTCTTTAATTTGTCAATATAAGTTAAAAAATAATTATGATTTCTAAATATTTAATAAAAACATGGATACTTGTTTTAATATCTATAGCCCATAAGTTAATTTATAGTTTTTACATAAAGTGTTTCAATTATTATGTTTAGACACATTCCAATAGTTCTTACTGCAGATAAAATACTTGAATCTTCAATAAGAAATTCGAGAAAAATAAAGATAAATGACAGAAATGCTCTGTATAAGAAAAAAAAAACAATAATTGCAAGAACCGATTCTTTTTCAACAAGTATTATTTCAAGGCTTGAACAATATGTAAAAAAATTTCCATCAATTGATAACCTACCAAAATTTTATCAAGATATAATTGATATTAAGATAGATATAAACAAATTAAAAAAATCACTTGGTGCAATTGATTGGGCTAGAAAAACCTGTCAGATGATTTACAGCACACAATCAAAATCCTTACAAAAATCTAAAAAAATAAATTTTTTAATGCAAAAACAAAAAGAGATATACGGTAGAATATCTAGTGTTGTAAAACAGGTTGATAGTGATTTATTATTTCTTGCAAAGGCTCAAAATATAATAAAGGATTTTCCTGAAATTCAAGATATTTTAACAGTTGTTATTGCAGGCTATCCAAATGTTGGTAAATCCTCAGTTTTAAAATGTCTTTCTTCAGCAAAACCTAAAATTTCACAATATCCGTTCACAACAAAAGAAATACATGTAGGCCATATGGAAAGAAAAGAAAAATACTATAAAAAACGTATTCAATTAATTGATACACCTGGTCTATTAGATAGACCTTCTCCAGAAAGAAATGATATAGAAAAGCAAGCAATTGCTGCATTGTCAAATCTGGCAGATATTATTGTCTTTATAATAGATCCAACGGAAACATGTGGGTATAGACTAGTTGATCAATTAAAGCTTTTGTCTCAGATTAAAAAAACATTTATTCAATCTAAAATAATAATAGTTGAGAATAAATCAGATCTAAAAAAAGAAGATACAAAATATTTGAAAATCTCATGTGAAACTAGACAAGGTCTTGATGTCCTTGTAAATGAAATATTTAATAATTACGAAATAAAAGAAAAAAAAGTGGTTGAATAGGTTTATTTTTTTCTCTTTTTCATTTTATTAATTGATATCAGCGAAAATACAAATAATAAGATGAATAAAACTATCACTGCAATTGTCAGAGTTGTCGGGAATTTTGTAATATTAACTGATATTGGATAAGATTCAATTATTTGACCTTTATTATAAATTGTTACTTTGAACTTGTAATATCCGTCTCCGTCTTTTGCTTTGAAATCCCATTCAAAAGGTGATTCAGACAATTCGTCCTCATATTTTTCCCAATTGCTAAATTTATTATTATCAGATGAATAAGTGTATTTCAAAGAGATAAACTCATATTGCATATCAAAAGGTAGAACTCCAGTTATTGTGAATGATTCATCCCAACCTCCTTCTTCATATTTTGATAGTTTTAAAGTAACATTTGAGGTGGCTTCTGGTTTTTCGTTTTTCACAAGATTTAATGCTTCAATATCAGTTGGTGTTTCGTAAACATTTCCACAGACATCAGTTATTCTGAAAAACATTGTGTATAAAACATCTTCAAGCATCCTATCCCAGTCATTTTGTGATATAATCCAAGTAGCAGTGTATTCTCTTTTATTTAGGTTTTTACTGATGTTAATCCATTCAAACAATCCATGGAAACTAAGTTTATATTCTACACTATCTAGTAGATAATCATCTGCAAAGTTAATAGTAAATTTGGGTAATGAATCAAAAGAGTAGTATTTTTCAAATATTGGTTCGAATGGTTTGTTCATATCAAATAAGAACGAGACATCACCTTCATCTGGAAAATCTTCTATATTTCCTGCTTTATCTCGTGCAATAGTACAGAACTCATATTCATCTGATGTTTCGTTTTCAAATGACCAAACATATGGTGATTGAGATTCTCCAAATTGTATCCATTTATTACTATCAAGATTTCTATAATAAAGTGATATACTTAAAATACCACTTTTATCATCAGTTCCTTGTGCCTCAATTTCTACTTTATTATATTTATTTGAGTAATTGTTAGCATTTATAATTGATGATGATGGTTTTTTCGAGTCAAGTTTGAATGTTATATTTTGACTTGAGTTTATATTACCAGCTAGATCTGCTATTTTAAATCTTATACTTTTTAACTCCTTTATCTCGATATCCTTTAAGTCTAATGATATTTTTGCTGTAATTGTTGCATCTGTTGCACCAGACCCTTTATCACATACTGCATTAAACCATTTTGATGTAATGTTATTAGCACCTTTTTTAACGTATTCTAAATAATACTTGGCAGAGTCTACGTCCAGTCCAGATACAACTGCTGTAGTTCCAATATCTTTAGCTTTAATTGAGCAATCTGGAAGTTTAAGTAAGTTTATCCAACCTTCTTGTCCATCTCCAGCTCTAAAACTGTTTTCAATAAATTCTGGAGCCTTATCTTCAATGTTCCAGGATATCATCCAATCTTCTAACATTGGTAAAGGTTCAGATGAATTTCCAATAATTAGTTCTGCATATATCTTTATTACATTTTCTTTAATATCTGAGATACTGTTGTTTTTACCACTTAAGCCACTTTTTAAAACGACATTATTTTCATTTAGAATTTTAAGGATAATTGAATTATTTTCATCAACATTTTTTGCAGTAGCATTAAATTTATTCCACCATTTCCCCCTCTGTACATGTATTGGTCTTGAATATACTGATCCTCTTAAATTTTCTGTATAATTTCCAATACACTGAAGTCGTCCTGTATATTCTGTTTCACCAGATACCTTGCTATTTTCACTAATTAAAACTAATCCATCAACAACAATTGGAGATGCAAAAACAACATGATGCTGAGGAACAAGCGGGTCAAATTCTGGGTCAACAATTTCATATTCCCATTCTATTGCTCCATCTGCAGCACTATCAAGGGCAAAAATATAAGCTCTATCTTCAAGAAGTGTTTTTTTTGCTGTAGCAACATAGACTATTCCATCTACAACAACAGGTGATGTCACATGATAAGGTATCAAATCTGATCCAGGAATAGCATCAGCTGCGTTAAAAACCCATTTTTCTTCGCCATTACTACTATCTAATGCATATAAAATACCTTGTTGCGACATGACAAATAAAAGACCATTATAATATGCAGGTGTACAAACTGGAGAAGCTGCTGATATTCTATTATCTATCCCATACGTGCGTAAATAATTACCCATAACATTTGTATTATTTCCTATTGAAAAATTCCAGATCTCTTCACCAGTCTCAGCATTAAATGCAAAAACTGTATCATTTCCTTTTAATGAGTATGGTGATTGTTGCCGACTCATAACAAATACTTTACCATCTGCAACAACTGGGGCTGATCGTCCTATAAGACCGATACTTGCATTCCAGATTTGTTCTCCTGTATTTTCATCGAAGGCAAAAAAACTTTTTCCTTCATAATTTTCACAACCTACATAAACTAGTCCATTATGAACTGCAGGTGTACAAAAACTACCAGCTGGTAATGAGATAGGGTCCCAAAGTGGACCACCATTGATATCTAGACCAATTAATTTGTTATTAAATACCATTAAGCCGATACCAAACATATTTTTAAAAAAATCGTTTAACTTATTAAATAGATATGAAAACATTGGATTATTTGGGAATTTTCCGCTCCATGATGTAATGAAAATCCTATCATTTGCAATAGTTGGAGAAGAAGAAAAACATATTGAATCTGCACTATTGATTGAATAGCTCCACGTCCCTATATTACTAGATAAATCAGAGATATTTAAAGCATGAATTTTATTTTTTGTTCCAATTCTACTAGTTGCTGCGATAACGTATTCATCTGTTGCTCCTAGAGCCATATCAACGGTTAAATTAATGAAAGGACTGCTTACATCGATTGGGTAATTTTCAACTGGATCAGTTTCATCAGGATCACCTGTAATAAGAGAGAAACAATATATCTTTCCGTCATCTGATCCAATATAAACCTTCCCATCTTTTACAACTGGACTTCGAAAGCCACCCCCATATTCAGAATCTCTTGGTGTATACCAGTATGTTTTATTGAACTCTTCAACTATTTTTTCTTGTCCTATATAAGCTCTAGTATTTTCCGGGTTCTTTCCAAAAAATTCCCAATCACTATAAAATTTACTAATGTTTATTTGTCCATCTTCAATTTTTACACCAAAACTTTCATTAATTCTGAAATCATAAGTAAAACTATCAAAAAAGCCATCTGTTGTTTGCCACAATATACCCCATCCATTTATCCGGGGTGAGAATTGAATATTATCAGAATGTAGTAATGCTTTTAGTTTTATCTTTTTATACTTACTGACATCAAGAGAGGAAAGATCAATCGGAGAGTAGGTAAAACCATCCGAATTTCCTTCTAAATCGTTGATGACATCTTCATTTTTATCCAGTATCTGTATCTTAACATTTGAATTTTTACTAGGTCTAGATCCACTCCATATAACTCTTTCCCATCCTTCAAGAATTCCAGGTTCAATAAATGTGGATAAAATCGTTCCATCAGGAACATAACCTTGTGTTATTGTAATATCGATTTTTGCATAATCAGAATATAATGTTGTTGTTTTATAATCCTCTTTAGGCTTTCCAACAATAAGCATATCGATGATACCGTCATTACTAATGAGGTCAAGATCTCTTCTTACAAAACTTAGATAACCATTAGTTTCATTTATTTTTTCATTTGTATAAGTAAAACCTCCAAGATATACCCAACGATTTATTATTGTTCCATAACTCCAAACCCACATTGAAATTTCTTCTAAATTTGTATCTGTTTTATAATTACCAAACCTCCAAGTAAGTTCAAATTCGTCAAGTATATTTTTATTATACTTTGTATCAAATCTAAAAAAGTTCATAGGCCATATTGGTTTACCACCAAAGCCAAGTTGAGCTGCTGTATCAACAGTAGAATCATCAGCGTTTTTTATTTTATTATATTCAGGATTTGTAAATTCATTTCCTATCAATAGATCAGGTGTAAAATATTGCGAAATAAATCCGCCTATTCCTTGATTACCTGGTTCAACACCTAATGAGGCAATTTTCCATGCTTCAACATTATCAGGAGTTTCTTCTTTATCAAATGTTTTAATAAAATTTTTCCTAACAAGATTTATTGACCCGTTTAATAAAGTACAATCATTAATTGTAATGTCAATTGCATTTTCAAATTCATCATATGCTACGCCATCAAGATTATTAGGATCACTTGGTTTAAACTCAGCAGATACAATTGATGAATAAATTAAACTTTGAAGTAATATTAAAATAAACCATACAGTAATGGTCTTTTTTGTAAAATTTTTAAGCTTCATTTTCCGCTCTCCAATATTAGATATACTTTTATAATTTAATAATTATATGTTTTATATAGTATTATATAGTTTACGGTATATATATTTGCACATATATTTATCCCTTTTTTACTAATATTTGTATGTCCATAACATTTGTACCAGTGTTATTAGTTATTAATAAATCTTTAAGATTTTTAAAAAATTCATAAGAGTTATTATCATCTAAAAATTTCTGTGGATTCATATTTTCTGCTTTAGCTCTTTTTAAGGTTTCTGCATCAGCTATTGCTCCAGCAGCAATGCTATTTCCATCGATACCATCTGTTGCAAAGGAAGAAAAAACAACATCTCTTCCAGCTAATTTTTCTACACTACTGAGCACCATCTCTTGATTTCTCCCACCTTTACCTTTACCTTTAATTGTAACAGTAGTTTCTCCACCTGAGATAAAGACAATGTTTTTAACATTTTTTAAATAATTTATTGCCCTTTCAGAAAGATATTTGCCCATTTCTTTTGCTTCTCCATTTAGAGAAGTAGTCAATAAAACTGTTTTATAATTTAATTCTTCAGCCTTTTTTTTAGCGGCATTACAAGCAATTAAATTATTTGCAATAATAAAATTAAAAGTATTTTTAAAAATTTGTTTATTTTTAGGTGTTTCAGGAATTTTTCCTATAATACCATCATCTATAACTTTTTTTACTGAAGAAGGCAATTTTTCCCATAATTTGTATTTGTTGAAAACATTTTTAGAGTCAAGATATGTCGTTGAATCTTGACATGTAGGTCCCGATGCTATGAATTCTATTGGATCCCCAATAATATCAGAGATAATGAAAGAAATAATTGTACATCTAGCTTGAGCAGTTAATTGTCCCCCTTTGATATAAGATAGATGTTTACGAATTGTGTTTATTTCTTTTATATTGGCTCCTGATTTTAATAGTAAATCAGTAGTCTTATTCATATCATTAATATTTACTTTAGGTAAACATAAAAGTGAAGAACCACCACCAGATATCATAACAAAAAGAATATCATTTTTTTTACATTTTTTAACAATTTCTAAGATTTCTTCGGTATTATTTACATTATTTTGAGTGGGCAGAGGATGATTACCTACATATGTGATAATATTAATATTTTCAACTTTGTTTTTAGAATCATTTGTAATAATAGCACCTTTTTTTATATTAAGAGAATTAGATAATGCTTGGGCCATACCTATACTTGCTTTTCCAAAACCTATAAGATATATATTTTCAAAATTTGAAATATCAATAGTTTTGCTATCAAATACAATTTTTTCATCAATAATATGATTTTTAACTGCATTATATGGGTCAACTGAATCATAAGAATTTGACAATATTTCTAAAATATCTTTCCTAATTTTTTTTAGCTCTGGTGTCTGTCCATTGTTTATTATTTGAAGTTGATTTTTAAACAACATAATAAATAATAGCTTTGATTTTAACCTAATTTTAGTCGTTTCATTAATCTCTTTTGATCTCTAGTGCTACTGAAACCTTTCATCATTTTTTTTGTCATGTTATAATATTTCAATAGTTCCTTAACGTTTCTATTTTCAACACCAGCACCACGTGCAATACGTTTTATTCTAGAAGCTCGAATGATATTTGGGTCATTCATCTCATCTTCAGTCATTGAATCCATAATCACGCGGAATTTCTGGAGCTTCACTTCAGTACTATCCATGTCTTCGTCTTTTATTTTTGCTTGACCAGGAAATCCTCCTGGAAGTAAATCCTTAATTTTTTTTAATGATCCCATGCCTTTTAACATGTCCATTTGATTATACATGTCATATAAAGTAAATTTACCAGACATAATACGTCTGGCAGTTTTTTCTGCATCTTTTCCTTTTAAACTTTCTTCAGCTTTTTCTAGGAGAGATTTGATATCACCCATACCGAGCAATCTTGAAATAAATCCTGCAGGTTCGAATTTTTCAAAATCACCTGAATGTTCCCCAGTTCCAATAAAAACAATTGGAGCACCAACCTCAGCTGCAGCACTGAGCGCACCGCCTCCTTTTGCAGTTCCATCTAACTTAGTTAGAACAATACCGGTGATATTAACAGCATCATTGAAGGCTTTTGCCTGAGGACCTGCTTGTTGTCCTGTTGCAGCATCTATTACTAGGAGTTTTTCATCAGGTTTTATTGTTTTGAATATGTCTTTCATTTCACCAATCAAGTCATTTTCAAGTTTATGTCTACCTGACGTATCAACAATAATTACATCGCTTACTCTTTTATATTTATCAATTCCTTCTTTTACTATTTTTACTGCATTTTTTTCATTTTTATTTCCATAAAAAGGCACTTTTACTTGATCTGCAAGCTGTTTTAGTTGTTCATATGCTGCAGGTCTATGAACGTCTCCAGCTATAAGAACAGGTCTGAGACCTTTTCTTTTGAAAAATGTTGCAAGTTTACCACATGTTGTTGTTTTACCTTGTCCATAGAGCCCTACCATCATAATAATTTGTTTTTTTATTGGTAGCTCTCGAGAATCTCCAAGGAGTTCGACCAATTCCTCATAAACAATACGAATAACATGCTCTCTGTTACTCATTCCAGCAGGGGGTTTTTCTTCTAATGCACGTTTTTCAATTTTTTTTGAAAGTTCTAATACAAGTTTAACATTGATATCAGCCTGTAATAAAGCACGTTGTATATCTCTAACTACATCTTTGATAAGTTTTGAATCTACATGTACAGCATTTGCAATTTTTTTTAAAGTTCCTTTTAAAGAACTACCTAAGTCATCTAATACCATAAATCCCTAAATTTGGGAATATAGAAAGAAGGATTAAAAGGTATCGTCGTTTTATTAAATTTTTTTAAACCAAAAATTATATAGGGTACTTATTAATTAACAGCTGTTAATATTGTGATAATAAAACTTATATTAATATATAAATATAAAATTAGTAAATTATAAATAACAGTGTTTAATATATTAATTTAGGGGGTAAATAGATATGAAACTTATTAAAAAAGCAATAATAGCTTCTATAATAACAATAATCCTTATGATTTCCTCAAATACTTTAGCATTACCTAGTAATATTTCAAATGTTGAAATAAAAGATAATAAAGATATTTCAATGATAAATAATAATCAAATAGATAAAGAGTCAGAATATGATATTTTAGATTTTGATCCCCTTGTAAATTTGCAAGTTACTGTTAACATTAGAGAAATAAGAGCTCTTGATGATATTGATTTATTCAGTGAACCAGATTTTTACGTTGTAGTTTATATAAATGGAATAAAACAAGTTAGTCCAATTTGGCATAATAAGAGATATATTAAAGATGATTGGTCAACTCAACCTGTTGATATACCTGAAGATAAAGAAGATGTAAAAATTAAAATACAGCTTTGGGATAAAAATACATTTTTAGATAAAAAATGCGATATAAACTCTAATTTTAACACAAGTTATTTAGATAAAAAAGATATAGATATAGTCTACAATATAAAAACTGGGCATTGGAGAGGCGATGATTACAATTATCCAGATATACTTTCAGATTTAAGTGGATATGGAAGGGCAAATGGATGTGATGACAATAGTATATATCAAAATAAAAGAGATTGTGAATTATGGTTTGACATAACTCAAAATGATTATGATAATGATGGCATTCCATACTGGGTTGAAAAATATGTTTTTAAAACTGATCCTGAAGTAGATAATACAGGATGGGATAACGACAGTGACGGTGTGCCAATAGAATGGGAATACAAATGGGGACATGTTTATTATTATAATTGGTGGCAACATAAATATGAAAGCATGTGGATATATGATCCATTTGTATGGGAAGATCATGCTAATTTAGATATTGACGAGGATGGTTTACAAAATACTGAAGAATACCTTACCTCACAATGGGGTTCTGATCCACATCGAAAAGATATTTTCCTTGAAATTGATCAAATGGAGATAAGTGAGGATAAGAGGGGTGCATTTGTTCCGAATAGGTCTTTTGATTTATTACAAGATGCTTTTGCGAGACGAAACATTGTTATTCGTGTAGATGATGGATGCATGGGCGGTGGACAAAAAGATATACCTTTTGATCCGCAAACTGAAGGACATGAATTTGATGAGATATATTTTAAATACTTCCTAAATAACGATTCCAATTATTGGCGCCGAGGTGTGTTTCACTATTCTATAATCGTTTACTATCCTGAAGCGGCTTCCGCAGCTGGATTTGCATTTAGTTCAGAAGTTAATGGGGTTAGACTTATTGATTGTTTTGCATTAGGAACAATGATTCATGAAAATATTCCTCTTTATCAAAATCCGATGTGGTATAATATTTTAAGACGTAAAACTTTTAGTATCCAAAAACAAAAAGAAATAATTTATGCTGGTGTAATGATGCATGAAACAGGACATGTTCTTGGAATATTTAGAGGAAATACACCAGGATGCGATAATAGAAATGAGATCTTGAAATATTTTAATTATAAAAGTTGTATGAATTATTTTTATACATATTTCCATGTAGATTATTCTGATGGAAGCCATGGTGTAAATGATTTTGATGATTGGGATAGAATAGATCTCACAAGATTTCAAATGGAATATAATTAAATTACACTTAAGTAAATAAAAAATTTAATCTTTAAAATTTATATTTTTTATTATTCCAAAAATCTTAAAACATTTTAATACCTTACCTTAAATTGATATGATAAATAGAGATGAAGCCTTATTACTTTTAAAAAAATATCTTAAAAACAAAGATAATATAAATTACTCACTTACAATTGAAGCTGTTGTAAGAGATTTTGCAAAAAAATTAGAAAGAGATGAAGAACTCTGGGGTCTAACTGGACTGCTTTATAATCTTGATTATGAATATACTATAAATGAACCTGAAAAACGTGGTGTTTTATCAGCTATGATCTTAGAAGATTTACTTCCAGTAAATGCTGTTAATGCAATTAAAGCTAACAACTATATGCATACTGATTATATTCCAACAACCTCTCTTGATAAAATTTTAATTGCAATTGACACTGCTGTTGGATTGATTATAGCTATTGCAAAATCAACGCCTTCAAAAAAATTAGCTGATTTGGATTTAAAAACCGTAGTTGATAAATTTAATGATTCATCATTTGCAAATAAATACAATAGACATAAAATTAAACTTTGTAGAGACGTTGGAATTGAGCTTGAAACGTTTCTTGGAATAACCTTAAACAAACTTATCCAAATATCATTATAAATTAGTAAATAATTTATTTTATTGTAAAAGTTTAATAACACGATTTATGGTATAGGTTACATATTTGTGATTCCGTGTATCAAGAAAATAATGTAGAAGAAGAATATATTCGATTACAATTGCCAAATAAAAGGAAAAATGAAATGTTTGCAATAGCTGATAGACTAATGGGTGGGTCAAGAATTAACGTTGTTTGTGCAGATGGAAAATCAAGAATGGCCAGAATACCTGGTAGAATGAAAAGAAAACAACGAGTGAGAGCTGGAGATCTTGTGATAGTAAAACCTTGGGAGATACAGGATGATAAAGCAGATATAATTTTTAGATATAGAAGGACCCAAGCAATTGTTCTAAGTAGAAGAAATTTACTCCCAGAGGAAATTGATGTCTTCTGATAAATTTTTAGATAAAAAAAGTCTTAAAAAATTAGATTTTCAATTACAAAATGTAATTGATAGAATCGGTATTGACAGAAAAACTCAAGATGAGGTTTTTGATTTATCAACCCTTCATACATTAGAAAAATTGATATCTGACAAAGTAATAAATATTTTAGATTTTCCAATCTCAACTGGTAAGGAAGGAAATGTTTTTAGAGGAGTTACACCTGATAATAAACTTGTAGCAATAAAAATTTATCGAACCTCAACATCCACTTTTAAAAATATTTCAAATTATATACTTGGAGATCCAAGATTTAAATCAATACATAAAACCAGAAGAGATATTATAATTGCTTGGACAAAAAAAGAGTTTAAAAACCTTGAAAGGTTAAAAAGAATTAAAGTAAGAGCACCAAAACCGATTATTTGTTTAAATAATGTTTTGATTATGCAATATATCGGCAGTCAAAATAAACCTGGTATATTGCTAAAAGATGTAGCATTAAAAAATCCTAAAAAAATTTTTGATACTGTTATTGATTTTATATCAAAAATGTATAAAGAAGCAGAATTGGTTCATAGTGATTTAAGTGCATATAATATTATAATTTATAGAGATAAACCCTATTTGATTGATCTTGGACAAGGTGTTTTACTTGAACATCCAAATGCACATGATTTTCTTAAAAGAGACATTCACAATATTGTAAGTTACTTTAAAAAATATAATATCTATTCAGATGAAACAAAAATATATAATTCAATTGTTAAGAAAAAATCGTGATAAACATGAAATATTTAAAAATTCCAATTGAGCGAGTCGGTGTATTAATTGGTCATAATGGAGAAACAAAAAAATATTTAGAAGATAAATCAGGTTTAAAAATTAATATTGATTCAAAAGCTGGTGAAGTAACAATTGATGATCATGAAATGAAAGATCCATTGATGGTTATAAAAATTGAAAATATCATTAGAGCAATTGGAAGAGGTTTTTCTCCTAATAAAGCATTTACTCTAATGAATGACGAGGCAGATTTTTTTGTTTTTAACCTTCACGATTATGTTGGAAAAAAGGAAACTCATATAAAAAGATTAAAAAGTAGAGTTATAGGTAAAGAAGGTAAAACAAAAAAGGTTTTAGAGGGACTAACAGATGCAAAGATATCAGTGTATGGCCATACAGTATCAGTTATTTCTGATATTATTAAGATGAATATACTAAAAAAATGCATTGATATGTTGCTTACTGGTAGTAAACATGCAACAGTTTATAGATTTGTTGAAACTCAAATGAAGGAATTAAAACGTTTTGAGCAATATGGTTTCTAACAGGTAATCTTTTAATATATTATCCTATTCAGTTGTGCAAATTATACATATTGCCGCCTTAGCTCAGTTGGTGGAGCACTCGGCTGTTAAAGGAGAAAGACCTCCTACAGCTACCGAGCGGTCACCGGTTCGAGTCCGGTAGGCGGCGTGAAGGAGCCTTTTTTCTCCTGTTAAAACATCAAAAAACATCTAAAATGGTATGTCGGCCTCGAACCTCAAATTATAAAAAATCCCGTGTGAAATAGAACACTTAAACTACTCTTTATTTTATTCATTCCGGACAAAATAATATGTATCGGACCTCTCTATTCGGGACAAACATGGAAAAACAGTAGAAACAAATAGAAATAACTGAAAGGTGACGTGGGATACCTATTGAAATCCTAATCGTAGTAATAATGTTTTAATGAGTGGGTATCGTTCTAAAAACCTCAAAAACAACAACCTTGATATTGATTTGTCTCGGGGCATTGTAACAATGAATTCAGACCAATTGCTCTCAGAACCATTTATGTCTTTTGCCTTTGCTTTAATAGTATAATTTCCTTTTTCATACCAGGTATGTTCCAATGATATTTCTAATCCTGAATCCCCATATTCTGTCCATTCTGTATTATTGTCTCCCCAATCTATAAAATATTTAACAGAGTCATTATTTGGATCTGTTGAATTGAAAGTATATTCATATTCAACCTTAGGTTTACCAGATTTAGGACCAGTTATTATTGGTGCTGTTGGTGCAAAATTAACAGTTGGATACATCAAAGGATATATATCCTTACTACCTCCAGGAATAAGATAAGGAGTATCTCCAATTCCATCCCCATCATCATCTGTTCCATTATAATCATCCCAATAATTTCCTGATTTTCCATTATCCCAAATATTACGATTGTCACGGGCTTGTTCAGTGTTATCGATAAAATTATTCAGATATAATATATTATCATCACTGCACCTGTCTATAACTATTCCTGTTACTAAATTTTTATATAAATTATTTCTAGAAATAGTATTATTACAGTTGAAATGATAAAAAAGTATTCCATGTTTATTTTTTAAGAAGGAATTATTCAAGATATCACTATTATTAAAAAGATCAAGTTGTATACCTGCACAACTGTTTGATATGATATTGTCTGAAATAGAACAATTATTACTATCAAATAATTGAATACCAATATAAGTATTAGATATCGTCAGATTTTTTACAACAATATTGTTACATTTTATAATTACTACCTGCCCAACATTATCATTATCTATAGATTCATAGGATTTTTCTTCCAAATAAACAAGTGGTTTATCATTAACAGTATTATCAGAAACGTTATTTAAATATGAATAATATAACCATAGACCAGTGTTAAAAAAAGAATTCCCAGTAATATTGTTTTTAGTACAGTTAGAAAGAAAAACCTTTAGAAAAGGTAGACCTGCATTTATGGAATTATTTATAATATTGTTGAAATTTGAATTATAAATGTGTATTTTACCATTATAGATTTTATTTTCTTTCACAGTATTGCAATTACAATGCTGTATATTCATACAATTATTACCCTCCAAGAAAGTGTTATTAAAAATAAAGTTATTATTGGAACAACCAAGAGATAAGGAATTCTCATGGTATGATAATGTATTATCTGAAATTATGTTATTATTAGAATACGCAAGAGATATACCATAATTATTATTATATGAGACATTATTGCTCGAGATAATACAGTTATCAGAATAGCTAACTCCTATACCACACCATGTGCTAGATACAATTATATTGTCTGTAATGGTAATTGAGTCTGAATTTTCTATAAGAATACCACGATATAGAGAAACTCCACCTTTCTGGATTGTAAAACCACAGATAGTTACACCATAATTATATTCCTTTAACCAAACAACATTTCCCTTTCCCATACCATCAATAATAGTAGTATCTTTACACTCGCCAATTAGATTAATAGTCTTGTTTATTACAACATTTTCATAATATGGAGAACTATCATCAAAGACAAATACAGTATCACCATCAGATGCATTGTCTATTGCATCCTGTATCTTACTGTAATTACCTGAACCATTACCACCAACATATAAGATGTTACCTCCATCAGATTTAATGATAGGTTTGTTATCTATTTGAATACCACTTGAAGGAAAAATAATCATACCAAAAAACAAGAGTGTTACAAAGACTGCTAATAGTTTCTTCATACCAGAACATGCCTCCAGATATCTAATATGCGGTGTAGTAATGGGAAGTGATCTAAGAATCTTATAAATATTGGATTAATTGATTGTTGGAGATTTATATTTTTGATTTTTGGTGATACTTCATCTAGTGCTTTATTGCCAACATTATCGAAAGCTCCTGCTGTTATACTTATATTTAATCCTCCATTGTATATAAAACTCCATTGATAGGTTGGTCCCGAGCCATTAACGGTATCTTGTAATACATCATTTAAGTAAAATTCTACACGGTCCATACCACTCTTGCTATCAGTAGCTGTTGCAGTGAATTCTATTATCCAACCACCATTTTTCCCTTTACCTTTGACTTCATAAACCAGATTAACATGAGGTTTTGTTAAATCAGTTTTTACGTAAAATGATTTCCAAGGTGCTATATTTCCAGCGTTATCAATTGCTGAATAAGAAATAGAATTGTTCCCATCTGTATCAAAAAGTATTTCACTACAACGACCTCCATATATAATCTGAGTTGACCCACCATTTAGTTTTATCTGTTTATAGTTCACTCCTGATTCATTATCTTCTGCACATATCTCAATCTGAACATGTCTATACCAACCATTCTCATATGGTGGTTCTGGAGGATGAAGTTCATGCCAAGTAACAGGTGGTGTAGTATCATCTTTAGAATTGAAAACAGCAACAGATGGACTAATAGAAATACCTGCTAACAGAAATATTATCCCTAATATGAGGATGGTTTTTTTCATAAGTCCTCCCTCGACTCCAATATTATAAATCAGATAAGAAGTATATAAGTGTTATAGAATAAAAAATAGAAAAAATAAGAGAGTATGTCTTATATAAAAATATTATACCGGCTATAAACTATTAATAAGTTACCCGGTAGGCGGCGTTAATTTTTTTTAGCATCAATTCACATTTTATTTATAAACTCCAATTTTTGCTGAGTAAAGAAATTGTTTTTTTTATACAAATGTTACACTATCACAAAAACCAAAAAACTCGAACCTTGCTGGATTAAACAATTTTTGACCAAAAGAGGCACGTATCGAAATCAGTTGAAATCGTTTAAAACCAAAATAAAACTTAAAGTTTTCTACATTGATTTTATGTGCGATATTAAATATAGTAGTTTTATTTTCAAGATCAAATCCCATAAAGGAACCATTTTCATCATATAAAACCTTAAAAATAAATGTTAAAAAATTAAATCTACTAAAATTATTAACATTCCGTTTGTATTCAACTGTAAAATTTATTCCTTTTGGAATAGGGAAAATCATCTTTGTTAAAATTGCTGAAAGTCTAAAAATTCTCCTATTTAGATTCCTATTTAATAATAATTTTGTTAAGAAGGGTCCTTCATCGATTGATGCTTTAGTAAAAAAATTTGAAATCGGTCCACTTGTATATATTATATAATTTCCAAAGGAATTATTATCTATATCTTCAATATCATTGATTTTTTCAATTGTATCTTTAATAAGTTTGATAGATATTGGTCTGTCTTGTGAAATACCTGGTATAGTTGTTACTCCAACTAATAATAAGATTATTCCTATGACAAAACATTTTGTAAATGACTTAATCTGCATATCTTTTCCTCCCTATTTGCATATTATAATCTTATAGGATGTATATATAATATATGATTATAGATATTATTTGATTGGTATTGTTTATCAAAAGTATAGATGTATCTTTATTAGTTAATTTGCACAAGATATAAAATATAAAAAAGAGAATTTTTTATTAAATTCTCAATTTTTGTAGAAAAATCTGTAAAAAAGGAAATAGTTCAAGGTACTTTTGAAGGAATCTAAAGAATTGAGTATTGATAGTTTTTGATTTTTTTATTGTAATACTCAGTGTTTCCTCAGGACCGATTGCACCTTTGATATCCTGTGCATTTACTGTTATAACGTATGATCCTGCTGACGTCCATGTATGTGATACAGTTGTATAGCCTCCTGATGAAATATAGGCTGTTGTTTCTGTATCTGTGTCTCCCCAGTCAATTATGAATCTGATATCATCTCCATCTGTATCAAATGCTGTAAGTGTATAACTGTAGGTCTTACCTGGATTCCCACTGATTGGGCCATCAATAGTTGGTTCTCCTGGTGGGTCATTTGGTTCAAGTTCAGTTGTAAAATGCCAAATTGGACCTGTAGCTGTTAATCCTTCGCTATCCTCAGAATTAACCTGCCAGTAGTAAGTCGTGTTCACGTTCATTGTGCCAGGATCATAAGCAGCTTGAGATGAATCTTCTTTGACCAATGGTGGAGGATTGCTAGTTCCAAAATAAATATCATATTTTATTATATCACCTGGATTTGGATCTCCTCCTGTACATTTTATAATATCATCAATTGCAACATCTGTTGCTCCATCTTCAGGATCAGGACTGCTTGGTGTATTTGGTGGAAGGTTTTCTTCAGTTGTAAAACTCCAGGTAGGTCCAGTTGAAGACTCATCAAATTCATCCCATGCAACTATCTTCCAGTAATATGTCGTTTCAAAATCAAGTATTCCTGAAGGATCATATGAGGTGCTTGATTGATTTTCTGATACAAGTGGAGGAGATGGACTAGTTCCAAAATAAACATCATATGTTACATCATCACCATCTGGATCTCCACCTGTCCAACTAACATCAGTATTAATATAAACACCTGTTTCTTCGTCATTTGGATCTGGGTTGCTAGGTGTATTTGGAGCATCATTTCCTCTTGTTGTAAAACTCCATATAGGACCAGATGTTAATGCACCTTGTGAATCTGTTGCAACTATCTTCCAGTAATATTTTGTCTCTAGATCTAATGAACCTGGATTATAAGTTGTACTTACTGTATCAGATTCAACTAAAGGTGGATCTGAGCTTTCCCCAAAATAGATGTCATATGATAATATGTCATTATTTGGATCGCTACAGACCCAACTAATATTTGCTTCTGTATCAATATTAGTACCACCATCCTCAGGATCAGGATTACTTGGTGCATTTGGAGCATCATTGTTACCAACTCTAAATCCAGTTGTATCATCTGCATGATTCGTCGATGAATCAAAGACAGTTCCAATAACTATTATGTTACCATAAGATATACTGCCAAAATCATCCCCATATCCATTATTGTAATCATGTCCATCCCAAGTAATAGAATCTGACCAAGTACCACCAGCTGATACAGATATTCCTTGATTAAATGCATAGTCTAAAAATGGAAATGTATAAGGTATATCTACATAATCATCCCATCCCATAGATGAGACAATTTCACAAACATATACATGTAGATGACCACTATAAGCGGATGCTTCATTGTTATCAACTGATACTTCTATATACATCTCTGCATCTCCATTCCAGGTCACTTCAAGGTTTATATCAACATCAGAAACATCCCTTTCACCACATGAAAGTATGCTAGTGTTATATGCTGCTTGTGCACCAGGAATGCTTCCTGCACCGACATCAGATAAAAATCCGCCATCAAAATAAACTGTTGGATAACCAGTTAAACCCATTTCACTGATTGCTCTTTGCTCTGCATGTACGTTAACATCACATACTAAAGTTACATAATAAAATGGATGCCAACTATTTCCATAAATATTTGTCAAAGCACCATGTGCAAACTGACAATAATAACACCAAGTAGCAGTACCAAATTCTCCAATAATAGTATGAGTATAAACATTTCCTCTATTATCAGTTCTTTTCAGTTCAGATTTTTCATTGTAATTATTAATTGCAACAGCTCCAAGTCCACTAATAATTAAAATTCCTACTACTAAAGTAGAAAGTAATTTTTTCATATTATTTTTGCCTCCGATATAAATTTCAATAATTATTATATGAAATAATCATTTAAATATTTCCCAAAGAAAAAAAATAAAATAAGGGTTGATTTTAGGTATTTTTTTTATGTAGATAAAGTGAAATTTAATTAGTTATAAGTTACTGTAAATTCACCAGGATAATTGTCTCTTATCGTTGGGTTTTGATCCCCCCCACTTAATACATTTACCCACCAATCAGAATAGGCAAAGGCTTCCTCTGCTGAATTGATTCCATTACCATTGCCTATAAGATCAGCCATACCCCAAAATCCATCTATTAGGAAATTTGTAAAGGTAGAACCATATGAAACAGTATCTTCTTCACAGGACATTAAAATAATCCTACTACCAGCCATTAGATCATTAATAAATTCCTGTGTAAATATATCAACTTCGCGATTATGAGAGGGTGTATTTTTCAAATAATATCCATCATTTTTGACAACATTTTGATATATTTTTAAGATTAGGTCTTTTATCATTGTTTTAGGATTTGAAAACTTATTAGAAATTTTTCTTTCATCTGAGATTTCATTTGATGCAGGATCTAACTCATAATTTTTAACATCAACAATATTATCATTGAAACCTCCACTAAAACAACTATCAACAATTAGGCAAATCCCTTGTGCCTTCATCATACTAAGGAAGTAATTCAGTAAGTCATCCCATATAATCTCCAGATCATTGTTAAAACCTTCATACATAACAAGTGCTTCATCTGCACCATCAACTTCGTCTTTTGGAGGAATATCGACAAAGTTACCTTGATCATCTTTTAATCTATTACCATGGGTTGTTAAAAAAACAACAACCATATCATCACTTTTTACACTATTTACTAACCATAATAATTCTTGAATTAATCTAGAAAGTGTACATTGTGCACCTTTAACCTTATGGATATGGTCTGCTTGCCATTGTGGTGAACCAAGTAGTACATCGTATAAATCATCAGCAGCTTCAAGCATAGAGGGCCTATCTTGATTAGGGTGATCTTTATATATTCCAACTGCAAAAATCAATGCCCAATATTCTGTTGCTAATGTCTCTTCCCTAGTTTTTAATTCATCGTTTATCTCTGTTAAAATTGTATTTTGAGTTTGGATTGCCGTATATATTTGTCCATTTTTTTTATCAATACTCTGAATATTGCCAACGCCAATTGCACCTCCAAAAAGTATAATTATTGTTCCAATAACTAAGAATTGTTTATATAATTTATAATTCATATTTTATCTACCTCGAAATTTCACTTCCAATATTCTTTAACATATATCGATTATTAAATGTTTTGATAATAGATATAAATATAAATATTAATTTATGAATTAAAATCAGAGATTTATAAACTTGATAAGTCCATTTTCATAATCAAAAATACAAAGCCTAGATTAGAGAGAATTGGTAGATATCAAATATCTCCAATTTGCCTCCCCCTTTAATTGGTGATAAATATCAAATATCTCCACCAATTTTCTAGGCATGTTATTATTTGTCATTTGTATTATATAAACTTATCGCTGGAAATGGGATTTATTTTATGTTTAGAAGTTGTAATATCAATTGTAATATTGGAAATAAATTTGGATGATTATCCAAGAAATTTAGAATTGGCCTGTTAAATTTATTTTTTGTTCTAGGCATTGTAACAGTCTTTGTTGATTCTGGTCCGATTAAACCGAACTCATCTTCAGCTTTTACTCTGATTGTGTATGAACCTTCCTCGCTCCAAGTATGAGATACTGTAAAGTTAGCTCCAGAAGTCGTAAAGGAAGTATTAAATGTATTTGAATCTCCCCAATCAATTAGATATCTAATTTTGTGACCATCAGGATCGACTGCTTTGAATTTAAAATCATAAGATTTTCCAGGTTTTCCACCATTTGGTCCATATATTTTTGTATCAGTTGGTGGATTATTTTCAACAGTTGAAAATGTATATACTTTACTTGTTGTTTCACCACTTCCACTATCTGTAGCATTTACATACCATGTATAAGTTGTATCATAATATAGTCCTGATATACTACAGGTTTTTGTACCATTATATTTGTTAGTTTCACTTTTGCTTCCAATATCTGGACTGGTCTCAATACTCCAATCAAAACTATCTCCTTCTAAATCCTCAATTGTAACAGATAATAAGGATTGTGACAGTGAAACATCAGTTTCCCCATTGGTTGGGTATTCATTTGATATTGCGGGTGGGAAGTTATCAGGAATATCCTCTGTTGTGAAATCCCATACAGGGCTTGATTTTGAGGCACCGTGATTATCAAATGCAACAATCTTCCAGTAATATTTAGTAAGGTATTCCAATGTGTCGAGTTCATAAGATGTATCAGTTACATCCCAAGCTATTTGCGGTGGTGGATTTGTATCACCAAAATAAACATCATAAATAACAGTGTCTCCAGGATCAGGGTCACCACCCTCCCAACTTAAATCAGAATCGATATCTACATCTATCTCTCCATCATCTGGAGATGGATTGCTTGGAGTGTTTGGATCATTGTTTGGCCCTTCAACAGTGAAATCCCAGATAGGTCCTTCTGCAGAGGAATTATGTTCATCCCATGCAATTATCTTCCAATAATATTGAGTGCTATAATCCATTGTACCAGGATTATATGTCGTACCAGATTGATTACTGACAATTTTTGGTGGTGAACTGCTGGTTCCAAAGTATATATCATAAGTTACAATATCACTTGGATTAGGGTCTCCTCCAGTCCAAGAGATATCATAATCTGGATCTACATAAGTAGCACCATCTGATGGATCAGGATTACTTGGTGTATTTGGAGGGTAATTAGGAGCTGGTGAGAACGATTTAAAGGCATATGCTATTCCATCTGAACCAAATGTCACACAGGCTATATTTGGCACTGCATCTCCATTGATATCACCTAGCTGAATATGCATTACATCATCAGCTGTGCTATAGCTCCATTTTTTACTTCCATTATATCCGTTTAGGACATAGACATTTTGATCATCAGATCCTGCTATTACATCAAGTTCATCATCAGAATCAATATCAATAACAGCAACAGTATTAATTTCGCCTCCTGCCTGATAACTCCATAATTCATTTCCATTATTTCCATTAAGAGCATATACTTTTTTATCAGTTGACGTTCCGGGAATTACAACATCAGGAACATCATCACCATTAAGATCTCCATGGGCAAGGCTATGCACATTAGATGCAATTGACATCGATTTTGTCCATAAAGTCGTATGTGTAGAACCATCAATCATAATTACTTGTGTAGGAGAAAAAGGAGTGATAGCAGCAGCGATATCAAGATATGAATCGTCATTGACATCAAAAACCTCAATATGCTCAACACCTTCAGGTGCATTATAGGTCCATAATATATTTCCATTTGAGCCATTGATCACAACCACCTTTTCACCACTGGTTCCGGTTCCAACAGCTGCAACGATATCCAATGGTCCAGTTCCATCCATCTGAGCAAGCTCAACTTCGTTGACAGCTGCACCTACATTTCTTGACCATATTTGATTTCCATTCAAACCATTTATACCATACACATTACTATCATCACAACCAGCGATGACATCGATGTTTCCATCATCGTTTAAATCAGTTGCCTGTAAACATTTTCTATATATCTGATTACCTGTGTTTGTAAACTGCCATAAAACATTTCCATTATTTCCATTAAGTGCAGTTACTTGATCATCATTACCACCAACTGCGACATCTATTTGACCATTATTATCAAAGTCACCTGTTGTTACTGCATATAAATTTTCTGTGCCAACCCAATTCCATAACTCAGTACCATCTTCACCGTTTATAGCTGTGGCCTTATCATCAAGTGAACTTACTGTAACAACATCCATAAATATATCTCCGTTTAAATCATCAATTGCAAGGGCATTACCATATTGGCCAAAATCATGCTCCCATAAAAGGGGTGATTGAACTGTTCTTAATGCCCATACTGATTTTGCTGGATTTGGAGGAGTTCCACTGGTCTCAGCGCTCCCTCCAGATGCAACATCTATAATTCCATCATCATCAAAATCTGCACAGCTTACAGAAGCAATAGTTCCAGCCACAGAGTAATACCAGGTTTTTGTTCCATTACTTGCTTCTAGTACTTGAACTCGGTCGTAAGTAGCAGCCACTATATTTTTGTTACCATCCCCAGTTACATCTCCAAAAGAAATATCTCTAGCATATCCACTGAGAAGTTCAGATGTCCACATTAGAGTACTTGAATCTCCATCAAATGCATAAATATAATTATTAACATATTCAGATCCAACAATTAAATCAAGATCACCATCTTCATCAATATCATGAGCAAACAAAAAAGCATTTGGACTTGCTGAAGCTGTACCAACTGTATAACCCCATTCAAAAGTTCCATCTGATGCATTTCGAACATGAATCTCCAGTTCATCAGCATCAGTTTCAACACCAAATATAGCTTCTAAATAACCATCATCATCAATATCAGCCATTATCACATTTTCTACAGTAAAATCTACTGTTTGAAACCATATCTCTGATCCATCTGTTCCATCTAAAACCCCTTGGTAATTATCATAACCTGATAGATACGAATTTGAGAAAGCTACATCATCAATTCCATCACCATTTACATCACCTGTATCAACAGCAGTTACAAAGATACTTCCAATAAGTTTTGACCATATCTGAGAGCCAGTCTCACCATCTATTGCATATACATAATCATCCCAACATGCAACTGCAACATCAGGATAATCATCACCATTAAAATCACCAACTGCAACATCTCCATTTGTATCTCCAGTACTTCCAGGTGTAAATATCCAGATAGAGCTTCCATCAGATCCATCAATAGCGTGTACTCTTCCATCAGGAGTTGTTGATCCTTTAGATGCACCAGCAACGACATCCATAACACCGTCATTATTGATATCACCAATTGTCATTGATCGTATACCATCATCTAAAGTATAGGTCCAAAGTGTATCACCATCTGTTCCATCTATACCATATACATTTGATGGATTATAGTAATAAGTATTATCATATTCAGCAGCTATTACATCCTCAATATTATCTCCATTAAGATCAGCAGTTTCTACATGTTTAATAGCTAACTCAGAATCATAAATCCATATAGCTTCTGCAGAAATATCATCTAATTTTTCAGTTAATTCCTCTGTTTGATCATTATTAATTGATATTCCCAAACTTGTTGGTAAAAGAAGAAGAACTGTAATCAAAATCACACCAGCATCTATTTTTTTTGAGACCAAATTTATTTTCAAATTATCCCCCTTAAAGCATTTTTTTAATATATGTACAATATAATTATAAGATTTAAACTTTTATCTTGCCAATTTTATTCAAATAGAAAAAAATTTGCATAGTTGTTTTATTTTTAATCCTAAATGTAAATAATATATAATATTTAAATTTTGATGCTTAATTGCTTTTTAGATAACCCTAATTTTCTTTATTTTTATAAAGATAAAAACTTACCTACATATGTGCTTGAATATTCATCTACAAAAAAGATATTTAAAATATTGAATTATATTTGGGAGCAGAAGGAATTAGGCTGGTAGTTTTATTAAAGTGCATCCCATCCCCTCCTATTGAGGCCAGCCTCCTTCTTTTTTCAAAATTTTTACTCTTAAAAACAAATATATAGTGTTAGATTATTCAGGAAAATATGGCTCATAAAACTAAAGATAAAAAAAATGCTAAATCCTCATCTTATACTATTGGAGATGCAATAAAGATTGCAGATGATATCTTTGAATTAAGTAAAGAAAAAAAATATAATTTAGGTGCCTTTGTACATGGCATGATTTTTGCTTTGGAATATGCACAAAACTCATATAATATTCCTCAACAACAAATGGCGTTGATAAAAAGGGATTGTCGCAAATATTTCAAGGAAATTGATAATATAAAACAACATAAAGTTTGAAATTAATAAAAGATAATTATAATCAATATAATTCCTTATTTCTTTTTATCTTGAGCTTTTTTAAAATTTTATTTTGATTTATTTTATCAATTCTTTTTTTAACATCAGCCATATCTTTATTACTAATTTTACGTTTTTTATGATAATATTTTCTTTTTAAGGGTGGTTTATATGTAGGGCGCATAATATCTGCAAAAGGTATATATGTAATAAATAGTTTTAATATTTTTATAGTTATTTATTTAAAAGTAGCATAATTTTTATTATTTTTACCATACTAAAGTTAGATTGAATTAACAAAGATTACAAATCCTTTTATATCAGAAATAGCATTCAGTAAGTGGATGGTTTGATGCAGGACGATTATACTCTAAAGGATGATGATAGTTCCGCTAAATTATCTAGTAGGGGAACTTCAATATATTATTTAGGATCTATTGTTTTTTTGATAGGTATAATACTGGTAGTTCTAGGTTCAGCACTAGTAGTTTATTTTCAAATTCACTATGGATCTGAACCATGGAAAATTTTTTACACAATACTATCAATAGCAGCTGGCTTAATACTCATATTAACTGGTATAAATTTAATGATAAGACAGATGAAAAAAGGATATGCTATTATTGTTGTCAGTGGAATTCTAGCAACAATTGCAATGTATCTGTTTTATATGAATTATTTTGATAATTTCTATTACCCACTTGTTGGTTATATTTTTGGATTTTATATTGTTGCATTCCTATTACTCCTGGGAAATGCTTTTGCTAGTGTTATTGTATGGATAATTGGTAATAAACCCGAATATGTAATAAAAAAAGAAGATAAAGAACCTTCTAGATTATATACAGATGAAGAAATACAAAGAGACATTGAGGAAGCAACAAACAAAGTTGTAGAAAGTGCAATTAATGAATTACAATTTGAAATTGAACAACGTCCAAGTGATATCCTAATGAGTAAATCGGTTTCAAAGATACCTGGGAATATAATAAGGGTAAAAGATGACATTGATGAGGTAATAAGTTTAAAACAAACATTAGCACCTGGTTCAACTGAGAAATGGGGATCAATTGGTATTGATAAGGCATCAATGCAACTTGCAAAAGCCTTGGAAGTTGAACATAAAAAAGAAAGTAGATTTTCAGGTTTTAAATTTAGGCTATTTAAAAAAAATAAAAAGAAAGAAAAAAAATCAAAAAAACATAAAAAAAAGGAGAAAAAAGCTAAAAAAAATAAAAAGAAAAAGAAATGATAAGACTAAATATCCGAAATCTTTTTAAAGAGATTATCGCTGTTAGTCTTATAAAAATTAAAAAAGGATGGTGATGTAGAAATGGCTAAAGGACTCGA
>Ga0209536_100001503_pt1 | contig 38430 bp, 30 predicted proteins | sample DeeMarSeWOR28_12_FD_187461 | JGI IMG/M metagenome (GOLD analysis project Ga0209536, IMG submission 187461) | Marine sediment microbial communities from White Oak River estuary, North Carolina - WOR-2-8_12 (SPAdes) (version 2) | ecosystem: Environmental > Aquatic > Marine > Intertidal zone >... | reverse complement strand
CAATACCAATTCGAAGTTGCCGGACTGCCTGGGTTCAGCATTTTCGATGTTTTCATCCGGTCTGTCTTGCTCCACTTCTTTGATCAAAACCAGATAATCCGCTTCGGTGAGAAAGAACTGGACGCGCATGCTCTCAATATTGGAGACCATATTAAGAATAACCGGATTAGGCTCTCTGCCAACAAATTCTCCTACCCTGGCTTCAGTTTTCCCAATCAATCCATCTATTGGGGATTTAATCGTACAGTAGCTCAAGTTGATATTTGCCATCCTGAGGTTGGCTTTTGCGGCATCCAATGAAGCTTCAGCGGCATCTCTGGATGCCTGTGCTGCATCCAAATCACTTTTACTAACAGCATTGATTTCGGCGAGTGGTTTGTATCTGGCCAATTCATTCTCCGCATTCACTAGATAAGTCTGAGCTTCTGCCACCCGGCTTTCCTGTGCTGCTACTTCAGCGAGGAATGGCTGTGAATCTATGCGATATAAGACATCTCCTTTTTTTACCCGTCGGCCTTCGCGGAATCGAATTTCTTCCAGATATCCTTCAACTCTTGCCCTGATAGGGATATCCTGTAATCCATATACCTGACCGACGAACTCCTTGTAAATGGGGACGTCTTCCTGTATGACTTTCATAACCTGAATTTCAGGAGGAGTGGCATTTTTTTTTGTATCTTCTGTACATGAAGACACCATGATGAAGATCCCTAAAAAGAAAATCAGCAGCGTGCGGAGATAGAATAATTTCATGAGATATTTGTGATTTAAAAATTAATGGTATTGCTTTATGTGCGTTTTCTTCATTAGCTACAGTAAAGAAGATTAATCGGCTATTTTTTTCAAATATTTTCGAATTTAAGGACTTGCGTGTAACTTTAATAAGGAAGCCATTAAAATCTGCGAAAATAAATAATATGCAGCTTAATTCAACACCTGATCACCAAGAAACCACAAGAACTAAAATGTTATTTTTATAACTATGAAAATAAAAGCACTTACCTCAATATTTGTCTTAGTGGTGATCCTGATAATTCCGCAATCATCCAGCGCCCAGGTTTTAATCTCACTATTGTTTGGAGATGCGCTAAATTCCGAAAAGATAGAGTTCGGGCTTGCCGGAGGTCTTAACCGCTCCTATCTTAATGATTTGCCGGAAGCAAAAGGGCTAAATAACTTTAATCTCGGTTTTTACTTTCATATTAATCTGAAAAACTCATCTTATTTAAGCACCGGAGTCATGGTAAAATCGACTGTTGGCGCAACAGGAATGCCCACTTACCAAATAGGTGATGAGGACTTTGATTCACTCTATATGGATGGATCATTGACCAAGAAAATTAATTGTTTTTATGTGCCTATCATGTATCAGCAGCGATTCAATAACAGGTGGTACATAGAGGGCGGCATTGTTCCCGGATTACGCACCAAGGCAAAAGATATTTTTAATACCGAAGTACTTGATGGAGATCTGGAATATGTCCTTGATGTCAAGGATCAATATACTCGATTGGATTTTGGATTGATGGGTGGAATAGGTTATAAATTGAAAAAGCAGATTAAAAGTACCGCTGTTGGCGTAAGCTACTATTATGGATTGGTGAATGTGAGTAAATTACCTGATACCACCATGAAAAATTCTTCAATTTACTTCTACGTGAAAATCCCAATTGGCGCAGGAGCAAAAATTCAAAATGTGGACTGAGAGGCTTCAAACAAGGAATTGATTTAGTTTTCTCGTTATTTTGCTCATTAGTGCTATTTTTGTTTTATAAATTGCTACTAAAAAATAATATCGTTACATGAAAATTAAAAACTCTAATATGGTCTCAAGAAGATCTTTCTTGCGCACATCGGCGCTTGGTGCTGCCGGCTTGATGGTATTGCCTGGATTTAAAAGTTTTAAGCCCAATGAAAATATCAACTTAGGTTTTATTGGCGTCGGGCGGCAGGCCATGTTTTTGATGAATGGATTTATCAATCTGGATGGTGTTAAAGTGCTTGCTGCAGCAGATGTATACGGGATAAAGCGTAAACGATTTGAGCAGCGTGTAACGGAACATTATAAGGCAAAAGCGACGAGTGTGGATGTGAAAACCTACGAAAACTATAAGGATCTCCTTGCCAGAAAAGATATTGATGTGGTCGTTATCGCAGTTCCTGATCATTGGCATGCGTTGATTGCCCTGGATGCTGTCATGTCTGGCAAAGATGTATACCTGGAAAAACCATTGACCTTTACCATTCAGGAAGGTAAGGTATTGCGGAAGGCAGTTAGAAAATATGATCGTATTTTAGGCGTTGGAAGTCAGCAAAGATCTGATGCGAGTTTCCAGCATGCTGTAAAAATGGTTCAGGAAGGTAAATTGGGTAAGATTAATAAGGTCTTTTCATATGTAGGAGCACCTCCAACGCCCTATGATTTGCCAAGAGAAATTTTGCCTATTGATCTGAATTGGGACATGTGGTTGGGGCCGAATCCATATGTACACTATAACCATGAGCTGGATCCACCGATATCTCTTGATCCTCCGGAGGATGAAAAGATCTGGGGTGCCTGGAGATGGTATAAGGAAATCGGAGGAGGATTCACAACCGACTGGGGCGCTCATATGTTTGATATTGCACAATGGGGATTAGGCATGGATGAAAGCGGACCGGTGGAGATTATTCCGGCAGGCTATGAGGATTATAAATTCCTGACATATAAATATGCAAATGGAGTGATCATGACTGAAGAGCCGTTTAACGAAAAACAAACTAAAGGAGTCAAATTCCAGGGTCAAAATGGATGGATTGAAGTATCCAGGGGATATTATAATGCTTCTGATAAATCCTTATATCCTGCAAAGCAGGAAGAAGTGGCAGGACCTTATGAAACTAGGATCCCACACCAGGTAAATTTTATCAGTGCCGTTCGAAATCATAAGGATCCGCAGGTGCCTGTAGAAATCGGTCATAGATCATGTACTGTATGTACCCTTGGTAATATCGCCTATGATTTGAGGAGACCAATTAAATGGGATCCCGCCAAGGAGGAATTTGTGAATGACCTGCAGGCAGATTTATACATGCACAGGGAATATAGAAAGGGCTATAAATTACCTGTGATATAACTATTGAACTAAAAAATGTACTAATAAAGCCCTGCCAGCCTAACTGTCAGGGTTTTTTATTTTGAACAGACGTTTAACGTATTAATTTTATGGTGCAATAATAAAATGAGTAATTAGGGTATGAGTGAGTACAGCAAAAATTCAATAGACTGGCCTGTTATGGTGGAATGCATGACAGAAAGTGTACTTATTACCGATGCTGTACTCCATGAACCTGGGCCTCACATCATTTATGTAAATCCGGCATTTGAAAAAATGACTGGTTGGACTAAGGAAGAAGTATTGGGTAAAACCCCAAGGATTCTTCAGGGACCAAAAACCGAGCATGGGATTTTTGAGAATTTAATGCAAATGCTCCAGCGAGGCGAAACCTGGAGTGGAAGAACCATCAATTATCGTAAAGATGGTTCCGAATTTTATATGCAGTGGTCAATTGTCCCCATACGAAACGAACAATGGATTATTCATCAATATCTGGCAGTTCAGAAAGATGTGACACACCTTGTGCATACCGAACAAAAGCTTCAAAAAGCGATGGAGGAGGAGCGTGATCGGACCCTGGAAATTGAAAACACAAATAAAGAACTCAGCAGGCTAATTGAAAACCAAAATAAAACACTTGAGCTCTTTGTAAAATATGTTCCCGAGCCTGTTGTGAAAAGAACTTTAGGGCAACATGGTGAAGAGATCAGGGAGGGAGAGCAGTTGGAAGTTGCCTTGCTTTTTTGTGATATACGCCGATTTACCAGCATGGCAGAAAAGCTAAATCCAAAAGATACTGTACATTTTCTCAATGTGTATTATTCCATGATGTCTGATGTGATCAATGCACATAACGGTGTCATTAACCAGTTTGTAGGAGATGAGATTTTTGTGTCTTTTGGAGCCCCAACTCCAATTGAAAATCCTGAAATTTCATCCGTTTGCTGCGCGCAGGAAATGATAAGGAAACTAAAAGAAATCAATGAACAACTTAGACATATCGTGAATGAAGAAATCGTTGTTGGAATTGGGATCAATTTTGGTCCGATCATCGCCGGTAATCTGGGATCAACCGACAGGCTTTCTTATTCTATTACTGGAGATGCAGTGAATACCGCGAAACGTATTGAATCATTAACCAGACACCTGCCCAATGCTATACTGATCAGCCAAACCATTTACGACAGGACAAAAGATAATGTGAAGACCAAACATTTGGGAGAAGTTGAAATCAAAGGTAAAAATGAAAAAGTGAATGTATTCCAGGTGCTGGATTAACTCTGGTGTTTTTTCCGGTCATCAATAAATATTACCACTTAAAGGAAATTATTAAAAACCTGCAACCTGATTGGCATTTTGAACATCTATATTACAAATACCTGTCATATTATGTTCAAAAATTATATCAAAGTCGCTTTCCGGAATTTATTCCGCCATAAATTTTATTCCTCCATCAATATTTTCGGTCTGACTATAGGAATCGCTGTCAGTTTACTTATATCGTTTTATGTTGTCGACGAATTGAGTTATGACAAATTTCACAAAGATGCAGACAGGATCTACCAGATCTACCTGAAAGCCATGCTTCAGGGGAAACCTGCTGAAGGTGCAAATACCTGTGCTCCTATAGCGGCTGCAAGTCGCGAAGAATTAGCTGGAGTTGAAGATGCAATACGTATTGCGTTGTGGCGGGACATTGTATTCAGATATGAAGACCATATATATACAGAAGAGAAATTACTGGTAGCAGATTCAAACTTTTTTAATTTTTTCACCTTTGACCTGCTGGAGGGCCATGAAAAGGATATTTTGAATGAACCCAATCAAATAGTTTTAACTGAGAAAACTGCCAAGAAATATTTTGACTATGAAGTTGGGGATGGTGATTCGCCAATTGGGAAAAGTGTGTTGATGGGAACTGATAAAACCAACTGTGAAATTGTTGGAATTGCAAAAGATCCACCTCATAATTCCCATTTTCATTTTGATATGATCCTTTCCATGGTCACCTGGGATTTCAGCAGGCGCACACAATGGACCAGTAATAGTCTTTATAGCTACATCAAGTTGAATGAGTCTGCAGATCCGGAGAATGTGCAGGAAAGTATGTTGGCCATGTCTGACAAATATGTAGGTCCTGAAATCGAGATGTTTACCGGTATGAAGCTGGAAGAATTTCGCAAGAGTGGAGGAGGCGACTATGCCTACTACATACAACCAATGACCGATATACGTCTGTTTTCCAAAGTGGAAGGCAATATTGAACCTCCCGGAGATATCGCCTATGTCTATTTGTTGTCCATTGTATCGATTTTCATAATTCTAATTGCCTGCATTAATTTTATGAACCTGGCGACGGCTAGATCAACGGGAAGAGCGAAAGAAGTGGGAATAAGAAAAACTGTAGGGGCTCCCAAAAAAGGATTGGTCAGCCAATTTTTGACAGAATCTGTAATTATCAGTGCAATATCCACTGTTTTGGCAATTGGAGGGATTTTTTTAGCTCTACCGTTTTTTAACCAGATCACGGAAAAAAGCATTACGAATGATTATCTGTTATCTCCAATTTATTTATTGGGAATGCTGGCTATCGTGGTGCTGGTTGGGGTAATTGCAGGCAGCTATCCAGCATTTTACCTAACTTCCTTTAAGCCGGCATCAGTTTTGAAAGGGAAAATCAGGCAAGGAGCCAAAGGGGGCTGGATACGTAGTTCCCTGGTCGTATTTCAATTTGCCATTTCTGTATTCCTGATTGTTTGTACTATGGTAATCTATAAACAACTTAAGCTCGTTCAGGAAAAGAATCTGGGCTATGACAGGGAAAACATACTGATTATTGATAACATTCGAACGCTTGGCGATGCCAAGCAATCATTTAAAAAGCGGCTTCAGGGATTAAGTAGTGTACAATCCGTAAGTATAACGAATTTTGTACCACCCCATGTCTACAGTAACAGTGTATATTTTCCAAATGGTAAGCAAGATGAAGGTGTTTTGTTCTATCAAATCTTTGCTGATCATGATTATTTGAAAACTATTGGATTGAATATGCATTTGGGGAGGTATTTTTCAAGAGACTTTCCATCTGATTCATCGGCGGTTATTATAAATAAAACAGGAATGGAAGCCGTGGGATGGACAACCAATGAAGGAAACAAAATAGTGCAACCAACACCCGAAGGTGGTCTGGTATCTCATGAAATTGTAGGAATTATTGATGATTTTAATTTCTCTTCGCTGAAGACCGAAATCGAACCATTGATTATTTTCCTGGCAGATTGGGGGAATCTCATGCCTGTAAGATTAGTATCCGGAAATATCAATGAAAAGATACAGGATATTGAGACAGTTTGGAACGAAATGGCCCCAGGAGAACCATTTGATTACTCCTTCCTGGACGAGAATTTTGAAGCATTGTTCCGTGCAGAACAACGTCTTGGTGAAATATTTTTCATTTTTACCTCACTGGCCATATTTATAGCCTGCCTGGGCTTGTTTGGATTAGCAACTTTTATTGCAGAGCAAAGATCAAAGGAAATTGGAATCAGGAAAGCGATGGGTGCCAGTGTGACCAGTGTCGTGTTCATGCTATCGAGAGAATTCACAAAGCTGGTGTTAATATCCATACTATTTGCAGTCCCAGCGGTTATTTTCCTGATGAACTGGTGGCTGGAGAATTTTGCCTACAAGACAGAAATCGGAATTTTAACATTTATTATTGGCGGATTTTCAGCATTGGCAATTTCGTGGATCACGGTAAGTTATCAATCTATACGGGCAGCAATTGCCAATCCCACAAAAGCCTTGCGGTATGAGTAAAACCTGTCATCTGGGTATTAGCGGCTAATCAAATGCAGGATTTCTTTGTGAATAATAGGATTTGCCGCAACTGCCGTAAAATTTTGTGTTAATGATCCATGTGAAGGATTGAAAACTAAATTTTGTCCATGGATATCAGTAACTTGGGCTCCTGCTTCCTCAAGGATTAATTTTGGAGCAGCGATATCCCAAATCTTCATGGTTTGGTTAAGGGCGGCTCCCAATCGTCCATCAGCCACGTAGCAGAAATCGACCAGGCTGTTAGTGGACCGCAGATTCCGGCAATTATTTACAAGTGACTTAATTACACGGACCTCACGATCAGTCTTGTTTATATCTTCCGAGAAATCCAGTGAGTAGCAGCAAAGTATATTTTTCAATTCAGTCTCTGTGGAAACTGTAATCTTTTGTCCATTTTTAAATGTACCCTTCCCTTTTTCGGCAAGATACAGCTCTTCACTCACCGGAAGATAGGCTCCGGCAAGCACAGGATCATTTTTCTGTAAAAGCGCAATGAGTATACCGAACCAGGGTAGGCCAGTAGCAAAATTGGAGGTACCGTCCAGAGGATCAATAATCCAGGTATAGGTACTTTTTTTATTTTCAAAACCATGCTCTTCGCCAATAATATTATGATCGGGATACGATTTTGTAATCAGCTCCCGGATGGCTTCCTCTGATTTGAAATCGCTCTCCGTAACGATATTGCTCTGGTCTTGCTTTGTGTTATACGATGAGATACTGCAAAATTCATTTTTCAATATTTCACCTGATGCAATTAACAGTCCTTTTAAAAAACTAATGGTCATATGTCAATGATAACCTTGTATGATATTAATACAAAATCCGGAAACACAGTATATATTGCGATATTCCTTTAATAGATAGGGTAGTGATAAATCGCTAAAAAATAAAAATGCAAGCCTTTATGTAGTTATAAGTAAAATAAAGTTGGTAAACCTATCTAAATTTATTTATTCGCACCCACTGTTTTGCCGTTCTTCACTTCACCCACATAGTGCACATCATACATCTTTTCATATTGTTTTATGGCCATTTGAATCTGATCATAAGTTTCACGCCAAATTTTTATTCCCTTGTGTTCACCCCTTCGACGGAGTTCTATATAAAAACCATTTTTTAATTTTACCTCTCTTGTAACTGGACGGGACATAAATACAAATTTTAATTATTGAAATGCTGATTTTCTTAAATATTAGTTAAGTTTCAACATATTTTGATATAAATTTAACTACATTTTAAACTTTACAAAGTACAAAATGTTTAACCAACCAATTCATCAACGACCTTTGATCATATTTATTTTTTTGATCAGATCGATCACAGTATATTAAATATAATAGAATATTGTAAAAAAGTTAGTTTAACTGCACAATTATTTGGATTTATCTAGAATAACTTAGTATTATGATTTACATCCTTAACTATCTGACCCTATTTTTGAGTGTTATTTATCAAGGAGGCTAAATCAAATTTTAACATTTTTTAACATTTTGAAGGGGGATTTACGAATAATAATTTTTTGAACTTGCCTAATAATATCCATTAACCTCGAAAAGAATAATACCTGAGGGAATGAGCAAAGCTTTTGTAATTGATGAAATTATTGTTATTACCATTGGCCTTAACAGTAATGTGCATCTAAAAAATAAATAAATTACATATCAGGAAATTGGCAATTTTTATTAATCATCCATAACCGTATTTTTGTTTTTTGTCTTTTTGATAATTAATTGAGCATTGGAGCACGGGCAAAGGCATTTGGCAGGTAAACTTGACAAGAGCTCTTTTGAAGAGTTATTCAGAACATACTATGCTCCGCTATGCTCGTTTGCACAAAAATATGTTGGTGATTCGGATGAAGCCAAAGATATTATCCATTATGTTTTTGTAAGGCTTTGGCAAAAGAGGGAGGAGGTTGACTTTTCCACATCGCTCAAATCATACCTGTTTACCAGTGCGCATAACAGGTGTCTGAATCACATTCGCGACAGAAAAAAACTTGTACATTACGACAACCCCCACCAGGAATCAGAACTTGGCGAGTATCTGGATTCCAGGGATTATTTGGAAGCATCCGAGACCGAAGCAAAAATCAATCGGGCATTGGATGAATTGCCGGAAAAATGCAGGGAGATTTTCATAATGAACCGTTTTGATAAGCTTAAATATAGGGAAATAGCGGAAAAATTGAATATTTCTGTAAAGACGGTTGAAACACAGATGTCCCGGGCATTGAAAACATTGAGGGAAAAGCTGGCTGACCTTCTTATAATGTTGATTATATATTTATTGAATTATTTATAGGTGATGTAAGGGTAAAGGAAGATTAATGTGTGCTATATATGAAAATACATGAATAAGCATCCTGAACATATCGAATTTCTTGATCTGATAGTAAAAGACCTCAGTGGAGAATTAGCAGCAGAAGACAAACGGCGATTGATGGCCTGGATCGAATCAAGCGAGGCAAATAAACAGCTTTATAATGAGTATAGCAGGGTTTGGCAAGAGCTGGGTAAAGTGGAAGGTAAGACTTCCCGCGAGGTGAATTTGGAATGGAAACGACTTGAGCAGGCAATCGAAAATGATCCGGGTCAAATCAGAGAAAAACCTGGTAATTCCTATTTGTTAATGAGGATTGCCGCATCAATAATCATCTTCTTATCTGTTGGTGTTGGAATATTTTATGTTTTGAATCAGGGGAAATGCTATGAGGTAGTTGCAGCAGATAAAATAGAACAGGTTGAATTACCGGAAGGTTCGAAAGTCTCCCTTAATTTGGATTCCAGGCTTACATATTCAAAGAAATTTCAATCAGATACGAGAGAAGTTGAGCTAAAGGGCGAGGCATTTTTTGAAGTTGCCAGGGATACGATCCGTCCGTTTGTCATTAGGGCTGGTGATGTATATGTGGAGGTTTTGGGGACGTCATTTAATGTAAAAGCCTATGAAAACGATGATCATATCGAAGTGACAGTTGAAAAGGGAAAAGTGGCTGTTTATCGTGTGGATGATGCTGACGATCGGGTAATACTTGTCAGAGGGGAGAAGGCAGTCTTTAAAAAATCCGGAGAAGCACTTCTAGCCATGGAAAATGAAAATATCAACTACAAATCTTGGAAAACGAAAAGGATTATATTCGAGGATACGCCAATGTCTGAAGTCGTACGGATCGTCAATGAAATTTACCATGCTGATTTGCAGATAGCATCACCTGCCCTCAAGGATTGTCCGGTCACCACCATTTTTGATAACCAGTCCCTGGAAACAATTTTGAATGTGCTGGAATCGACCTTGAATTTATCAATTACCAAAGAAGGAGAAAGCATCATTATAGCCGGGGAGGGTTGCTGATAGCAGGAATGAAAAAGAGCAGCAAAATCATAAGTTTACTTTTTTTGTTGATCCCCATCTTTTTCAGGGCCCATGCACAAACTCAATTCGATCAAAAAGTTACGCTCGCATTGTCGGAAATAAAGCTGAAGAAAGCCTTAAGAGTCATTGAAAAAGAGGCTGGGGTAAAATTTTCTTACAGTAAAAGATTAATACCCGTCGATGCAAATATTTTATATTCCTGTCGCGACAAAGCACTGTCTGAAGTACTTATCGAGATATTAACCCCCGTTGGTGTTGAATATCATGTTGTTGACAATTACATTATTTTAAAGCCAATAGAGGCATCGGATGTTGATCAAAGCGCTAGAATCGATAGACAAACAGGTTCTTCTTATACCATAAGTGGTTTAATTTCAGAAGCAAATACGGGAGAATTACTCATTGGGGCCACCATCCTTGTTGAAGAGCTAAATAAGGGGACCATCACTAATCCGTATGGTTTTTATTCGTTGACTTTGCCAGAAGGGGAATATGACATAACTATTTCATTTATTGGCTATAAGGAAATCAGGCGGAGAATTATACTGAACAGGAACCTGGAAGTAAACGGCTTTCTCAATGAGGATACGGAATTACTTCCTGAATTATTAATTGTTTCAGACGAATCCCTGGCTTTTCTGGAAAATATTCAAATGGGATATGTTGAAATAAAGCCCGCTGAAATCTCTCAAATGCCAGCGTTGATGGGGGAAAAGGACGTTATAAGGTCCATGCAAACTATACCCGGTATTAAACTCTATGCTGACGGTTCTACGATGTATCATGTGCGGGGAGGTAACCGGGATCAGAACCTGATATTGCTGGATGAGGCTACGCTCTATAATCCGGCCCATGTTCTAGGACTTTTTTCCACGATCACTGCTGAAGCAACTAAGGATATTAAAATTTATAAAGGAGACCTCCCCGTACAGCATGGTGGAAGATTATCCTCACTTATAGACATTAAGACCAATGATGGGAATATGAAGCGATTTGGATTTTCCGGCAGCATTGGATTGGCCTCTTCAAAATTGGCATTCGAAGGGCCTTTGAAAAAAGATAAAAGTTCATTTTTTGTTGGAGGCAGGTTTTCCAACCTGAATTGGTTTACGAGGAATGTAGCGAAGACAAATGCCCGCATTGGTTTTTATGATTTTAATACCAAGTTCAATGTTCTGCTCAATAAGAGAAACCGGTTGTTTTTCACATTTTATTCTGGATATGACAAATTTGAAGATTTGGGAAACTCCGGAATTGAATGGGGCAATTTTGCCAGTTCAATACGGTGGAATCATATATTCAATAACAAGCTGTTTCTAAACACAACCTTATACTCTTCCAGTTATAATTACTTTCTGATCACCAATGCTGTACGGGGAGATGCCTGGCATTCGAGTATTTCCAACCTGAGCCTGAAAAGTGATTTTAGCTATTTTATAAATCCTGAAAACAACCTTTATTTTGGGTTGAATTACCGTTTTCATCATTTTAATCCGGGGAATTATGAACCCGGTAGCGGAGCCAGACCAGATAATGTCCCATTTGTTCCAAAGAAAAATGTTAATGAGATATCATTCTATGTGGGCAACGAACAGCAATTCTTTGAAAAGCTGTCCTTTAAATATGGGCTGAGATTGAATATCTGGCAAAACTTTGGCCCAACGACCGAAATAATTTACAATGACCAGTACCAACCTGTAGAAGCAAGGAATATTCAAAGAGGTGAGTTTTATAACAGCTATGTGGAGTTTGCACCACGTCTTGCATTGGCATACAGGTTCACCAATGTATTATCCTCCAAGATATTTTATAGCCGGAATGTGCAGAACATTCATTTGATCAGCAATTCCATCAGCCCTTTTACCAACTTCGAAGTATGGCTTCCAAGCTCATTGAATATAAAACCTCAAAAAGCAGATCAACTTGGGGGTGGGATATTTCTCAAATGGCCGGAAAGCGGTTACAGCATAAATGGTGAAGTTTATTATAAATGGTTGACCAATCAAATTGATTATGAGGATCATGCATCTATGATCTTAAATCCACTGATCGAAGGTGAATTGCGATCTGGAGATGGCAGGGCCTATGGAGGTGAACTGACATTAAAAAAAGAAAGCGGAAGAGTAACGGGGTGGATTGGATATGCCTATTCCAGATCATTCATGAAAGTCCCTGGAATTAATGAAAACATGGAATATCCAACTTTTTATGACAGGCCACATGAAATTAATTTGAATCTCAATTTTAAGCCAAGGTCAAGGTGGGAATTTAGCCTAAGCTGGTTGTTTACGACAGGGGCAAGCATCACTACTCCTACAGGATTTTATACTTACAATGCCCACAAAGTGCCTATTTACGATCAACGCGGCAACGACAGGTTGCCTGATTATCACCGTATGGACATATCAGTGAATCTTCATTTGGGCAGGAGAGAGGCACGGTTCAGGCAATACCTGAATTTCTCCATATACAATTTATATGGCCGGAAAAATCCTGTTTTTGTGAATTTCAATAAAACACATGACGGTGAAAATCAGCCAATAGTACCAGGTGATTACTTCCCTGTACCAACGCTAACACCAACACAAACATTTATTTATAATGTTGTTCCTTCAATCAGCTATAACTTTAAATTATGAGCAGACAAGATTTACTTTTGATCCTGGTGGTGATCCTCTTGGGTTGTGAGGAACCTGCTGATTACAGTTTGAATACTTTAGATCAGGATCTTCTGGTTGTAGAAGGAATGATCACAAATGAGCGCAAACCACATGCAGTAAGACTTTCACGGCCCATAAAAGAGCTGAATGACGACCCGGAACCCGTTTCCGGAGCCACAGTTACCGTCATTGTCGATAATCAAATAACTGTTTTTAATGAATTCCCTGCGAATTCCGGATTTTATTTTTCTGATACGGTTCAGGCAGTAGTTAATAAAATTTATACGTTATATATTAATTATCAGGATCGTGAATATACGGCAACTGCCAACATGGTGCCGGTCACTCCCCTGAAACCACTCAGATATTCCCTGGTTGATGAGGATAAAAACCTGTATAAAATTAATTTTCAGGATTCGGATGAACCGTCAATTAAGGAATATTGGATCAGCTGGGGTCACTTACCACAATTTGAGGGGATACCTCTTCAGGAAACAATTGCTCGAACTTTTCATTATTCACTGTCAACCATCGATGTGAACCAGGCCTTCAAGCCTGACAAGGAGGAAATTCTATTTCCTGCCGGATCGTATGTATTGCGAAGGAAATTTTCGCTTTCGGATGATCATCAGGCGTTCCTGCGTACCTTCTTATCGGAAACTGAATGGCGCGGAAGCGTGTTTGATGTGCAAATGGGGAATGTTCACACCAATCTGAGTGAAGGAGCCATTGGATATTTTGCAGTTTCCACAGTAGTAGCTGATACGACACTGATTCTTCCATAGTTAGAGGCCTGGTAATCTCTTATTTGCTAATCATTAATTTCATCAATCCAATATGCCGGTTCTGATATTGTAGAAATGTTAATGCGTTGGTCAGGACATCAATTCTTTTCCAGATAACAATTTTAAATCATTTTTTTACATTATGTAAATCAAAGATATACAGGCACTTATATTTGCCAGGAAGAAATATAGTAATTTTTTTCAATTCCTTGTCAGGGTAAAAATCAATTGATGTGTGATGATTATATAAACGAAAAATTACAGATCAAAAAGTGAAAAGATTTTTAACCTTAAATACAAGAACAATGAAAAAGATCAATTTGAAATTACTCGTTTTATTTTTTGTCACAGGTACATTTTTTGTGGCTTGCCAGCAAGATGCTGATCTACCCCAACCAGAGGGTAGCATACTGCCTGACCGATTTGGTATCGATATTCCGGATGCCCTGAGCAATTCATCCAATGCAGGGGCCAGGATCTCCGACGTTGATCCGATCCAGGGGAACCTGATCTACAGTCACCTCAATACATTTATCAACGTTGGTGAAGAAGCAGCCCATATTGTCAGGGATATAATCATCGGGATTCGTATATACCGGATCAACAAGCCGATGAGTTTATCATTTGAAAGTAATGAGGATGGCAGAACTAAAAATCTGGTTGTGGAGGAGAATCCGGTATTTGACGGCGAATCCTGGGAATTTGTAGCAACGATTACAGATGCTGCCTCAGAAGGCGAACCTGATGGAGGGAAAGGATTACAGATTTTCTGGAACAGATACCCGATAAAAGGCGTTGCCATCCTGAAACCTTATAACATCAATCGAGACAGTCATATTGATTTTCAGGAGTCCTTATTCAGAATAGATTATAGTGAAGCCGGCGAGCATGGATATGAAGCTCATATGGTGGTTTCTATTGCAGATCTACCAATGGTCCATCCGCTGGAAAATCCGTATTCGATGAGTACCTTAAAAATGTTTGTAGGGAAAAATGGAGATATTATTGATGTCTATGGAAATTCCAATCATCCCAATGCGACATTTTTTACAGGCAGTACGGGTTTCAATTGGGCATTTGTAGCTTCAGGTTCAGAGAGTAAAGATATAGGAGTAGCAGAGGTTGGTCTGCCTCCTGGCAATTTGGACGAACCTTCCAAAGACATTTTACTTGGATATTACGCGATAAAAGAAGTTTTTACCAGGGAGATATACGAAGTATGGCCATGGATCGATGAGGAAAGCGTGAATACCTACCTGTACAATACCGGAGCACCGGGATATTTCGCAGATCATGGATTTGTACAGGGTGGTGAATCACCGGGAATAGAATATGATGCTTTGGAAAATCGATTGAAATTACTCAGTCCATACAATCCTAAAGAAATCAAGAATCTTTCCATTTCATTTAAATAGCATACTATCCGGATAACCTGAAAGAGCCGTCAGCATATGCTGATGGCTTTTTTACTTTTATACCATATAATTGGAACTCTGGTATCAGGGATAATGTACTATTATTAGATTTGAAACCTAACATGGAGATGATAAGATCAATAATTACCATACTGACAATTGTAATGATATTGGGTATTGCAGGATTATATACCATTCATGTATGGATTGAAAAGGATGTGAAAGAAAATATAGCCGTGGTAAAATCAATGTATCCTGGCAATGCGGAAGAAGCATTACTATCCTTTCTCCTTGATGACTCAAATCCAACGATTGAACGAACGCATATAGCCATATGGACGCTCGGCCAAATCGGATCAAAGAAGGCACTCCCGGTGTTAAAGGAATATTATCAAAATGATCCTAATGGAGAAACCTGTATTGGCAAACATCATGAACTGTTGTGTCAATACGAAATTAATAAGGCCATCGAAGCCATTGATGGACACAGGTTATTTAAACATGCCAGGTTAATTAAGTAATTTTTTAGAAATTATTATTTACAACCCTTATTACCTTTCCCGGTTTTTTCTGTTCATTTCTGCCTGACGCATAGGCATGGCATCAATGATTGCGAAGAGTTTCTCCCTGGCAATGGGATTTGAATCTTTAAATTTTACAGCGCCATCCTTTCCCATGAGCATAACGTAAAATCCATTTTCGGGAACATATAACTCCTTTCTGAGGTTTTCATCCATCCACATGGTTTCATTGCTGAGTAAATCATTAATCTTTTGGCTCTTACTGATTTTGAACACGCGTATTTCCTGATTCAGTAAACCCTCTTTATCTTTATGAAGGTCCAAAGTTAGAACATTTAACATTTCATTGGAAACTTCCTCAGTAAACAATAATACCAATCTGTTTTTCCATCTATAGGAATCCAGGTCAAAATCGTTTGAAGGTTTGTCTACATTGGGGATCAATACTGTACAAAAAGCAAGAGAGATAACGTGGTTCATCACTGGGAATTTAAATTTAAGCCAGGGTAATGCTTGCCAAATTTTTATCCACGGTTACACCATATTCCTTAAGGTTGCTTGAGGCAGGTCCACTTATCACTTCGCCTTTGTTATTGAACATACTGCCATGGCAATTGCAGGTAAATGTACTATTGCCATATGTCCAGTCATCATTACAACCCGAGTGCGTGCAAACGCTTGTGAAAGCTCTAATGGTACCTCCTACATTTACCAGTAGGATATTCTCTTTTGGATGAAGCAACCATCCATCTTCATTTTTTAACACGTCAAAAGGACTTGTATTTAAATCAAATATAATAATTTGATCATCGTCCGTATCATTCTTGGGCATCAAATCTTCTGCATCATCGTTGCAGCTTTCCAATGCCAAACCCATTGAAATGAGCAATGCAGCCGCACCAGATTTTCTGACAAATTCTAAACGTTTCATCTTAATTTTGTTTTACCTGGGTCAACTTCAGGTATAACCGAATTGTTTAAAATTCAGTGCTCAGCCATATAATTTTTTCATGGTATGATTATGGATCCCTGAGGCAATTTTTCTTGGGAGAACTCGATTAAGGATGAAATGTGCTAGCTTATTGGAGAAACCGGGGAAAATAAAAAGCTTTTTACCAAATTTTCGTAAAGCCTCGTCGGCTACTTTTTCCGGTGACATTGCTTTTGGTGAAAAGAGGGTCATTTTTGGATTTGTGGATTGAAAATTTGGGGTATCTGTGCCGCCGGGACAACAGACGCTTATAGCGAGATTGGTGTCCTGAAATTCATAATATAGGCCTTCAGCAAGGTTCCATGTCCATGCCTTGGTGGCGGCATATGGGACCACCAATTGGGTTCCGCGCCAACCAGCTAAACTGGAAACCAACATGATACCCAATGGTGCTTTGTCATGGATTTGAGTAAGTTTGTGTATAAGCTGAATTGGAGTCTCCATATTCACCTTTAGATAAAAGTCTAATTCCTCCGTTGTATTCGATAAAAATGGCTTTACCGGACCATACGCAGCGTTGTACACCAGGAATCTACATGCCTTTTCATTCATGGATTTTATAATGGGTTCAATACTATCCCTGTTCCCCAGTTCCAGGGACAAGGAGGTAATTTCAACTTGGTAACGGTTTTGCAATGTGACCGTTGTATCAGCAAGGACTTCCTTTTTATGGTCGATCAGGATTAAATGAAATCCCCTCTTTGCCAATCCTTCGGCAAATGCTTTTCCCAATCCTTCTGCTGCGCCGGCAACACATGCCCATTTCCCATATTTTTCAGTCAGATTCATGAATTTTCGACGTATTTTTTCAATGATAAAGCAACTTGTTCAAATCCACGCTGTACTGATTTGCCATATAAGAAATCAACAACTGGGGCTAAAATGCCATGGATTACATCCTCCGTAAAGTAAATAGTCATGTTATTGGGTGTTTTGGTCAATCGTTGGATTCGTTCAGCCTTTAAAAATATGCCCCAATTCATTCCCCAGCTTATTTCACTGGGAGGATCAAGTTTTCTAATATATTCTTTTTGAATGATGGGGTTTTCCCCATTTTTCATTTGTACAGTCAAAAGTACCTTATGTCCAATTTGCCAATCAGTCTCTATTTTTGGCGTAAAAGGATTCCATTTGGGATAGTTTTGAAGATCTGTTAATACCTTCCAAACTATTACTTTCTTTGACAGAATCTCAATTTGTGCATTGTAGGAATATCGAAAAGTATTGCCCATAATGGATATTATTGCATCTTTTTTAATTCAATATTGCAAAATACATTTTATTTTTAGCGATTAACTGAATATGAAAAAATTACTGATCACAGTTTTACGTATTTTCCAATCCATCAGAAGATGGTGGTTTCGTATGAAGGGGAAATCAGAAGAGGATATTCACAATCAACGGATAGTAACCGGGAAGGCATGGGCCGAATTCTGCGATAATTTAAAATCTGCGGGAGCCGCACTTGTCTATCCGGGCGCTCCCCAGGACCCTGCACAACAAGCAGAGGGAGTTCGTTATCTGACCAGACTAACCAGGGCAGCCTTAGAAGCTTTTGTTGAATTCAATGATCCCAAATATCCCATGTTTCGCCGGACAGTGCATGAAACCATAAAGATGGGAGCAGATAATCCCGACAACCATTACCTGAACGCACAGATCAGCGGAAATTTTGAATACCTCATCACCGGGAAGAGAAATACCATTCATTATTTTGGACTATTCACCCAGAATGGGAATTATGGGACAACAGGAAGCCTGAAGCCATGTGGCGTGCTGGAGGACAGTGAACTGAAGGTTAAGTCTGATGGATCTTTTGAGGTAATTCTCAGCAAAGAAAGGAAAGGGGAGAACTGGCTTAAAATTGAGAATGATACATCCTTGCTGATGGTGAGGCAAACCTACCTGGACCGCGAGCATGAACAGCCTGTAGACATGACAATAAAAGTAATTGGGCTAAATGGATATCCGGGATCAATAACACCAAGGCAAATTGATGAGGGATTGAACATTGCAAGTCTCTTTGTAGCAGGAGCACCAATGCTTTTTTCGAAGTGGGCCAATGGATTTCAGAATCATACCAATCAATTGCCCTTGTTTGATCCAAAGATATCAAATGCTGCCGGTGGTGATGCTAATATTATCTATTATCATAGCCATTGGAAACTGGATAAAAACCAGGCGATGGTCATAGATGTAAAACCACCAACATGCGATACCTGGAACTTCCAGTTGAATAATTACTGGATGGAATCTCTGGATTATCGATACTACAGGATCTGTATTAATAGTCATGCTGCCAAAGTGAATGAAAACGGAACCATTACTGTCATTGTCACTCACCGTGATCCCGGGCATCAAAACTGGATTGAGACTGCTGGGCATGTTGAGGGGACCATGTGTTGGCGGTGGTACCGGCCAACCTCTGAAGTACCAAAATCATTGAATACCCGGGTAGTGCCATTCGAGGAGTTGAACAATCTTTTACATGCTAAAACCTGAAAAAAGACCGTTACCGATCAGAATATATAATCAGCTGGCCGGATTAATTGGCGTTGGCAATGGTCTTAGCTTTGATAAACTTTTAAAAAAAGCGCAAAAAAATACGGGCCTTTCAGATTTAGGAGCCGATTTCAGTGAAATAGCACTTAAACTGTTGTTAACCTCGATTAATGATGAGGCCAATCTTAATCCGTTTGGCACGCTAATGATCCGGGAAAAGTTGATCAGTCAGCTGGAAAATCGGCTTTGGGCAGAGCACTGGTTTAAAAAGTATCCCGAAATTCTGGACCAGGAAGTGCTTCCCATTGTTGTAATAACCGGCTTGCAGCGTACGGGAACCACTAAAATGCAACGTATTCTTTCTGGTTTTCCTGGCGCACGAGCATTATTGAGTTGGGAGGCATTATATCCGGCGCCTATTGGGGCAGAATCTGAAATTAGTAAAAGACAGCGAAGAACCAGAAGAAATGAACGGGCAGTTAAATGGATTTCCCCGGCTTTTCATTCCATTCACCCAATCCATACCGATCAGCCCGAAGAGGATGTTTTATTGCTTGATTTACACTTTATGAGTACATCCTCAGAGGCGATCATGCACGTGCCAACCTATGCCAAATGGCTTGGCAACCAGGATCACACAGATACCTATATGTATGAAAAGAAATTATTGAAATTATTGCAATGGCAGCGAACGGGTAAATTTTGGGTGCTGAAATCACCACACCATTTACAATACCTGGATGTATTTATGAAAGTATTTCCTGGCTCGACTATTATCTGGATGCATCGTTCCATTGAAGAAAGCGTACCTTCTTTTTTCAGTATGCTTTATTACAGCAGAAATATGTTTGTGGATGAAGTGGATAAAAATGCATTGAAAGATCAGTGGTTAAGTAAATTGGAAGATATGGTTCGTGAGGGATTGAAATTCAAACAACATGCTCCTGATAAAATTATGGATATTGCATTTGCTGATTTTATGCAATCAGAAACTGACGTTTTGTCCAGGATAGTAAATCAAATGGCTCCTGGATTGGATTTAGAAGAATTAATAATGGTGGATGATCAGGAGAATAAATATGTAAGTAATCATAGGTATCGGCTAAGTGACTGGAATTTAACTGAGGAAGAACTGAGGCTGCGTTTTGGTGAATATAGCAGGGAATTGGAAATATTAAATACTTCATTTAATAGCAATGAGTAAAAAAGGAAAGTATGACAGTCCGTTAAAAGCCACCTTAAAAGGGATCGTCGATCTTTACAGTAAAAAGAATGATGGTGTTGCATTGCCAGGTGAAATTGATCTATCCGGGAAGACGATTATGATTACTGGCTCTAGTTCTGGTTTGGGATTTGCTGCCGCCAAACGGATCGCTAAAGCAGGTGCAAACCTGATCTTGGTAGTGCGAAGTGGCATTCCTGAAAAAGGAGAGGAGATTAAGCGGGTGACAGGAAATTCAAACGTGAGCATGTATCAGGTTGACCTGCTGGATTTCAACAGTATTAACCAATTGTTAAATAATCTGGGAAACAATGGTATAACAGTAGATATCCTTATTTCCAATGCGGCAATGGTCCCTTTAAAAAGCCGCAAAACGCCACAGGGTTTGGAGGAGATGTTCATGGTCAACTACCTGGCCCCATTTTACCTGATCAACCAGCTGATCGATCGGAGGATTCTAAAAGACGCGAAATCAAAAATCATTATCGTATCGTCGGAAAGTCACCGTAATCCCAAAGCATTTGAATGGGATAATTTTGGCAAATACCGTGAATATGGAATTAATGAAACAGTTGCGAGATATGGATATTTTAAGCTTTTGCTGACTACGTTTGCCAATGAATTAAGCAGAAGACTAAATAGAAAAAATGTGCAAATTCCCGTTCGCATACTTTGTCCCGGTCCGGTGAATTCCAATATTGCCAGGGAAGCTCCAGCATGGATGCAACCCTTGTTAAAAGGCGTATTTTCACTGTTTTTCAGATCTCCGGAAAAAGCAAGTGATCCAATCGTGTATTTTGTTTCTGAGACCGATCATGAAAATAAATCCATCGATTACCTTTTTCTTATGCAGCCAAAGACGATGGATGCAAAAGCCACCGATGAGCAGAATGGCAAAATGCTTTGGGAATTGAGTGAGGAATTGATTCGAGACCTTGGTTTAGGTTTAATTTCAAAATAGAAAGCAAAATTTTTCTCACTAAATTCAATCTGCATATAATTACTTGTACCAATCAGTTACATTTTATCCGTTGATCAATATTATGAATTAAGATTTTGCATGAAAACCACATGTAAGCTTAATTAATGCCTTGTTTTTCCTGTATTTTTGTACTTTCTATTTCGTTTGGTCGTAAAAACATGAAATAACATATTAATAAATGAAAAGGCTAAAAATATAGGGTAAAATCCTTATATTAATTTTTGAAATTCAATATAAAATCTGAAGCCTTTTTAAATATATCGCATAGTTTTTTAGTAAAAAAAATCAATTTAATATGAATTAGATTTCGTCTTATTTCTAGGTTTTATTTAGTGATTTAATGTAGAATAAAGATGAAAAAGATAGGTTTAATGTTAGGTTTAATTTTGTTGGTTAGTGCCTTTACAGTTGCTCAATCACAAAGCGATTATATAGTCAGAAATCATAAATTAAACAAAGGGAGTATGTCAAAAGGTGATAAAATTGAAGCACCGGTCGCCATTAATAAAAGTCAATCCCAAGATGATGCGGTTGACTATAAAAACCGAAACCATAAATTTCATAAATCCACACATGATGATTACCTGGTAATAGAAAAAGAAAGAATCGTTAATGATTACAGGGCCTATAATCATAAATTTTCAAAAGGAAAAAGCGTTAAATTTATGAATAGGCTTTCGCGGGATGAATTGTTAACTGAAAACTAAATCTCTAATTCAAATATAAAAGAGCTGTACTTTAGTGCAGCTTTTTTTATGTTAATTGTTTAATTCCTGCAGCCTGAATAAGTGATAAATTTTCTCCTCATACGGATAATCCCAGCATCCCATTCTATGAAATAAATTACCACCAAAGCCTTTTTTGTAAATGTGAACACCATGCAGTGGATGTTTTTGATTTAAATTCGGTGCAGATCCAAACATATCATATTCAGTGCAACCCCACTTTTTCGCAATTATTAGCGACTCCCACTGAAGCGCATAGCTTGCCATGAGTTCTCTATTATTTGATGAAGAAGCTCCATATAAATATGTTCCTCGTTTCTTTGATAATGCTAAAAACATGGATGCCAGATACTTTCCGTCATAATCTGCCATTAACATTTTAATATTTACTCCTTTTTTATCATTGTCTTGATTTAGTAGGATTGTGGCAAAGAATTCTTCATTTTGTAATGGCATATTGTGACGCAGAGCCGTTTGCTTATACAACTTATACCAATCTCCAATATACTCTATTCCATATTCCCTAACTTTAATACCATTCCGTATGGCTCGTTTCACGTTATTTCTGGTATTGAACCGCATATTTTTGAGTAAATCCAGTTCCTTTACAGTTAAATCAAGAAAGAAGGTGTTTTTCGGTAAAATATCGCCCGGGCTTTTTCTTAAATTCCATTTAGTTGTTTTATAATTAACCCTAAATTCCTGAATATGATCTTGCGGTGGGCCTATCCAATTGCCGGATTTATCAAAATACGCATCTTCGGCGGCCCATTGATTTTCCCATTTCAAATCATAACGGATAAATATGCAATTTGACGGAAGATAGGGTCTTATTGTCTCTGACAAATGCTCTAAAAATACGCCCTGGTTTTCAAAAGCTGGTTCCAGTTTTGGACCATATGGAACATACGCATAACAATGAATATGATCTATATACTTTATCAGGACTAATATATCGTCATTAGACTTTACCAGCGATTTGGTGGTGTCAAATAATAGGTTATTTGAAACAGTCAGTTCAAATCCTTTTGGTATATACCCTTGCTTATCCTTTATTCGCCCCCAGAAAGGTGTTTGAGGTAAAATCTCTGTCGGTCTAATTTCTTCAATTTCCTTTGTCTTCAGTTCACAAATCATGGAGGTGTTTTTCTGCAGAACCAAATAATACCCAAAACTACGCGATATTTTTAAAATGCACAATTTGAGCTGTGAAGCCTTTAAGCGGTCTATGTGTTTCTAACTGGTCATTAATTGGTCTTAGCATTTCGCTGAGACCGGTGAATATGTAGTGAGTCTTAGCGTGACGCTAAGACTAGGGAGAGGAACCAGAAAATATTCCGGCAAATAACAGGGAGTACGTTTATTGGCCTTAACGAGATGCTAAAGCCAGGTAGGGTCTTAGCGAGATGCTAAGACCAGCTGGTTAGACGCCAGGACCAGCGGGAGTACAATGAAAAAAGTCAAAAAATTTATATAGGCAAATTTTATGAATTCTTCTTCCATCTTATGAATTCCATTTCACTTCCTTTGCTTCACTCCACGGATAGGTTGCGCTTTCCAGGGTTCATCAGGCCATTCGTGTTTGGGATACCGGCGCTTCAGTTCTTTTCGCACTTCAAAATAAGCAGTATTCCAGAAACTTACCAGGTCAGAGGTAACTTGCACAGGTTTGAATCCGGGAGAAAGTAAATGCATTAGTATCTTTGTTTGTTTATCATTTATAGTTGGTGTTGCCGTCATGCCAAATACCTCCTGCAACCGTACAGCTAATACCGGTGGGGCACCATTTGGGAAATAGTGTAATTTGATTCCGGTTCCACTGGGAACAACTATTCTATCCGGAGCCAATTGATTCAGCAATTGTTGCTTTTCCCAATCCAGTTGATGATGCAAAATATTGACCAGATCCAATTTTTTCAGATCTTCCGGTCTTTTTACAGTTGTTAAATAGGGAGACAACCACTCATGATTTGTGATCAACAGGGTAGGAGTGCTTACATCTGGCCAATGCTCATGGGGACGCCATTTTCTCAGGCTCAACACGCGGTTTTGCCATTGAATAAGATCATCATTGAAATCAAGCAGACGTTCACCTTCTTTTTTGATAGCTTCCGATATAGCTTTTACCCGTTGCGATTCATCAGGCGCAAATAGGGGGGTAGATTTCAACACTATGCTTCCAATCCTCAGATCTTGTGATGCAATGAGACCGCCCTTTCTTGTATCCCAGGTAATGATCTCCTGATCTTTTACCATGGGGGCAAGATCGCGTGGATTCAATGGAGAAGCCATAAATATTTTACCCATGCCACTCCGGGCATCAAGATGGGCAATGGCCAGCCATGGTTCATGGGCTAAATCATCCTTATGTCCTGCCATGGCATATTTACCATTTGCCAGTTGAAATTGAGCATTGTTTCCTGGGCGGGCACAGGCGATACGCTCGGGGTATGCATAGGTTAATAGCACACCGGTTTCATAGGGATCATGAGGGTCATTATTTTCTTCGATATCAAATAATCGCCTGTAGGAATGAGCAATTTTTTCCAGACGTTCAAATCTTGGGTTTTTGCTTCCTTCTTCCCGGTATTTGCGCAATGCCTGGATCCGGTCATTAATATCGATGCCAGCTTCCCGTTGCAATGGGTCGCGTTCCTCAAGGAACGGGGCAATGTCAGTGGCCAGATTTAACAGGCCATCATCTTTGGACATCAACAGCATATGGGCAATTCGGGGATGACATGGCAGGGCATGCATCCTTTTCCCCTGGTCTGTAATTCTTCCATGCTCGAGTGCATCTAAATGATGCAGCGTTTCACTGGCCTGGGTAATTGCAGGTGCAGGCGGAGGAGTTAACCAGGTAAGCTGCTGAACATCAATAATTCCCCAATTCGCCATATCAAGTACTAATGACGCCAAATCTGCCTCCATGATTTCAGGTGTGCGGTGATCCTCCATCCGTTCATGAGTAGTCAGGGACCACATCCTGTAGCATACCCCAGGGCTTAATCTCCCTGCACGGCCGGCGCGTTGGTCTGCTGAATCTTTAGTTATTCTTATGGTTTCCAGTCGGGACAAACCTGACTTGGGATCGAATTTGGAAGTACGGCCAAATCCGGAATCAACTACAATTTTCACGCCTTCTATTGTAAGACTCGTCTCAGCAATTGAGGTAGCAAGCACAATTTTCCGTTTTCCTTGTTTGTTCGGAAAAATAGCAGCATACTGTTTGCCCTGGGATAGTTGACCGTAAAGGGTATGAATGGAAAATCCTGTTAATGATTTTCTGAGAATCTCTTTACATTTTTTAATTTCACCTTGCCCGGGGAGAAAAGCCAGGGTATCACCATCCTTATTTTCTCTTACTGCTCTATTGATGGTTTGGGCTGTTAATTCAGGAAGCATCCATTCATCCTGCTGCCCGGTATATTTGATTTCCACCGGATATTGTTTCCCATTGCAGGAAGCTACTGGTGCCTGTAACAATTCAGTAAGCTGAGAAATATTCAGTGTTGCAGACATAATCATGATCCGCAGATCAGGCCGCAGGATCTGCTGCGTTTCTCGGCATAGGGCAAGCGCAACATCGGCATGAATACTTCGTTCATGAAATTCATCGAAAATTACAAGTCCGACTCCTTCCAGTGCATTATCCTGGTGGATCATTCGCGTCAGGATACCTTCGGTAAGGACTTCAATTTTGGTATTTTCACTTATTTTGTTGTCAAATCGAATACGATACCCAACCGTCTCTCCGACTGCCTCACCTAATAGATCCGACATCCGGGATGCAATTGTCCTTGCCGCCAGTCTCCTTGGTTCTAGCATTAATATTTTTTTATCCTTGAACGTTGGCTGATCGTAGAGTGCTAAGGGTAAAATGGTACTTTTACCAGCCCCGGCAGGTGCATGGACGATCAGCGTATTTTCAAGGGATATTTTCTGTCGGACATCTTCGACGATTTCGGTTATTGGAAGGTCGATATCAAATGGATTGAATTTCAATTTTGAATTTATACTCTCGTATGTTTTAATGGGACGAATTTATGGAAATTCTCCAAATAAGCTGTTTCATAAAAACTCTTTCAAGGAAAGGGAAATTATTAGAATAAGAAGTATAGAAGAAATAAGATGATCAAAAGAATAGCAATCCATTTTGGAAATTTGCTTGATTGTGGAAATTCATAGGCACATATCGGACAAACTTTGCTGTTGGCATCGACGTACATGGCGCATGCGGGGCATTCTTTTTTCTTCATGTTACAGCACCTGGGATTTACTTAATTTTAGATATAATTATTTTTCCCATTTCGATGTAATATCCATTTTTTCATCATATCGACGGGAATAATCGTAAGTGCTATGGAAAGCACGATAATCCATTCACTAATTTCCAATGGCCTTGCTCGTAATATTTCATCTCCAACCAGGGTAATGATCACCTGAATGATGGCAATTAACAGCATCACACGAAGAAATCCCGGATTTTTCCTGATATTTTCAAGTAAATTATATTTTTCCGTTCTGGCATTAAATCCATTGAAAAGGATCAAAAAGATAAAAAGGTTGAAAAAACCTGTTAGGAATATTTCTGCCTCATAAATACCTTCCCGGATAAAGAACGTTTTAAAAATCGGCACAGATAGGAATGCTATGGATAGGAAAGCAATATATAATCCTCCAGTAAGTACGGTAATGCTCATATAGGGAGATAATATATTTGCTTCTCGTTTGATTGGTGCTTCTTTCATATATCGTTGAAGTGCGGGCTCTCCTCCAAAAGCAATGGCAGCCAAGGTATCCATGATGATATTTATCCACAAAAGCTGAATGATCGTGAGCGGAAACTCCACGCCAAATAAGGGTCCGAGAAGCGCCGTGAGGACAGCGGCAAGATTTACAGTGAGCTGAAAAATAATAAACTTCCTTATGGATTTGAAGATCGTTCTGCCGTAACGTATCGCATTGGTAATAGAAGAAAAATTATCATCCAAAATCACAATATCACCCGATTCTTTTGCTACTTCCGATCCACTACCCATGGAAAATCCAACATCAGCCATTTTCAGTGCTGAAGAGTCATTCACACCATCACCCGTCATGCCTACCACCATTCCCTGAGATTGGGCAATACGTACCATTCGACTTTTGTCAGTAGGTAAGGCTCGTGCGACCACTCGGAGGTTAGGCAAAATGTCGACAATCTCTTTATCAGTCATCATATTTAAGTCGTTTGATGACAAAACCAGGTCATCTTCATGTTTGAAGAGACCCATGTCTTTAGCTATGGCTATTGCAGTGCTTTCCCGATCCCCGGTGATCATAACAACACTTACACCGGCAGAAAAATCTTTGGCTATCGCCTCAAAAGATTCTTCACGGATCTCATCTGAAATTCCTACTGCACCAATGAATGTTAGTTCATCCGGAATAGAAGAATTGTTAGTATTGATGCCAGCATGGGAATAGGCGATTGTTAATAATCGAATCCCTTGATTGGCTAAAGTTTCAGAGGTATTTAGAATTTCATTATGATGCGAAAAAGTTATGCGATTTCCATTTTCATCAAGGTAGTGGGTACATTTCGGTAATATATAATCCATAGCACCTTTTACCAGGGTAACTATCGGTTGATGAAACTGTTGGATAAAACCCTCATCACCATGAACTTCGGTAGCTGAGAATTTTCTGGAACTGTTAAAACGGATAACATTAGGATGCAACGACTTGCTATAGTAGTACTTTCTATTTTCCAGGGGGATAAAATTTACCAAAGCCCGCTCTGAAATATTTCCTCCTATGGGTATTCCATCTGTATCAAGGACACTAAATGTATTCTCAAGTATTGCCAGCCTCAATTTCACCTGGAGATTTTCCGGAATATTTTTATATCCTTTATATGTAGTATTGTTGCCTATAAGGAAATACCTGGATTCTAATTTACCCTTCGTAAGGGTACCTGTTTTATCAGAGAATAAAATATTGATACTGCCGGAGGTTTCGATGCCCAATAGTTTTCTGACCAATACTTTTTCGGCCAACATTTTGCGCATGTTCAAACTCAATACAATGGCAATCATCATGGGAAGACCTTCAGGGACAGCAGCCACAACAATAATAATCGCCAGGACAACCGCATGTAGTGCATCATTGACAACTGCTTTCCAATCATGAAAATACTGAAGAATGGAAGCAATATCGAAGTCATGTGCAATCGCTACCCGGTTGAACATAAAGGAGAACCCAATAACAATAGCGGCGATATATCCGAATTTACTTATGAGTCGTGCTAATTCTTCCAGTTTTACCTGGAGTGGTGACAGACGTTCATTTTTAATATTTAGTTCTCTATTTAGCTTACCATAAATGGTATTTTCACCAACGCCTTCGACAATTGCTACGGCTTCTCCATCGTCCACAACAGATCCCCGAAAAATCATTTCCGGATTACTGAAAGGACTTTCATCTACTTTAGGTTGATTACTTCCCGGTCTCTTACTAACGCTTTCAGGTTCGCCATTCAAAAGGGCCTGGTTAACTTTCAAATCCCCTTCCAGCATGCGTGCGTCAGTGGGCACCTGATCACCGGATTGAAGCAAAAGATAATCACCCTTCACCAGTTCTCCAATATTGACCTTTGTCAAATGGCCATTCCGGAAAACGTTGCACAATATTCGCGATGCTTCATATTGGAGATGCCGGAACGAGCTTTCGTTTTTATATTCAGATAGCGTAGAAACCAGTACAGCTAACAATACGGCAATTGCAATGGCAAGGGCTTCATACCATTGGGTCATGTCAAAGAAAGATAAGATCAGCACCAGAGACAAAGCGACACAAAGAATGATAATTATAGGATTTTTGAAATTAGCTAAGAGCTTATCCCAAAAACCCTCCTGATCCGCCATGCTCAGCTCATTTGTGCCATGTTTGATCCTAGACTCCTTAATTTCAGCTTCGGAAAGTCCCTGATAATTATATTTCATTCAACAACTAAAAAATTGATCGGTAAAGATACTTTTTTTATGATTCTTTGAATATAAATATTTTTTTAAAGTCAGAATAATTTATCTCCCAGATTAACCTTTTACCTAAAAATATACAAGTAGGTGTGTAGCTTTCAATAATTGCTGTAATAATTTGTTTGATTAATTGATATTGATTGAAAATAAAATCATGATTCTTTAAGTAATAGGTAATCCCCAAATAAAAAATAATCCAGTCAATTGACTGGATTATGTATTCAATTATTAACAAAATATCGCAAGAGCTAATCAAACCATTCGAATGCAGTGGAGCGTGCTTCGTATAATCGTTCCAAACCTGCGCCTTCAATATTTCTGGATTCCAGCATAAAATGCCTACTCAGGATTTTATATTCTACCATAGGACCAGATCCCACATAGATTGGTAAGGGTGCATCACCCAGATGGGTGCCATCAGAGGCTATAATGGGTTCGGTTTCACCTTCGAGAGATGATATAGTTATCGTGCAATTGGCAGGATTAAAGGAATACTTACCAGTAAACGCATTATGGACGGTGCCGACGGAATATCCTGGAGTTTTTGCACAAAAATCAGTTTCTGACGGACGAATATTTTGTGTGAATTGGGATAGTTCTCCACCCACATCATTTCCATCGAAGAACTTTACATATTCCAGGTTCACCATGAATACTGATTCATAGTCAACTGCACTATGACTTGGCGTATTAATACAGTCAGCATAGAAACTATTCCCATCGCTATCACAGCATCCTGAAACACTACCTGTCACTGTCTGGGGGTACATAGGGGCCAATTGGAAATTACCATTCATGGATGTGTATATCCATTCCCAGACTGAATTTTCTGGTTGAAAATCACATGAGCCATCATTCTGTTCTTCAATTACAACAGGTTCGTTTATAACATCTACAGGTGTTCCGTTTTCATCTTCAGGCACAATATTTAATTCAAAAGACAGCGGGAGCTCCCAATCGGTGGGATCGAAATCAAAATAGAAAACGGCAATTGAATCGCTTTCTTCGTTTTCCTCAAATTGTGTTTCAATATATGAATCACTCCCTGGAATCTGCAGGTGTAAAGCTCCTAAAGCAATACCAGCAGGCTTCTTGATTCTAATGCGTTTTTTAATCCCCTTTACCCAAAAGATTGTATCGGTATCTATTTTGATTTCAGCCAGGCTTGCTGTTGTTGGAATTGTTCCGGTGATAATATCGAAATTATCAAACTTGAGACTTTTGGTTAGTTTGTTCACATCAATATCATTTTGGTCTGTGGGTTGATTATCATCGTTATCATCAACCAGCTGTGGATCATCATCATTATTGTTATTTGGAACTACATCTTCCGTGTTTGTCTGACAAACAGTAAAAGTGAACATGATGCTCAAAAGCAAAATGGTCCAGGTTTTGGTTACATTTTTCATAGCGGTCATTTTTTGTCTTGATTGATTTGATTAGTTAATGTGTGAATCTTCAGCTGAAAATTGAGCTAAAATTCAAGCAAAATCCATGATTATTTAGCAAGTGGAGACTTTGGATGTATAGTTTACGCCAGGAGAGAATAAGTGGTTTATTAAATAGAAAAGTTAATTACACCTTATTGAACAACTTCAGAAAAGATTCTTTCTTTCTTCGCGACACATCAACATGATGATTTTCTTCCATGATCACATATCCTCCATCTCCTTTTACATATTGCCGGATGTGTTTCATGTTGATAAGGTAAGTATGATGAATTCTGAAAAAACCATTATCTATCAGCATCATTTCAAAATCTTTCAGGCTTTTTGAAACCAGTAATTTTCTGTTCCCTTTCAACTTGAGCATGGTATAATTACCATCAGCAGCACAATAGATAATATCGTCAACCGGTTCAAAAATAATGCCCTCAAGTGTTGGTATTGCCAGCTTCTCAATTTTATTTGACGGATACTTTACATTTTTAAGCAAAGAAGTATAGTGATGGCTATAACCCTTTAGCCTGATACGCTCTTCAGCCTTTTGAACTGCATTTTGGAGTTCATCGATATCTATCGGTTTGAGTAAGTAGTCCAATGCGCTAAACTTGATCGCCTTAATGGCATACCGGTCATATGCGGTCACAAAGATCACTTCAAAGTCAAATTCACCAATTTCTTCCAGAAGATTAAATCCGGATTTATACGGCATCTGGACATCCAAAAACACCAGCTCCGGATGATTCAGCTGAATGCTTATTAGGCCTTCATCAGCTGTAGAACACATTTCCACGATAGCTAATTCCGGACAATATTTTTCAATGGAAAGCTTTAAAGCTTCCCTGCCATCCGGTTCATCATCGATGATAATTGCCCTGATCATTTCTGTTTTAATTGAGAGGAATACGAATGTTTACCCTGGTTCCAATTGCGTTGTTTAAGGCATCTTTCAAATCATCAATTTGAATCCATTTTTCCAATTTGTTTTTGCTGATGAGTTTAAGACGTTCTTCGGTAATTCTCAATCCCAGAGATTTGGTTTTATTTACTGATCCATTTTTCATTTTCAATGCCATTTCTCGTCCAATACCGTCATCTTCAATCGTGCATTTCAATATATCTTCCTCCTCGTGAATGCGTATATCAATATTCCCAGGTGCATTTTTATGCATCAGGCCATGCCAGATTGCATTTTCTATAAATGGTTGTAATACCATTGATGGTAGATAAGTTGATGATTGATCAATGTCATCATCAACTGAAATGGAATAATTGATTTTGCCTTTAAAGCGGATAGATTCCAGCTGAATATATGCTTCGAGCATGGCTAATTCGTCCGCAAGTGTAACTGTATTATTTTCTGAATTTTCAAGAGTTAACCGAATAAGCCGGGCAAATTTATTCAGGTATTTTGAAGCATCTTCTCCATCGCCACTTAGGATCATCCGGTTGATGGAATTCATACAATTGAAGATAAAGTGTGGATTCATCTGAGACCTCAGGGCTTTTAATTCCAGATCAGTAAGTTTTCTTTTATAGTTTGACTGCTTGATCTCTTCATTTTTCATGGATATAATCCGTTGGGTTTTCAACTTTTGCTTCAATGAGTGGTAAACGGAAACGGCCAGTGCAACAATCAGGACAATGATACCGATCAGTGCATTTCTTAGTAGTGCTTGTTGACGCACTTTTGCCTCCTTTATTTCATTTTCTTTGGACAATAACTGGATTTCCTGGTCTTTTTTCGCTGTCTGATACCGTGCATTTAATTCATTGATTTGTTTTAACTTTTCTTCATTAAGAATAGAGTCTTTCAATTGACTATATCGTTTCTGAAATTCATTGGCTTGAAAATAATTTCCCTTATGTTCGTAAAGGTGGGCGAACTCCTGGTAAGAATGCAGAATCTCAGGTTTAGCATTTATTTTTCTTGACAACGCTAATGCCTGCCCAAGATAATCTTCTGCTAAGTCTAAGGATTTAAGTTGTAAGTAAATTTCACCCAGTCTGTTCAGACTTATGGCCAAATCTCTTTGCTGAGGAAGTTGTTTCCTGATTTCCAAAGATTGCAAGTGATAATCCAAAGCCTTATGAATATCGCCCATGTCTAAGTACAAATTTCCCATGTTTTCCAGTTCTGAAGCAATGCCATATTTTTTGTCCAGTTTGATGTCGATGGCCAGTGCTTTATTATAATACTTCAATGCTGAATCATATTGAAGCAATTCACCAAATACATTTCCTAAATTTTCTAGGCTCATAGCCAGATCATATTCTTCTTTTAATTCGGTAAATATTTGAATAGATCTTTGATAACTTTGGATAGCATCCTCATAATTTTTTATAATTCGCTGAATGCCACCCATTGCGTTCAGCGTAAATCCAATTCCATAATCGTACTCCCGGGATTCATGAATTTCCAGGACCCGATAAAGTGTTGAAAGACTCTCCTCATAATTTCCAATATTTTTTTGGATCACTCCAACCTGGTAAAGACCAGTAGCAACAAGATGAGTGTTGCCCATTTTCGCATGGTATTTCACATATTTGTTAAAATGCTCAAGACCACTTACCAGATTTCCCTGATGGCGATCAATTGTTCCATAATAAAAATGAGCGTAAATAATCCCCCGTTCATCATGTAGTGATTCTGCAAGGTTATAGATGCTGTCGGCGTACATTTTGGCTGTATCAAGTTTATCCCGCGTGCTTGAATAATACCAACATAGTTGTCCATAAAGTTTCAGGCGATTGGAATCTTGCTGTACAGTGGTCAATAATTGACTCAGGCTATCTATTTTTTGCTTAGGTCGACCTGAGAGGGGATTGGAAAAGAATAGAAATGTAAAAAACAACAAGAAGATATAGTTGAATTTTAATGTTATAATGGTATTCATGGTGGTTGTGTTGATATTTTTGATCCTTTAGAATCAGTAATATATCATTTTTCTAAAAATTTTCCTGCACAAAATAATGATAGAGCAATTCTTAATTGATTCAGAAGAATTGATCAGAGTAGATTTATTCCTTGAAACAATTCATTTTAACAATAGCCTGAATAAACGGATCTCGTGTGAATGGTTCGGATTGGCAACTTCTGCATATACAAATAATTCTTTGTCAACCAGTAACCAATGGGAATAGCGCCATGTATGAAAGTGACCGGGAGTGGTACTGATAATCAAAGGTGAGTTAGGAGTCAGATCAATAATATTATGAAGATCAAATGTAAAACCCAGGCCTGTAACTACATTATACACAGGATCGTACCAGGTCGTACTGGAACCTTCGTATACAAACAGGTAGCCAATGCCAAGGGGTATCACTGATGCAGGTCGTATAAAGAAATTATGCCATCCGGACAAGTCCATGACCGGCTGGTTAACATCACCTACGGGTTCCCAACTTTCCCCATCTGAGCTGACATAATGGAACAATCTTTCATTACCCCTGATATATCCGGTGACATAACAGTGATAATTATTATCAGTAAAAAGCATAAATGGATCTTTATACTCCAGGACGGATACATCCCGGTCATATTGTTTTCCCGGAGCTTGGATAACAGGTCTTGCTGAGTTGGCTTTGAATTTCGTAGGATCATCAACATCATCAAATTTTATAATAGACCATGGACCTTCCTGCCATGGACCACATGCATACAATTTGAACTTATTTGTCATTGGATCAATGAGCAAGGCCGGACGTTCAAATCCAGGAATAGGTACCTTTTCCCTTCGAATCTCATGGACTTTTTTAAAATTAACTCCATCATCACTTTTTAAGATCCTGATCTCAAAACCTCTCAGACCTCTTGGATGTTCAGGACTTCGCATGCGTGCAGCCATCCAGAAGATCCCATTTTCATCCCTGACTACAGAAGGTGCTCCGGCCCACCATTCAGATTCATCTTGATCAGGTTTTAGGACAGTCGTATAGGTATCAAATTTGGTACTTATGTGCTTAAGTTGATCTGCTACTTCAGGGAGCTCGCCTTTCCATTCCATCACCTGGCCGGTAGATAGACTTATTGACAGCATAAAAAGGAATGGATTAACTGCCAGAATTCTATAGATCATCATAAGCTTTGAGTGAAAATATGTTACCAGGGCACAGCATCATTTGATTTGACTATATGTCCAGGTAATGGAAACGAATCACTAAATATTCTGAATTTAGCATAATCTTCAATCACCACTTTATCCTCAGTAATTTTTCCCTGGTCATCCTGGATATTCTTCAATTTGAGTTTTAGATGCTTTGCCATAAAAGGATACATCGCAAGTCGCTTGTTGATGCCGTAATCATGCACTTCATTTGGAAGATGGACGTTTTGAATGTTGGCTTCTTTGCCATAGAGCCCATAAATGTATTGCATGAACGGATATTCTACTTCAGGATTGTTTTTTGTCCAGTCGCCTCCATCTGAAATGATTAGCTGGGGCTTGGGAGCAAAGGTCGAGGCAATTTCCACATTGTTGGTTTGATGATGGGCGCTTTTATGGATAGGCATACCGCTTTCTCCCACACAACCCCCAAAAAAGTGTGCTGAAACCATAACAGTTGGCACTGATACCGCAATTCTGGGATCAACAGTGGCCAGCAGGAATGTTTGTGTACCTCCTCCTGAAGCACCTGTAACGCCAATCCTTTTCCTGTCTATACCATCCATTGTGAGTAAAAAATCCACGGCCCGTATGCTGTTCCATAGCTGTAATTTAAGTGTTTTTGGTGTTCGGTGTTCCCAGCCATAATCTCCCATTTCCCCATAACCAACCATGTCATAAGTAAACACATATGCCCCCATCATAGCAAGCGATGCGGCCCTGCGTTGCGCATCTGCCCGGTACCTTCCGTAATCATCCGGTTCTGACCAGTGTCCGTGTGGTGATAAAATTCCGGGTATTTTACCCTTTGGATTTGCGGGAGCATATAGGGATCCTGTAACCAAAACTCCCGGACGGCTTTCGAATGCTATATTTTCAACGGTATAGGTGCCATATTTTCGCATATCCTTTCTAATAACATTCAAAGGTGTTTTCTCAGGCATTGGATCCAGTTCCGCGCCTGTTAAAATTCCTTTTCTAATGACATCCGTATAATCTTCCCACTCCTGCCTGGTTTTGATTTTTTGCTGAGTACTTTTCAAAATTTCAGCAGCTTCGGCTTCTTCATAGTAATTCCCCTGGCATAAGTTGCTATCCTGGCTATAAATTGTTGAAGTCAGGAAAATAAAGATCAAACAAAAAAATCCACTTCGCTTTTTCATGAGAGAACATTTTATTAAAGTATTTTATATCAAAATCTAAATTTATACAAGAAGGTCATTATTCCATGAACTTTTTACTGATTTCGAAAAATATAAAAGTAATTAATGAACGGTTTAACTAAGCGTTACGGATGATACCGCCTGCATGTCATTACTATTTGAATAATTTTTTTTCATGAACAATGAATTTCAAAAAAAAATCAGATTTATTATTAATATTTAAATTCATCTGATTTGATCACAACTAAATGAACAGTCAGTAAACCCAAAAATGAATCACCATCCTCAATGGATGAACTAGTTAATTAACCAAAATTCAATAAGCCATGAAAAATTTATTAGTCCTGTTAGTGCTAATCTCTTTTTGTTCTGTTACAATCGCATCAGACAATCACGAGACAAAAAGCCTGAAGAGTAATTTTGTGTTTGGTAATCCAGCCATCCAATCAATGAATGCCCTCAGCTTTGGACCTGAAGGAATTTTATTTATTGGAGATTCCAAAAGTGCCTCGGTCTTTGCCATTGAGACCAGTGATGAACAAAAAGTAGACAAAGCCGAAGCTCAGCATATCGAGCAAATTGATGTAAAGCTTGCCGAAGCCCTTGGCACAACACCTGATAATATTTCTATACAGGATATGGCAGTAAATCCAATTTCAAAGAAACTATATCTTTCCGTTCATTATGCTGATGGCTCCCCGGCTTTGGTCACGTTAAATAATGAAAAGATAGAGCTGGTAAATACAACGGAAATTTTGTATTCCAAAGTTGAAATCTATGACGCTATAGCGGCAGATGCCAAAGATCAACGAGGTCGTCCAATGCGTCAATGGGCAATTTCCGATCTTGGTTACAGCGATGGGAAGGTGCTGGTATCCGGTCTTTCCAACCAGGAATTCAGTTCTACCTTCAGGAGTATTTCATTCCCATTTACGGATGACCAGGAATATGCTTCTTTGGAGATATGGCACGCAGCTCATGGTCAATATGAAACCTATGCACCAATAAAAACCTTTACAGCTGCCGAAGTTAATGGTCAGACACAACTAATTGCCAGCTATACATGTACTCCGTTAGTTTTATTTCCATTGATCAACCTGAAATCAGGGGAGCACGTGAAGGGACGTACCGTTGCTGAACTGGGTAATGGAAATACTCCACTGGATATGATCACCATGGAGAAAGAAGGAGAAACCTATTTGCTGATGGCCAACAGTAACCGGGCCGTGATGAAAATCAAGTTTAAAGATATTGAAAACTATCAGGAATCACTGACCGAACCTGTAAAGGAAAGATCGGCAACTGCTGGAGTTAATTTTATTGCACTGCCTATGGTAAATGTATTGCAGATGGATAAGTTGGATGAAACCCAGTTTGTTTTTATTCAACGGAATGCCAGGGGTGATTTGAATCTATCTACTTCAACTAATAGATGGTTGTAAACCTAACTAAAGCCAGAAAGGGGATTTTTCTTATCATCCCCTTTTGTATTTTTATCCTGGCGGATATTGATGCTCAATCTCCGGGTTTAAATCTAATATGGGAAAATAGTTGGGCAACGGGTGTTAATTTTTTTTGTGATCAGCCGGATGTCAGGAATGATCAGATCAAAATTACAATTGCAGGGAAAAAATCACCGATTTTGGGAAAACTTGTGAGCGAAGGGAATATGTATTCATTCTATCCCGTTGTGCCGTTTACCTATAATTTGGAGTATCAGGTGATCCTGGACGAAGAAGTCATCCAAGGATTTACTATCCCTGTGCCGGATAATTTAGAACACCCAAATGTCCAAAACATTTATCCTACATCAGAAACGATACCAGCAAATTTACTCAAGATACATATCCGTTTTTCGCAACCGATGCAGGAAGGAAAGTCTGATGATTTTATATTCATGATCAATGAAAAAGGGGATACCGTACAGAATGTATTTTTAGACCTTCAACCGGAATTATGGAATGTTGATCGCACAAGTCTGACCATGTGGCTGGATCCTGGCAGGATCAAGCGTGACCTGCAACCAAATTTAAAGATGGGACCTCCTTTGATTGCAGGTTCTGATTATCAGCTTGTCATTTCGAAATCATGGCGGAACCATCATGGTCTGGAATTGGCCAGGGATGTTATCAGGACATATCGTGTAGTGCAGGAAGACCGCATCAAACCAAACATTGACAATTGGGAATATTCTTATCCTGCTGTTGATTCGCGTGATGGTTTGATTATTGACTTTGGAGAATCAATTGACTATGAATTAGCTATTGATGCTATTCAAATTTATAGCGGAGATCAACATGTTGATGGAAACATTATATTAAATAAAGGTGAATCTCAATGGATATTCTCACCGGATAAATTGTGGACGACAGGCAAATATGAAATTGTGATACAGTCGCGGTTGGAAGATTTGGCTGGCAATAACCTGAATCATCCGTTTGATCGGGATTTGAACAGTATGTCAGCCCCAAACAATGCCCAAGATCAGGTAATCATTCTATTTTCATTACCAAAAAATATGGCTCAGTAAATTATTTGTATAACATTTTTGCATATTTGATTTAAGATCCATTTTACT
>Ga0209536_100001501_pt1 | contig 38487 bp, 90 predicted proteins | sample DeeMarSeWOR28_12_FD_187461 | JGI IMG/M metagenome (GOLD analysis project Ga0209536, IMG submission 187461) | Marine sediment microbial communities from White Oak River estuary, North Carolina - WOR-2-8_12 (SPAdes) (version 2) | ecosystem: Environmental > Aquatic > Marine > Intertidal zone >... | reverse complement strand
AGATTATAGAAAGGAGTATATTATGAAAAAGCTAACTGCAATTATTATGGTAATGGTATTTGGACTAGTCATTCTTTCAGGATGTGCTACCAATAGAACCAGAGAAGGAGCGGCATGGGGAGCAGGAGCAGGAACCATAGCGGCTGTATTGCTTGACAAGAGTACGGCTACTTCCGCTCTATTGATTTTAGGTGGAGCGTTGTTAGGTGGAGCAATCGGAAATGAGATGGATGAACAGGAAAGAGCAAGACAGGTATCCATGCAGAATCCTAATAAGAAAGTTCTTGTAGTGGCAGAAGAGCCTAGCAATGAACGTACAGACTGTAAAAAGGTAACTACCACAGAATGGAAAAACGGTAAGCAGATTAAGACCGAAACCAGAGAAGTCTGTACTGGTAGAAAAACCACTAACACGTATTGACTAAATGACTATGTTTGATTAACCAGTCAAGTAAGGGAATTTAAACAAGTATGGTGGTCGTGGTGAAGTGGTTAACACGGAGGATTGTGGCTCCTCTATTCGTGGGTTCAAATCCCACCGATCACCCCAGGAGATAATATGTTTATACTAGTCAAAGATTCATTACCGCTATTGGAGTTAAACGAATGTGAGCTAATACTCCAATTAAATGAGGATGGGAAGACATTTAAAATCCTAAGACAAGATGGAAAAATACAGTTAAAGAAAAATGTACACCATAATTCTATGTTAAAGCATTTTATTTTATCTGTATCTCCTTATCCAAAGGAGGTAGACGATGAAGAAACTGATAGAGTTTCAAGAAGACAAACATAGGGAGGTATTAGAAGCTGTCAATGAGTTTAGAGCGGAGAACGGAACTACTTTTAGCGAAGCTGTAAGAAGACTCATATTATTGGGGAAGAATGGATGCTCTGCTCCTTCTCCAGAAACAACAATATATACCACTCCAGATCCAAAGGTAGATGAACTGGAAGAAAAGTTTAGCAAGCTCAAGGATATAGTAACAGCACATATCCAAAGACACCATGAGGAGAAATAATTATGAGCACTCTATATCTAACAGTAGGATTGCCGCAATCAGGAAAATCAACATGGGCTAGGGAGCAGGGATATCCCATAGTCAATAGGGATTCTATACGCTTTGCTTTAGGTGGCACTATCAGATATTTCAAAGAAGAAGATAAGGTATCTGAAATGGAGAAGATCATGGTCAAGTCATTATTCAAGGCTGGACATGATAAAGTCATTGTGGATGCTACTCACTTGAAGCAGAAGTATATAACCGCATGGGAAGAATTTGCCAAGACTCCTATCTGGCGACCTTACAGGGATGAGGAGCGTACTGGTCTGGAGCGCAATTACTTAATTATACTTCAAAGGTTTTTTACTCCAGTAGAGGTATGTATTGAAAGAGCACAAAGGAATTTTCCTAAAGAGTATCAATTTCCAGCGGTCATACGTAGCATGTGGGAATCCGCTGAAACCATTGATATACCTGAATTCAAAGAGATCATCACAGGAGGAGAATCAGGATGAGAAAGACAATGATGGATCACGAAAAAAATCAAATGGATTTTGATGCAGTAAGAGAATATTGCCCTTGGAGATATAAAGACAAATGCAGACCTGTAGAATTTCGATTCAGGATTACAGGAGTAGCCGCCACTCTAAAGGATTGCGTACAGAAGCAATGTGCTATAATGCATTTTAAGAAATATTTCGGGAGGAAGTAATGCAGAGTAGAGTTTGGAAATATCAGCTAAAAAGAATGACTAGTCATATACCAATTCCTGCCGATAAAATAACTCCTTTGTGGGTTAAGTTTCAAAGGAATAGCTATGGAAATGGTTTGTTTGTATGGGTAGAATTAATACCAGATAAAGATATGCAGAGCACTCCTAATTATACTTTTTACTATATAATGACTGGAGATCCAGTTCCTAAAGGAGCGACCTATATAGGATCAGCGGAAGATCCTAAGTCAAATGAGATAGTGCATGTATACTGGCTTAAACCAGTAGAGTTTATTGAGGAGGATGAATTTGGGAGTATATGAGGACATGGCTAATGACGCTGGTTATTCTTATGGTACTCAAGAGAATGACCAAATGGCGCAATTAATATATGCTCAAGAAATAGCGGCTCAAGAAGAGTACTTCTATGAGAAATGGCTATATGACGAAATACTACCTTGGCTGGCATGGTGGAGGGATTTAGGGAGGTATAACAAATGAGAAAATTTAAGATAAAAATAAAATGCACACAAGAGGTAACATTAGAGTTACCAGCTACCGCATACGGAGAAGATCCAGAAGTAATTACAGCGGAGCAGATTGCAGATATGGAGGAGCAGAACGTCTTATCAGATCCTACATATTTTGACTCATGCGATAATGCTTCTATTAAAGTGGAGGTAGATGTGGATGAAATTTAAAGACTATGATGCAAATACCTATACAGTCAAAATGAAGAAGCCTAAGAAAGTCAAAGAGCTTAATCCCAACACGCTTAGAAACAAGACTTACAAGCGAACTAGAGTCATGGTAACTTCTGTTCCTCCAGAGAAAAGATCCACTAAGAATATTCCGAAATATGCAGATGGTAGCAATAAGGTTCACACAACGGACTGGCTAGGTATTAAACCAGAGAAGAGAAATCCAGATCATGCAGTAGGAACCTATGGAAAGTCAACTAACGGCAAATGGTATGGATGGAGTCATAGAGCCATTGCTGGATTCAAAGTAGGAGATACAATCAAGGCAAATGCCGCTGGAAATACTTCTGGCAAGGACTATGAAATTAAAACAGATGATCAAGCAAAGCAAGCCGCTATGGACTTTGCGGAGGATGTATCATAATGGAAAACTTGCACCAAGATATAGTACAACCGTTCTTAAAATGGGTACATGAAAACCAAATTCAAACATTCGTGGATGTCATAGGAGATATCGGATTTGTTATTTTGCTTCCGTTTATATTGGCATGTGCTCTGAAATATCTTGCGAAGGGAGAATGAAATGAAATTAACGGTGTATATAGAAAATGTGAATTATGATCATAAAGAAGTAAATGATCCAAAAGAAATAGCTTTACTAGTCAAAAACCATATATCACATTTAGGTAAGGTTAGTATATATTATAAAGTGCCAACTCATATGCTAACTTGGTGGCAGAGACTATTACGATATTGTGGGAGCGGATACTAATGAGACACCGCTGGCGAAAAAGAAAATTTAAACAGATCTGGTATAAAGACAACACAAACGAAGCACATTTAAGAGATGTCAAGGTATATGACACCAAAGAGTGTATTCATTGTGGATTGAGAAAAGGACATTCCAAAGAATATGGATTTTTCCCAACATTAGTTTATTTTACTCCAGATCAAGGAGTCATATCAACCGAAAGAATTCCGTTTCCATGTCAGAGCGAGTGGATAGGAGGAGAATTACTAGTTGATAAAAAGAAAGCAATAACATTTATAAAAGAGAATGAATTCTCAGTATAAGGAGGGTATTATGGAAGAAGAAGTCAAAATTATCATGTTAAATTCAGGAGAAATACTAATTACAGGAATAGAGGACACAGATCCGTTTGACGATACGAACTATAAAACATTGGAACTGCTTTATCCTGCATTGATCATACCTATTAGGGAACAACCTGGTCAGATAGGGTTTCAGAAGTATTTTCCATTTTCAGACAATAGCCAGAAATGTGAAATCAGAAGATCAGCTATCAGAACCATATCTACAGCGGTAAAAGATATCGCTAGAGCATACGGAGACTGGAAAACACAAGTCAAGGCTCAAGAAGCTGGTATAGTAACTGCTACACAAGCTGATATGCCAAGATCTACAGAGTTAAATCCAGTCAAATAGAGAAGTGATATGTATGACGATTTACTAGGAAAAAGAAATAAGAATAAGAAAGAAGACATCCCACTAGATATAGGTAGATGTGGTCAATGTGAGCATGTTAAAGATAGTCCAGATCCAACTATACATGCATATTGTACAAAATTAAAAAAATACATAAATATGCAACAAGTGGGATGTCTTCAATTTAAGAGAAAAGAATTAAAAATTATCATCTCATAATATCTCCCCATACCTCCGTTTTTTCTGCCAAAAAAATATAAATATAAGTATGAGACTACAATTAGGAGTAGCAAAATGAAAATAGAAAAATATCTAAGCGAAGCAGTAGCAAACAAACAGATAGTAGCCACTCTTGATACAGACAAAAGAGAATTGAAATTTCAGTTAAGACGATTGTTCCCTCCAGCACTTATTAAAGCAATGGGTAAATCGTTAAAGGCAAACCAATTCAGTATAGACGAAGAAGAGTTTAAAATTTACTTATGAGATTTAAGAAATATCTACAAGAAGCCACCTATAAGCAGGATAAGTTTTTCAGGAAGATTGCTGTAGGAGCATGGAATAGGTTCAAGAAGGAACTAGATAAAGCATATAAGGAATATGAGAAGACTGGAAGAGTGCCGCTGGAGTACCATCCAGATACCAAGGGATGGGTTCTATATGGAAGAGAATTTGGATATCCAGATATTGTAGTAATGTTGACTTATAAGGAAAGATATGGAGGATCAGGGTTTTCAGCCAAAGCAGGAAAATCGAATAAAGGTGAAACTCTGAAAGCTATAGCATTAGGAGCTTTACTGGGGCCAGATGATTTTGACTACATTAATACCAGAGTCAATAAAAAAGATTTTGTCCATGAGTTTATCCACTATTTAGACTTTCTCAGAGGAACAGACTACCAGAACACCGCTAAGTTATTAAAAACGAAAGGCGAAAAAGCCTACTATAATACAGCCAGCGAATTCAACGCATATTTCCAAGAAGGATCACAAGAGGTAGAGGATCTATTCAAAGCAATAGCCAAAGCAAGACCAGAGAAGATAAAGGAGTTTTTGTCTTCTCTTGAAGTATTTAAAAACTGGGTAGTCCTGAAATCTGATATGTTCAGCAAACATTGGTATGATAACATAGAAGGAAAATGGAGAAAGAAATTTTTGAAACGCCTATACACACTATACAAGGCATTGAGGAAGAAGTATGAAGTTTAAAGAGTATCTTATAGAAGATAGATTAGACGAAATGGCTGTAAAAACCAAGAAGGATCTAACAGCCCATTCACATGATGCAGTAGTCAATGCAGACGGAGATGGAAAGACAATTTCCACTAACGGAGCGGAAGACCATGAGCATATAATCTTTCAATGGTTAATACAACCAGCACATGGACACGTACACAATCTGGAGGAGTAAATGTTAATAGAGGGAAGAGAAGGTACTTACGATATCAAGTCTCTATATAAGCAATTTAACAAGCAACATTTTGGTGGATCATTGCCAAATATAAAAGTACAATGGTCTGGAAGATTGCACAATGCCATAGGACGTGCTCATGTAGTCTATAAAGGACAAAGAGTAAGTAGATCACTAACCAGCCTAATAAATAAATATTCAGAAACAATACCAGTAGCAGAAGTAGAAATAGACCTCTCCTCATTGCGTATAACTATCTCTTCAAAAGTCGATTTATCAGTCAATGACATCAAAGCAGTAATGCTACATGAAATGGTACATATCAAATTATATACGGAGCGTAAGTTAGGTGGACATCATGGAACACCAGAATTTGACGGATGGATCAAGAAACTCAGAGCCGAAACTGGACTAGACATTCCATTTAAAGAATCCTCTTTCAAGAGATCACCTAAGATCAAAGGCAAAGACGGATTTGTTATGCTTCTCACTCAGACAGATGGAAAATACGGAGTCGCTACATTCACTATATCATGGATGAATAATAACTGGTTTATATTTGCGGAGACAATGACTAGGATAATGAATCAATCTGGACGTATTCAGAAGTTAGAATATTTCAGGATAAACCATAGAGTCATTAACGATTATCCAGCCAGGAGGTCATTGAGAAAAATATCATGGACTATCGTAGATGAAGAGACAGCTATGGAGATCCGCAAGAAAGGGAAGCAATGGGGAGAATCGTACATAGGAGGAGGACGTATATCACCGCATACTGTAGGAATGAAGGATAAGGAATTACTACCATTGCCTATAGAACTCGACAAAAGAGGTAAAGCGGTAAATCTATCAGACGTGCTTAGACCGAAAAAATGAGACTAAAGAACTATCTTATACAAGAGCTATCAATGAAAAAGGGTACTCAAATTGAGTATACTAAAAAAACTCCAGATGCTTTTTATGCCAGCATATATCTTGACATTGAGCAGGGAACATATAAGGAGTCATTTGATATCTATGCCGCTTCTGATTGGTATTCAAAATTTCACTTGGCTCAGAAGCTCAGAATACCAGAAGAAAGAATAGTAAATGAGTTAAAAGGAAAAGCAGTATATGGAATATATATATGGAATATTGACTTTGTAGACAAAGAAGGAAATATAGCCATTACACCAAAAGGCAAAGGTATAGCAATTCAGTTATTTGCCGCTATAGAGACTTTTATGAAAGAATTTGCCAAGAGGTATGATCCTCAAGGTATAGAGTTTTCTGGATATGCCAGAGAACAGTCAAGAATAAAATTATATCACCATTTAGCTAAGAAGATAGAGAAAGCTGGATATCGGTATTACCCTATAGGAGATTACTACATATTGATTAAAAAGGAGTATATACTAAAACATGCAATTTAAGAAATATCTTGAAACCCCGAACCCCCGACTAGTCATTGCAGAAGCAAAGAGCATTTTATATCATACTACCTACAAGAGAAATTTAGCTAAGATAAAGAGGGAGGGAATTACTCCTCAGAAGAAGCCAGCGCAAACAGGTATGTTTGGTAAAGATGTCAGAGATGATCCTAAAGCTATATACGCTTTCAATGATAAGATAGAAGCCTACTTATGGGCTTTTAAATTAAACTGGAATCTGGACAAGAAAAATGAAGTAGTAGTAATTGAGTTTAAGAATACTGGTAAGTGGGAAAAGGATACCCATTTTGAAGCTCAGTTAGCAAGAACTAAAGGATCTTGGATACGGAGCAGGACTGTAGTAAAACCAAAAGACATAAAGAAGATAATCCCACAAGATGAAATCTTTGAGACAATCAAAGAAATGAACCTAGCTGGAAAGCTATAATGAAGCCAAAGAAAATCATAAACACCATCTACACCGCTTGCTATGTTTGCATGGTAGTACATGCCGATATAGCCAATCCAAATTTTGCACTCGCATCATTGCTTTTTTTCGGGATTTGGTTAGGTGGACTCACCTTGCTGGATAGGGAAGCAAAAAAGCATATATAAGATATATACTTCAATCTGAAAAATATATGCTTTGTCTACAACTCTTGAAAAGCATATATTTTGCCTATATTTTGTCCTCTCTTTTATATATCTAATCGGTATATTCTATGTAGATTTTGTTGATTTTATGCGGAGGGATATATTCATTTCCTAAGAACAGCCCATTTCTCCCGATCTTGTAGCACCTGTTCCTAGCTAATTCAGTAATTGAAATTTGGGCTGGATCTTCATAGTCAACTTCAACTATCCTGTCACTATCAGGCTTATCTAAAAAGCCGCTTAGATCATCAACATGGACTATTAACTTCATTTTGCTTATCCTCAAAATATTTTTTTGCTCTCTTGACTTTAGCCAGTCTCTTGTGTCTCATTACAACTAACGGAGTAGTGATTCCAATAAACAGTACAAGCATAATCGTTTTGATGTAAAAAGGATCTATCATAATTTTCTCCTGTCTGGAAGTGGGGAGAATCGAACTCCCATTAGCTAGTCATTTCCTAATAGCTTGTATGCCGACTATCGGCCCCTCACCAAGCAGAGCTATAGTACTTGGCTACTCACCTACACTCCCATATAAGCTAATTAATATTTGATAAGCAGATAGATATAAATAGCTATGCTACCGAAAGTAGTTAGCATGTGAAACATATCTGCTTTTTTAAGATGCGGAGTAAATCCATATCTTTTCGTATGGTTCATCATATGACAGAAAGTACCAAAGTCCAAGGCAATCAAACAAGGCACTAGCCATTTGACAGGTTCACTCCATAATACAAAGAACGTAACAATTCCTAAGATAGTTGCCACAAATGAAAACATAGCAAGCCCCTTTCTATGGTTAAATCGGTATATCGTTATCGAAATTCAATTCCTGAAAATCGCTTGTCTGGTCTACAAAGATGTAGTCACATTCCAGCGATTCAAGCTCATTGAGATCATCCTCATTTAACGGAGGATGGAACTCATCTAAATAATCCAAGTAGTCTTCATCAACATGCTCATCGGAGCTTTCAAATTCACTAGGATCATAAGCCATGATTTTTTCCTTTCGTTAGTAACGATAACTGTTTCAGGTTTAGAACCCCACATTTAAGACAAGGTAATTTTCATCAATTCGTTTGGCTACAGTCTTTTCAATCTCTACTCCGCTCAAGTCATGGCTATCTATGATCTGCTCTATAGCTCCATCGGCAGTATCAGCACATGTAGCCCAAGTCAATTCCTTGTATTCGGTCATCCAATGCTTCTTGCAAAATACTGTAACTTTCCAGAGGTACATTTACTCACCTATATATTTGTTGAATAGCGGATTGTTACAAGGATAGTGCCTGATGTTTTCTCTCCAGCAAGCGAATACAAACCAATCAGGTAGACCCTTGCGCTCTTTGATTTTATCTCTAAACCGTTTTGAATACATTAGAATATCAAGCTCCTTCCGTTGGCTTCTATTGTCTCCAGAACATCTTTGACTTCTGGAAGCACTTCTTTCATTGCCATGATATAGCCTTTGTGAAATTGCATTTGCCAGATTAAATCATCATTCGGAAAATCCTCACTCTGCTTTATAATTTCTATGCACTTTTCGGCAATTGCTATCTTGTTTTCTATGTCCTTCCTCAAGTCCATTTTTTGTCCTTTCTATATACATTAAATCAGATTCTATATGTTTTGTCAAGCTTTTTATATAAAATTTTTGAAACAAGTTCCGATCTGCTCAACCTCAACTTTATCGTCTTTTTTGGAATAAAGCAAAATCTCATTCTTAACTCTGTTACCGCTTTTATCCCATACGTAAGCGGAGCTACCTTCTTGATCCAGATTGACAATAGGACTATGCTCTATCCATTGAGTAACACCATTAAACCACTTTACCTCATGCCCTGATTTTAGTGCCTTTACAGCGATACCCCGAATCTGCTCCAGCGTAGTATCATCACAAACATGCAGAACACTTGCGGTAGCAGTAGTAATTTTAATGGTATAGATCATTTCAATCTCCCATGAATTTGTTTTTAAACTTCGCTATTTCAGGATCACAGAAAAACGGATGATTTTTATAATTCCGCATACACAAAATCCAGTATGCTATTATCATCCAGTCTGGTAAATTTTTAGATCCGAATTTTCTGGCATTTTTTATGAAGCGTTTGCTATGCATTTATATCCTTTCCTTTATCGCATCTGATAAACTGGTAGCATCTATTTCAATTTCCAGCCGTAAAGCTTTATCGCTAATCTCCTCTTCCTGTAAAGTAAAAGGTGGGAAGTAACGAATACCATTTTTAAGGATAGAGCCAGAAGTCATATCAGCACCTTCCCGATATTCCCGATAAGTCAAAGGTGAGATATCAGTCCTACCTTTTACCCACATGATTTTTTCGTATTTATCCCTTGCGATTTTCATTACTTTCTCCCACTATTCGGTAGATTGCAATAAACGCAATTACATTTAGATGGATGCCCAGGTACTACAGCCGCTTTATCTTTAGCATCTACTGTTTTATCATTGTGATATTTATCGACCATTTCACGTAGCCAGCCAATGGAGACAATCATACAATTATCAAGGCAATTGCGATCCTTCGTGTCCTCATAGAAAGCCTTGCGAACCTCATCTTCTGCAAGCTCCAGCGTTTTGAATATCTCCATAAACCGCTCATTTACTTCCCTGCCAGTCAAGCCGTTTTCCTCTTCAAGAAGATAATCACAATCCCTATCGTACTGGGCTTTTGCTACTTTCAAGTCCTGTAAAGCTTTATGTGTATTTTCAAGTGTAAGCTCTTTCATTAGCTATCATCCCTTCTAAGCATATGGAGAACAGGAACATTACAGCAATCGGAGCAGACCACACAAAAGTACTTCTTGTGCTCTACAATCGTAGGCTGATCATCTCTAAGAGTCTTAACATCTCCGTTACAATCGTAAACGTAGTTCATTTTTACGCTCCTGTTAACCATCAATTTATAATTCGGTTTAGCCATTTATATAATCATCCCATATACAGCCAAGTAAGTCAAGGCAAAAATCGTCAATAGAATTTTAGCTTTCATTTTTTCTCCAACTTTTTTTTCAGTTCATATTTTTTCAGCTTAATCAATTCAGCCCTTTGCTTGTTAGCTTTTATACCATTTCGATTAATGGAATTTGTCGATATCAAAGTCAAGAAGGTAAACAACACAATTGCTCCTAATAATAAATGGGTAATAGTCATTTTTACTCCTTTCATTTAGATCCTCATCGTAGCCAAAGCTTTTATATCGTCCATTGATATTTGAGTAACAATCTCATCTAACCGATCATGCCTATGGTAAAGCTTATGCATGGCACATTCAACATTGCTAACCCAAAGGTTTTTCTCACAACCGACAGTAGTAAAGGTACGGCTAATCTCTTCAACACTACAGGACAAGTCAACCTCAAATAGCTTTTCGCAGAACTCCCTCAAGTCCTTCATCTTAACAAGGTAGAAACCATCCTGATCCTCATTCAACACACCTATGTAATCAGCCGAACCAAGTAACCAGCCCTTGTCACCATTCACATTTAAAAACTCAACGTACTGGCATAGACAAGCTTTATCTCCATTGTTAGCTCTGGAAGTATACTTGTCACCTTTTAAATCAATGCTAAATCCAGCTACAGCACGTCCTTTATTTAATATGGTAACGTGACCATCTATATGATGGTGCATATCCTCATCGGCAGAAGCATCTCTAAAGTGCCAGCCCTTGGCTTTAAGCTTCGATCTAAATAGCTCCGTATATTCACGTTCTCTCATTTTAATCTCCTTATCCTACCACTTTAAAACCGTTATGAGCAACATGAGCCAGATACATAGCGTTGTCACTTGCGGTAACATTGGTAAATACAGCGGTCACACGTCCATCCTCAGTCCAGCACTCCAGATAACGGAGTGAAGAAGGAAGGTTTAATTTCTCCAGAGCCTTTTCCAGATTCGCTACCGTCTTATAGGTTTTGGTGTACTTGGAATCAATGGTAAGCTTTTTCATGGAGTATCCTTTCGTTATGTTTGGGTTTTCCCTCATCTCTATATACAGTCTATCAAACCATTATATATATGTCAAGCGAAAAACATATATTTTTTACATTTTTTTATATGTTTTTTCAGCACATGCAAAACATATGCCAAGCTCCGTTTTTTGACCCAAAAACGTATACAAATTAGTGTCAAAAATCTAAGCGTTACAGAATCCGTAACATATTGCGATTTAGGCATAATTATTGCATATAACTCGACACATTTTACCAGATAACGGAGCCGAACCCTCTATATGCATTTTTCATGCCAGAGCGGTAGAAATATATATTTTTCAGTAGAAATATACGTTTTTTCCGCTACAGCGGTAATAATATGCATTTTTCATGCCAAAACATATGTTTTCAGCCAAAAATATATAGAAAAACATATAAAAAATACGCTATAACGGCAAAAATACGGAGATTTTCACGAAATAGACCGAAAAGTGCTGTAAGTTATTGAAATCGCTATGAAATACGGAGCGGTTATATCACATTCGTCCTGGCTCACAAAAATTTTACAAAAGCGTGGGGAGAATGACAATTTGCGGCACTAAAAAGTGACAATTTGCGGCACTCCGTATGCGAAAGCGCACATGTGGGATTTCCCAACACTCTGCTGTCTACTTTTGTGCAAGCCAGCCACGCTCAACGTCTGATAACGTACATTACGTAAACTTTTTGCCGTGATTTCGTACACTTATGTATACACCCCATGCCCCTGATTGCACTATAGCATACGGAGCCAGCCCCTATGCGAGTGACAAATTTTGTCACCCTACAGTTGGCACGATTCTTGCAAGGGAGGGATAGCTGGCACGAATTTTGCAATTGCAATTATCATGCCAATGCCCTGCTCCGTATGCCTGAGTGACAATTATTGTCACCGATCTGCCGCAGAGCGTCACCCCATACGGCTATTAAAAATTTTAATAGCGTTGCATCCAGCATACGGAGTGACAATTTTTGTCACCCCATCCATGCCTATGTGAAAAATTCTTCTCAATTTACAAACGGAGTCCAGGAGCCAGGGTGGGAGGTAGACTACACTTCGGCACATTCTTTTTCTTTCCTTGGGGAAATTGGCATGGGAATTGCAATAGAAATATCCATGCCTAATCGTCAGATAATCGTCAGACCGATTTGAAAAAACATAAGGAATCCCTTATCAAAAATCCGATTACGGCATAAGCCGAAAAAAATAAAAGTGTGGGGAGAATCGCTCCGTATGCTTAAAGTCTCCGCAAAGCCTTGATAACCGTACATCCACACATGTTCGCAATTGCGAACAAATATTTGAAATAATTGAGAAAAATGACGATTTTTCTTGACTTTTCTCCGTATTCTGGCTATAATCTATATAGAAATGGTGATAAAACATATATTTCTGAGAAAAAAACATATAAAATATGGAGGAAAAACCATGAAAGATCCAGCCGAATTTTTCAGAGTTTACGATGAGTACTGTTTCTTTATGAATCCGAAAAACGGATTTCCCCTCTTCACTCTGGAGGAGTACCAGCGGTATGAACATGAATGTGAATTGGATGAGGAAGTCAGAGCGGAACAGGAAGCGGAGAACGCATGGCTTCGTCATGCGGAGAATCAGGTCGATGAGGGCTTTGAGAAATGGGAATGGAGTAGACTGTATAGTTGAGCCTACGGAGTTTTACTACCATAATATAGTAGGTTATGTATTTTCTGAGATCGGCTCATATACGGCAAATGAGGAAGTCATAATACGGAGATCTCTGAGGAACTATAGTTTCGGAAAGGGAACTATAGTTTCTGAACCTGAGAGTCAAGGAGATCTCCGTATACGGAAAACATATATAAAGTATATACTAAGCATATGTTTTTCAGAGAACTCCGTTAGCTTGGTCACTACTTGGTCACTCTGGCTAACGGAGTTTCTTATATAAGATAGACGTGTGACCGTATCTGTCAATCGCTTCTATCTTGTTAGAGATAGACGGAGGAGGGCCGTTGAGATGGGCCATTGGTAGTGTGTGTGTCGATAGATTAGATCAAACAGTCGATAGATTATCGGAAGATTATCTTTGGTTCATCGGTCTGGTTAGCCAGATAGCAAGTATAGCAAACGGCAATACCATTACAAACCAAACGTATTGAAGACAATACTTCCATGCTATGTGAAAAAGCTTCTTCATACTTATATAACGTCTTGAGGAAGTAAAACGTGACAGAACATTTTTGTGGATCATATTTTAACAACAAACTACTTTGTGGCTCATAAATCGCAAAATATGAGCCACAAACTTTTTTGTGTTCCATAGGTGGGCTACAATACAGAGAGAGAGCTACCTGTGAGCCAACGCATTAAAAAAACCAAACCTATAATTCCTCCTAATGCTGTATAGATAAAAATCAATGCTTTTACTGCTGGAGGAAGATTTATCGTATCATTAACAAACTTCATCCAACTTCTAGTTATTATTTTTTTCACCTTGAATCTTCTTGTTTCCTCCTTTATGTCTTCGCTGAATATATCAGTAAACAGGTTGACATCATTCCTTTCTATCAGGATAGGATCATCGTCTGGAAGTATTTCTAAGAACTGTAACAGTCTCCACATTTTTCTTCTCCATCTGTAAACCAGTCTCCGCAATGCTCACATTGCCAAGCTTCGTCAGTTCTGAGTTGAGGAATATCCTCCCATTTGACTACTCCGTTTTCGTCACTAGTGATTTTGAATTCACGCTTGACTATTACCTCTTTGTTTTCGTCATCCCAGTCGCAGTCTTGTACGTGGAATTCTATCTTTGTCTTTGTCTTCTTCTTTCGCTTGCCTAGTAGGTCATCATACATGGTTCCCTCATATCAGATACAGTTGAGTTATCAGTAAAGTGTCTACAGTTCCGTTAGGCATGACTGTTCCAAGAAAAGCAGGAGCTATATCAAAATGCGAGAAGTCTTCTTTTCCTTTTCCGTAGGAGATATTCACGTAGACTTCTTTGGATATATCATCAATGTCATACCCTATGCAAAATCCTATCAGATGAAGAGGATCTACTATGGTAGGTTTCAATGGAAGTTTGTTGACAAGAAAAAGGTTCTTACCAGTAGTTGCCACTTCGCTACCTAAAAATGGAAGCTTGTCCGTGAAAGCTATTTCTACAATGTTCTTAGGATATACTTTTCCAGTCGGAGAAGTAGTATCCACTTTAAACGGCATTGCTGTCATTCCACAATCAAAGTAAAGCTTCTTGGAGTGAGCTATTTGCGGCTTCGGGTTTTCAGGTATATTCTTCTTTCTCGACCCTAATAAATCGTCATACATCATACCCTCCAATCGGCAGGAAGTTCATCATCTTCGTTTTTCTGACAAGTCTTATGGATTTCTAAAAAACCATCAGACATTTCTTTTGCTTGATTTCTTGCATCCCCAATACTATATCCGTCACCAGAAAGAAAAGAGTAGTAAAACTCCGCTCCACATTTACAAGCATATTTTACTGTAAATGATTTGCTATCGCTCATATGCAAAATTCCTCTTCCGAAAAAAAGTTATGCTTCTGTTCAGATGCTTGTAAACCGCTTTTGTTTTCAATCCAATAAGCGCATGTCCTTTGATCCTCTTCTTTCTGGCACTCTCTTCCCAATACATTACACTCTAAATAATGTCCAGATAAAGTGTACTCTGCTCTACCATGTATGCATGTATTACAATAGCTCATTGAATTTCCTTATAGCTTCTACAAGAGATCCAGTTTCGATTTCTATATGGCTGTTCTTCTTTAGGTTCTCCACTCTGAAAGTAGTCTTGTGGTTTCCTGTTATCTGAGGTTCCACAGTTACCCAAAGTCTTCTCCCTTGACCACTTGCCATTAGAGTATTGAACTCCATATTATAGAATTCATGTTCATCTAAGATTAGATCCTTCATACCGAAAACTCCTCTTCTTTAATGAATTGTGGTAGCCATTTCCTTCTTTTCTTTTTGACTTCATAGTGTTCACATGTGGTGATCGGCCCCTGATAGCACATCTTGTTAGTTGCTCTTTTACAGAAGTAAATATCTCCTTCATGCTCCGTATCAATACAAGCAAAGTGTTTACAGTCATCCCTGTACACCGTATTTCTCCTTGATCTTGTCTATACGCTCCTTTACTTCCAAGTCTCCCTCATAAGTTCCTGTTCCATAGAAGGTGGCATCCAGATCTGGAGGAACAATCTTAGCCCAGTCTGGAACTAGTGATAATAGAAATTTTATATCTACGCTACTCATTACGCTACTCATCTTCTTGGTATTATCTAACAATAAAGATGTTGTAGTCCTGTTAACAAAAAGCTTCAATACTCTAGGTTTAAAAGTCTCCCATACAACCTTGTAAAGACGTAGGGCTTCTTTCTTTGAAGTAATACCCATAAGGTATGGATGACCGTCTTTGTAAATATCATATGTTCTCTTCATAACTCCATATCCTTTTCATCCAGAAATTCCCGCCAGTCTTTGTCTTCTTTGGTGTCTGTCTCCAGAAGATCGTTTAAAAGTTTATCTCTTTCATATGACTTTATTAGATCATATGATAGATCTTTATAATATCTTCTCACGCTTCTTGGTGGAGGTTCTGCAACTCCTCTAACTGCCCTAGTTTGTCCGTCCATAGTATGAACATGGTGTATTTCAGGTTCCATGAATTCAGCCATATATCTATTGACATGCATCCCTTGTCTTCTAAGAATGTCTTGTAATCTATATGCATCGTCTGGATTATCTACAATTACTTCAAATTCTATTCTATACAAAATTCCTCCTCCTTGAAGTTATACTTCTCTTCCAATTTACAGAGAGAGCAATGTATATGGTGGCAATATTCACACATTAGATCTCCGTCTTGATCTGGAGCTTCACAATCATATTCACCGTTCCAAGGATCATAAGAAGAGTATCCACAATCCATAGATGGTTTAACTCCGCATCTAGGACAAGGACATCTATTATTCCCTATTCCGTTGGAGTCTATCATACTTTCTACTTGTCTCCACATATCTTCGTGTGTATAGCACTCTATTTTCTGTATGTCAAGGTTATATCTGACATCTCCTTCAAGTGCTCTATCCTTTTTCTCTACTCTGGTTTTGACTACATTCATAATCACGGTTTCACTTTTATCTTTAGCAGGATCTACTCCCATTACTAACATTTAAAGTACTCCTTGCCTTTATCTATAAAGGCTTCTACATAGTTAGGTAAGTCCTCATCTTTGCATCCATATTTTATCCAACGGCTTAAATGTATTTCTACTCGCTCATCACTCCAGCCGAATCCCATTTCATCTCTTGCTATTTTAAACATCTCTAACGGAGTCTTTTCATAAACCTGACAAAGTTTTTCAAACATGTATTGATAGTCATCCTCTTTTCTAAAAATTGTATTATGTTGTTTATGTTTGAATCCCTCCGCTTCCATTAATCTTTTAAATATTCCCTTGTCTCCTCTTAGTACCAATAATCTATCTATGAACCATAAAAAAGCGATTAAAATTAAAACGTCTAAAATTGCATTTATAGCTTCATGCATTTCTCCGCTCCGTTAAGAAGTATTTCAGCCTTGTTAAGATGGTAGCGCATTTTCTGTAACATACCTATCTGACCAAATCCCTTTGCTATCCTTATATGTTCTTTGGCTCTTTCTATCCATTCTTTTGCCTGTTCTATTTTCATATAGTCATTTCCTCTATAGTTATAAACTCTAGTGGTTTTCTTGGTTTAAGCATACCGCTTTTGAGTGCTCCGTTCTCATCAAATACAGGAGCGGCTGACCAGTTTGTGGCGTATCTAATCATAATGGAAGTTACGTGATCAAATGACTCTGGAGAAATAACTCTCCTGCCATAAATCTGAAATAAACCAACATCACAATCATGGAACATAGAGAAGTAATTTATAACATCTTCTGTTTTGTCGAATCTCTGAGTCTTAGCGTTATAGACAAGTCCGTTCATATAGGAGGTAGGATTTCTAAAAATCCATATATCGCAGTTATTATGTTGGAGGGTGTGTAGTAGGTCTTCTACAAAATCTCTACTTACAGGTAGGAGACTTCTCATCCAATCATCATGTAGATTTCTTTCTATTAGATTTTGAGCTTCTCTGTATCTACCCACATTCTTCTCTAATTGCTCTATGTGTTCATTCCAGTCCATATCATAAATGTGGCTCCTCCTCATTATATCCTATCAGATCTGCCAGCTTATTCCAAAACCTTTCTGCTTTTTCACAAGTGGTACAGCATCCTTCTTTAATAGGACATTTACTACATGGATCATCGTAAGGATCAAAAGGTCTGTAGTTATCTAGATAAAGTATATCAGCGCACACAATTATATCCTCTGTCTAAACAGCCTGGGTTATCATCGTCTTCACCTAGACATTGATCCTCATCCAAGTCACAATTCTCACAATCTCCGTCACAATTATCTAACTCTTCCAGATCCATCTCCAGATCCAAATCATCTTCCACGTCATCCCAAGGATCTTCTTCTGTTTCTTCTTCTACTTCTGTTAAATTGATTTTGTTCTTTGGTTCTTTTGGTTCCTTTTTTTCAGGTCTTGGCCCCAGTAGATCTTCGTACATCATTCCCTCCTGAAAACATTTTTTATTGTTTCCGCTTGTCCAGAAGAAAGTAGTTTATGTAAGTCTTGTACTTTCATATCGTCAATAAAGATTTTACCTTTTGTGGTTTTGACTTCAACAAAATCTATATCTCTTGGTGTCATTCCTTTTCGTATAGAGATGACATCCTCCGTATGTAGATAGTAAATTTGATGGTCATTTATTATGGTTACGTTTATCAAATGGATTCCTCCCTTGTCTCATTACTTTCATAAAATGGTCTACGGTTTTCTCCAGCGGAGTTTCTTCTTCTAAGATCCTACCAATAGGAGCATTGCACCAAGAGCAGTTTTCTTCTAAGTCTACAGTCTCCCATTCATGGTGACAATTTGAGCAATGTACGTATCAGAAAAAGAATAATCATTTCTATCATATTTACATAACTCATTCTCTTTCAGGATATCATATAACCTATGCGTTTTTACAAGCCTTGCAGATATTCATATATTCATCTCCTCTGCTTTGATAAATTCTTCAAATCTGAAAGGTAGGTATTCTCCTTTTTTCCATAGCTCTTTATTTAGCGGAGTGAATTTTTCTCCTATAGTAAATGACAATCGTAGTTCTTTAAGGAGATATGCCGCATCTACATCTTCCAATTTAATATGGTGATATTCAGCAACTCTACTAGGTTGATATATGACTTCATTATTTTCTAATACAGTTCCATCATAAAGAAGCATTTTACTTTTTAAATCTGATAGTGTGCTTTCAAGAGCATGTCTAGTTATGAACTCACTTACTCCTGTCATTCTTACCTGAGTTTGAAGTATATTTAATAGAATAGCTATATCAGGTACAGAAGGATGATGTCTTATGGGTAATATTAATTTTGCTCTATTTCCCCATATGACTATTGATCCTTCTGAATCAAGTCTTCTTATAGGATTAATGTCATTCTCATATATCTCTTCCATTTCTCCTCTAGTCCAATTAAAAAATCTCAAAACATTTAATCTGGTTCTTCTTCCTGCTGGAACTCTATTTCCTTCAAATGCATTTTGTAAAACCCAAGGGATTTGCTCCTCAATAGATTTTATAGTTTCTAAATTATTATTAGGATGAATAGCATAGAAGAGTCCTTGTTTTCCTTCTGCTTGTTCAATGGAAGTTATAACATTTACTTTATTTGGATATAGAAAATCCATTTGGCTCCTTTATCTTCTTCATCTGTTCATAGAGACTATCAAAGTCCTTTTTATCTAAGATCAGTTCTTTACTTGGAATACTTTGAGAAAAAACTCCCATGTGTAGGATTCTAAATCTGTCTCCCAAATCATCTACTCTGATTCCCTTCTTATCAGGCTTTAATCCTAACATGTCATTGAGAGTTATTCTGACTTTATAGATTCCATCCTCTGGAAAGTCATTAAGCCATTCTCCAATCTTGATAGACTTTCCTTCATCGTTTTCTATCTCACAAAAATTTCCCTCATCGGAAATTATGAGATTGATTGCATCATGTCTCATTTTCTTCCTCCTCAAAAACATCTACGTATTCAGATAGAGAACACCATTCAGGAATATAATCTGTTTCTTCTTTTTCCTTATCTCCATGCCAGCAAATAAACTTGTCTCCAGATTCCTTGCACTCCCATCTGGTTCCGTTGCTATCAGTTCCAAGTCTTGGACATTCCCAACACGAATGTATGATTTTAAAATATGACTTCATTAGTCACCAGCGGCATTGCCGAAATCTCTAATAGCAATGATACAGTTTCTACATACGTGTTTATCGGTGTCCTCTGGATCTACCAGAGTTACTTTATATGCTGTATCTGTATTTTCTATTTGAACTCCAAATGTGTTTTCCTCATCCCATATCTGCTCACATAAGGAACATTTGTAATTTACTACTTTCATGTTAATACCTCATTTAGTTTCAACATACCCACATACACAAGAGTACCAATTCCTATAGCTCCGCAAATGACTAGATATGATTGAATAATAAACATAATTTTTTCCTTTCAATATCAGGTTGATATGTTTTACGCTCCGTCTACCAATTTCGGCACTCCCTCACATGTTGAGGGAGGAGGGAATCGAACCCCCAAATTACACGTCCTCTAATGGTTGTTATGCTGTAATCAACCTTGACATTTGATTTACTTCAAATCAATATCAGGAATAATTGTTGTCGGTTTGAAGATGACTTTATACCGATAGACACTAACATCTGCGGTTTCAAGCTGTTCAACAAACGGAAATACATTATCGGCTCTGCCTAGATAATGCTTCACATACGCATCGTCATCAATCTTACAAGTCACTTCAAACTTGTTTGGTAGAAATTCAACAGAGCAACGTCCTGTTACTGACAAGATATAGGTATCGGTAATACCATTGTAGAATACAATCCGTCTTTCAATTTTAAACTCTTCGGCATCTTTAGAAAGATTTCTAGATGCCACGTCAGCGGAAGTATTACAACCAATAGTCACCATTAAAAAAGCGATAGCCAATAAGAACTGTAGTGATTTGTTCATTACATTTCCTCCTCTAATTTTTGGTGGTTACATTCTGGTTCTGACTCTGGACATATATCCTCTCTTGCTAAATGTAAACCATGTCCTAAAGCCAAAAAGTTATTTCTGACTGTAGCTAGAGATTCCCATATATTGACAAACTCTGCTTTGTTTATATCGTTAGCCGCTTCAAGCTCTTCGCAGTAAGCTTGTAGCTTTTCAATATCTTCTTTTGCTTTTTCCAATTGGATATTTGTCTCGACTATTTGAGACTGGAGATCTGCTATTTTTATATCTCTTTTATGGATAAAAAAAACTATCCATATTAGGAGAAGACAAACAGTAACTCTAAATATAGGAATTTTGTCAAGTATTTCCAAGATCTTTATAAACATTTTTCTATCCCACAAGTTGGAAGTTAACGCAATCATAGCCAGAGAAGCCATTTAGCTCCTCCCAAATATTTTTGCTATGATACCCTATCATTTCGGAAATGTCAACCATTATTTTTTGAAGTATATGAACGTCTGCCATTTCCATTAAAGAGTAACCAGTTTCTACTTTTACTGGTGCTCCGAAATCACATCTTGTACAAGTGAACCGTGTTCCATTTTTGGAGATATGCTCAAAAGGCATATCATTCATGGGTTTGCCATGTAGCCATCTAGTCATGTCCTTTTCCTTTCACTAGTTTTTTGTTGCCACATCTTGGACACTTCTTTACTGTCTCTTCTGTTCCCACTATTCCTATGCCGCATTTATGACATTCCATAGTAGGTGAATACCACATGTAGTCATCGTCTGGATTAAGACATTCTATTTTAACTTCTTCTTCCATTTGTTTCCTTTCAGCGGAGGAGGTAGGATTTGAACCTACGGTACGCTGTTAACGTACAATGGTTTAGCAGACCACCGCTTTAGACCACTCAGCCACTCCTCCTACTAACTGGCAGAGGGGAAGGGATTCAAACCCTTGAGCGGCTATTAACCGCTACTGGTTTTCAAGACCAGCACCATAAATCACTCGGACACCCCTCTTCTTTACTTATCCTTTGTAGTGTCATTGTCTACATCATTGTCTACACCTTCATAGAAATCGCTTTTAGATAGAACACCTTTTTTCCTATCACTCATAAAGCTTTTGGTAGCAATGTTCTGGACGGAGTAGGCATATACTGTATCACCAAGATTACCAGCTTGTACTGATCTAATGTTGCCAGCCATGAATCCCATTTCTGCCGCAAACTTCTCATCCAAACCAGCACCTAGAAAAGTAAATGTCCATCGTCCAGTAGCTTCAAGCTCTTTGATGAGATCATTTAGTCTTTTCCTACCTTCTTCTCCATGATAATCAGAAGAAGAGTTTTCGTAACCATCTGTCTCCACAATAATCAGAGCGGCTTTGTTGTCTCTTGAATCTGCTTCCATGCGGCTCTTGATTCTACTTATACCGTATCCGATTGCATCATAAAGAGAAGTCATTCCTCTTGTCCAATACTCTTTAAGAGGTTTAACATCCGATACATCTATATTATCATACGGACAAATGATTTCGTTATCAAAGTCAATGACGGTGATAATTGTTTCCATACCCTCTTCTGATTCCTGCTTGAGAGTGGCAATCTGTTCATTGAAATTTGAAAGAGCAAGGTCACATTTTAATGGACTGTCTTCTTTCATTGGATTAACTTTTTCTCCCATAGATCCGCTATGGTCGCCTATGAATCCAACATAGGTCACGGCTTCTTCCGTGAAGCCCAAATTTTTTTTAATCTGTTCGTCTTCCGAATTTTCATTTCCTAGTAAATCATCGTAACTCATTTATCTTCTTTTCCTCCCTTGATTATAGTAAAGTGTTCTTCTTGTGAAGCCTTGTCAATCGTGGGTTCGCTGGCTTCGGGGCTTGGCTCTGTTTTTGGTTTTGACGGAGGGGAAAATAGAACTTTAAAAAATTCTATAGCTCCTAAAAATATACCCAAAGCTATAATAATTATAGCCATGATACTTAACATTCCAATAGTACCCTTGATAGCTATAACCATACATTCCCATAGAAAATTACTCATAACTCTCCTCCATCATTTGCTGACGTTTCTTTTTTCTTTCTCTTCTTCTTTCCTTTTTGGATTTTCTCTTTTGTCTGTTTCCAAAAAAGTAAGCATCAATATCCTTTTGTGCTTGAAGTTTTTCTACTGGATCATCTGTAAGATCTCTAGTTTTTTGAAGCTCCTCAAGTCCGTAGTTCACCTTATGTTTATGTCTTCCGTACTTCATAATATCCTCTCCCCTCTATATACGATAAGCACCTAAACCAAGAAGGAAAGCTAATCCACCTAATATCATGGCTAAGATCAAACTCCCTATAGTGGTTCCGATTATAAATCCAATTCCGAATTTAATTCCATTCCATACGGAAAAATCCACAACCTTTAAAGAAACGGTTTGTTTCTTCTTCTTTGGTAACGCTGGTGGTCTGTGAATGTCTTTCATTTACTTCTCCTTTGGAAAATAGTTTTCTACCCAGTCAGGAAAAGTTTTATCCTTGTAGTATTTATAACAACCATCCACGAATTTTACAAGGGATTCGTGAACTGTTTGAGGAATATAAACTGTTCCTATTTCCTTTTCTCCATTAAGCTTATCGGAGTAGACAACGCAAAATGCATGATCTCTGTATTTCACGGCTCTACGATGAGCAATGAACTTGCCAAAATCTTTTTTGGAGACAAACCCCAAATTGATCTTGTCAAAGTCATCCAGCCAATGACATAAAGAAAATCCGACAATCACCTTATTGGTATCCATCGGATCTTTGCAAGCGATCATTACTCCAACTTTTTGCCTGTTCCGTTTCCGAATGAATTCTACTCTGGTATGTTTGTCTTTCAAGGCTTGCTCAAAGTAGAAATTCAATTCAGATTCCTTTGTAAGTCTGTCAATCTTTTTTTCGCTAACCATAATAAATCTCCTTTTTTAGTTATTAGTGATTATACAAACCACTCTATCAATAATCCGTAGTATATGTCAAGTGAAATCTTGACTTCGGTTCTTTTCTCTTCGTCCATAACCAAGTATCTACTTCTGAAATGTTCCATCCAGTAAGCTTCATTATCTCCTTGCAAGCCATGACTGTAGCGGCTCTTAGCTGTACTTCCATGAGAGATCCCTTCTCAATCAGTTTACCTTCTTGGATCTTGAAACCCAAGTCATTGCTATATTCGATAGCTCCAAAGTGCTGTAGCATTTTCGGAACTTGATAATCCGCTGGCACGAATAGCTCATCTACCAGATTACCAAACCAGCCCAATTGACGGTTTAACTGAATGATGAAAAGAGAAGCACGTTTCAAGAAAGTGTCAGAAGCAAAACCAGGGAAGTTCTTCACAAGCTCCTCAAACACTTCTATTCCATGTTTGTCTTTATGTAAAACAACATAATTCGCAAAGGCTACACCTTTGCCATTTTCAGTCAGTTCCAGAAGATGTCTTTTTCTTTCTTCCAGAAGCGGAAACCTTTCAATGGAAAGTAATTCAATGAGGTAGTCAATACAAGTTTTGTAAAGACGTTCATAGTATTTATTGCTGACCGTACCTAAGTCTGGATCTATAGGCTTCTTTATCATTTCAGCGTTTAAAGCGGCATCTACCAGTTCATACATTTTGCTGGAGCTTGCCATGTTAGGTCTGATAAGACTATTGCCATACCAGTAGCAGTAGTTAATTGCGCTGGCTGTCAGTTCTCTAAGAACTATGAAGAGTTCGTTTTTCTTCTCCGCTACTTCTTGTGGCTCTGATGAATAGAAATTTACTTTACCATTCTCTTTCATTTTATCTGCAAGGGTTTTTATTTTCTCATCATTGAGTTTTGCATGTTGTCTCATCGGAGTAGGTAAATATAGCAAGTCAATCGAAATCTTGTACACATCTTTAATTAAATCCATAAATCCTCCTTCATTCCCACTTTTTAAAATTATAATTATCAACGTCACAGAAATTCCAATTACCTTCACAGCTTTTGGTAATTGTAACTTTTACAGGAATATCACTTTTGAATTTTAATATAACTTCTTTAGATAGAGGTTGTGATTTATGAGCACACCCCATCAATAATATCAATAAAAATATTGTTATTGCTTTTTTAATTTTATATCTCTCCATGCTTTACACCAATCACTAGGAGGATGAAAAGTCTTATCTAATTTACAGAAGACCGTCATCCCAGTAGGAGTAGAAACAAATCCATTTCTCAATAAACGGTATTCAACCCTCGGAGATTCCTTCTTACCTTTTACGATTCCTGGAATATCTTCCCATGCTTCCTCATCATACCATACTATTGAAAACATGCATACGTTACAGTCTTCTTTGCCACCCATTAGTGAATCTCCTCACCATCCAAAACTCTGTTAGTTAATTCTACTTCTAATTCTTTCATAATTGTATCAAAGTTAATCGGATAGTAGTCATGTACATCTACTCCTATATTAACTGTTAGCTTCTCTGGAATTGATTTAAACAAGTCATGGATATGACCGCAAAGGAAAATGTGATTTCTTGGCACTACACATCTTACACTTGGGTCATGGTTGACTACAACTTTCCATTTATCTAATTCCATTATAAACGAAGTAGCGACAATTGTAAACCCGATATTTACATATTTGAAAGGTTTTATATCGTCATGGTTTCCAAGAACCAAGATATGGTTTCCATTGAGTTTGTCTAGAATAGGTCTAAGACGATCTACCATTAGGTTAGAAGTAAAGGCAAAGTCTCCACCATGAATAACCCAGTCATCAGGTTTGACTACGGAGTTATGTCTATTGATCATGTTCTTCCGCATCTCTGCTTCATTTTTCCAAGGACGCTTATGACCAGACTTAAAGAAGTCATCTTTGCAGATATTTTTATGGTAGTAGTGCTCATCTGCCGTAAACCAAGTTTTTTCGCTTAAAAATAGCATACTATACCCTTCTATTTTTAACCAGCTTTTTTTGAATTTTCTTACAATGGTCACATTCTATGTATGAATATCTTTCTACTCCGTAAGAGCACCATTGAAAACTTAGATCTTCTCCTATTTGACTACCACAAACTGGAGATCCGTTTTTATTGATATGAGTTTGTGTCCAGCGTTTTGTGTTAGCCCAATATCCTATTGCGTACATTAAAATATTCTCCGCAAGATATCAATGACTCCCCATAGCCAAGGTATGATTCCAAAGATAGCCATTACTGCCATGAGAGAATAGACAATTGCTTTTGCTTTCCATCCGTCATATTCCCACATGTCTTCATAATGGACTTCCGTTCTGGTAAAGGCATCTTCACTTCCACAATCTGGACACCAGCCGAATTCTGACTCCTGCATCCAGTCTGCATCTTGGATCTGACCTTCCCATTCACAGTTATCACATTTGACTACATCTCTATCCGCATCTTTGACTGTAATTTTCATACTAATATCAAAGCTCCTCCCTTACCTAGTTTTTTGAAATGACTAATTGTGTGCTCCGTTCCTCCAGTCCTATCAGGAGCAACACAAGCAATGATGATATCCGAATCTTCTGCTACTGGAATATTTCTTATTTTTCCAGCATTTTTATTTGTGTACTGCAAACGGATAAACTTTCCATTTTTCCATTTGTGGTTCCATCTGGCATGTCTTGTGAGAATAGGAATACCAAAGTCTCTAGCTATCTTCTCTGCAAAAGCATCTCCACCTTTTTTACATCCACCTGATACAATCCAGTCTCCGTCCTCATATACCGACATGAAAGCTTCAAATACTTCCATGAAGTCAGAGCGTGTATTCCTACGTCTGGTTCCTATGATTCCTATTTTTTTGATAATCGTTCTCCTTATATTTTTTCCTTTTCTCTACCGTAACAGATAATCCACAAAATGTCAAGGAAAAATATGTCATTCTTTTATCATTGTTATAGAGCATGGAAAATTTCCAATATCTTCCTAATTGCTTCCTTGGATTATAGCTCAAGATTATTTCTGGATTTTCCTTTAACATTATCATAGCGCAAACTCTTCCTCTGTAAAAAAAGCGTCACGTCTAATATGATCTGGATATCTGTCTGCTTGTGAGTCAAGTACTTCCGCTGGAGTCATGTGTTCAATTGACATCTGGACTTCTCTAATGTGCTTACAGATACCATCTCTGATTCTATGTCTCTGGAACTTCCATGCTGGACATGAACAGCCCCAAGTCTCTCCGTCATCGGCTCTTGAGACTACATACTCTTTGTCTGCATTTGTATGACTACTAACGTGCCAACGGTCTATCCATCTAGGCATTTTTATATCCTACCTTTCTTAATGCTTCTCCGATTGTTTTGAATGTTCCCTGTCTCCTACCAAAGATAGTCGATAGTTCCCATTCACCAAATTCAAATTCCAATAACCAAGAAAAGTAATTCCCATTTCCTAAAACACATACCGTGTTATAATCTTCCAGTATTAATTGGTGTGTAGCTATCATAACTCAAATTCCTTCTCTGTAAAAGTTTCTTCTTCAACTAACTCTTGAGTCATTATGCAAGCTGGACATTCCTCACTTCCATTGCATCTACAACCATCGTCTTTTATGTGCTCCACTCCATGATGACATGGATGGTTATTATCATTTATTCTACAGTCATCATGTAATGGACAAATTACCATTTGCCGTTTAAGCATATGCAAGTGAGATTGTCTATGAACGTGTCTCATTATGACCCCATGCTAAAGCGAACAGTTTTTGTTCCTTCTTCTTTAGGAGTTCTAAGAAGACCTTCTAAGAAGATATGATGAAAATCTCCTGTAGCAATGATCATCTCATTGGCTACAACTGCAACGTCCAGCCATGTAGGATTGTAGAATACATCACTTTCATAGCCTTTGCCGTTTCCGAAAAAGGTATCTCCACCTTCAACAAACTTCACATTTCCTTCTATTGCAATTTCGTCAAGGTTATCAATGGGAAGATCTTCTTCATCCATTTTATATGCACTATAAAACACATGGCATTTTTGACCGTTTTTTTCTACGGCTTCTGTTACTCTGGACTGTAACTTATCTGATACTTCACTCCACTTTGCCATGTGACATTCCGCTTTCTTCCGCTCTTCTTCTTTTTCTTCTTCCGTCTTGGCTTTGTGTTTGTACATTGTCAATCCTTCTTGGTTAGCGCAAAACTCCGCAACCGCTCTTCTGGCAACGCCTTTGGTATCATTGAAGATACTCAAATCGTTATTATCCCACCATTCATTGACAATATCCCAAATTGCTTCTGCTTCTACTTTTGTTACTAATCTATGTCTATTCATTTTTTACCTCCTAGTCAATCATAAATTCTTCTTCGCTAAACACAAAGTCTTTACTCAATATACCCAAACCTTTTTGAATCAAGGCATTTCCAGTTCCAAAGTTGACTGTCTGGAATCTTACTTCTTCTGAATCTCTGCCGTTATGGATTCTCAAGATCCTATGGTGATTAACGTATTCAGTCAGAGCACACCACACACCGTAAGATGTTCCGTAGACACCTGGAACTTGATTGGTTCTTTGATCATTCAGCAATCCCACAAAAGTCTCTACAGATTTATCAAGTATCCGTTCTGATCTTACACTATTCGGTAATGGGAAGAGACTCCGAAACCATTCAACGGCATCCTCTTTTCTCATGGGTTTTGTTACCAGTCGATTCATTAAGGCATCAAAAGAAGTGATTTCTTGATTGTAGTATTTCAGCATGTCTTTGACTACTTCAATTCGATTTCCTACAAACTTCGTATGCTTCAAATTGAAGACCTTGCTACTGGTATTAGCCATGCTGTTTGTGGCATGTCGATAGGATTGAGCACTTCCTGATAGACCGTACATACCATTGAAAGCGGTAAGCATGATAAAGCCTAAGTCTATTTTATCATTCTCTACAAACTCACGTTCCGCAAGCTTGAAGGAAATTCCAATTACTGATCCTTCATGGAGACTCAATACACCGTTAATAGATCCACCAGTAGCTTCAAGAAGTTCACCAGCCATGTCATAAAGCACTTGTGGCTGGACTGGTTCCCAGTTAATTCCCACAATACCCAAGATCTTATTGGTATCTTGTCTTGCAATGGCTTTGTGAGTATCAACCAATACTTCTCTTTCGGATCTTAACCGTTGACCTTCTACTTCAAAGTTATGTGAGATAACTCTTGCTGTTTCAGGATTCGTAGTATCACAACTTTCAAAATACATAATTACTCCTCTTCTCCGTCTATTAAAGGATCATTTGAAATTAAAGGTTCATCTCCACCATATTGTTTGAAGACATCTCTACGTTCAATAGCTTTGTCTTTAAAATTTTGCTGAATCTCTTCTGCATTTTTATCAAAGCTTATAAACTTCGGAACAATAATAGCAAACATAACAGACAGGATGATCAAAACCGCTATCAGTTCTATTAAAGTAAAGCCCTTATTATTTTTAAGTCTGTTCATTAATGACCTGTAATTGTTACCTCAAAAGAAGAAGTCTTATTGTCCACCTGATAGGCAACTCCTTCTCTGGTTAATTGCGATAAGTAAATTGCCAGTAACTTTGTTCCTTTTTCGTCTTTCATAAATTCTACTTTCATTTTTCCTCCTAGAAAAAAGGATGCTCAAGTTTTTCGTTATTGGTCTGATATCCATTTGCTTCTACTTCATAATGTTTATCATCTAATACGTCATAACCATAACCAGTTAAAGTGCTTTTGGATAAACGGATAAGGTATCCTGTAGAGGATCTGAAAACATTCCGTCTACGTCCATGACGGACTTTCTCAAATACCCTGCAATTATCAGGAGCACCATACAAACCGTTAGGATGGTGAAATAATATCTTCTGACCGAATTTGATTTTAGGAGCATTGAGATTTTTTCTACAGCGTTCTCTCCATTCGTTAGCCCATTTCTTTGACTCTTCTGAAATGGGATGATCTTCTACAGGAGTCAAGAGATCCAGAATTGAAGCAGGACAATTAGAAATGTTTGGCCCCATTGACTCATCCATATCTTTATAGCCAAAGTTGTAGTAGGCATCTCTTGTGTAGTTAAGCATGAAGCAAGCCGCCCATACATACCGCTCACCAGTCTCTTTGTCAATTGATTCTACAGCGGCATATGCTTCTTTGAATTTGATTGAGGTTTTAAGACAAGTGTTTTTCTTCTTGTCTGTTTCCCACGTCAATGTTTCTTTGAGCCATTCCGTTACATTATTGGGTTTCTGATGATACGTCCAGCCCATGATTTTTCCTTTCTATTCTAAAGGTGAATCGCAGTTAAAGCACCTTCCGTTATTGAGTTCTTTTTCCAAAGAGACATTTACGAATCCACAAACAGGACACTCCGAAAGATCTCTTTCCTCTTCTTCTTCATCCTCAAATTCTTCTTCAAAATTATCATCCATGATTTTTTCTCCATTCGGACATCCAATGGTTTTCGGCTTCTTCTTCTGAAACCTTCCGTCCTAATTTATTTTCAATCTCTCTCCACTCTCCTCTGATTTCTCTAAGCTTCGCATTGATAGCGGTTCTGGAAAGCTCACCGTCACAGGAAAGGTTCTCTGGAGAAAGCTCACCGCAAAGGACACCAAGAGCATCCATTAACTCTTTTTCCGTTTCTGGCATTTTGGCATCCTTATTAAATATACGCCTATACGCCAATCTCCTCTCCATATAATAGGTAGAAGATCTCTTTTGCCGTTTGCGTTTACCAAGACCGACACCAAGCTTATTCTGCTCTTGGATTTTTTTCATCATATTGGAAGTGGCTTTATACTTCTTACCGTCCTTCTCCAGAAGCCAAGACCGTTTGATGGTTCCAGCGATCTTGTAAGTCTCACCATTTAACTGTACTTCTTGACCGATTTGAAAATCCATAATTTTCTCCTATGCGAAATTAAGCTCCTGATTATTGTCTTCGCTATCTATCCACTCCAAGATAGCCATGAGTTTATCACAAGCACTACGGACTTCTATAATGGTATAAGGTTCGGAAGCACGTACTTGTGCTTTAGAAATTTCGTCTGCCAGATTGACAGCAAGGGAGTACACCTGATCCCTCTGGAAAGTAATGATACCCATTTGAGGTTTGGAAATGGGAGATCCAGCTTTCGCCAGAAGTCCAGAGTATTTAATTTCGTTGCCGTTAATCGTTGTGTACATTCCCATTTGTGATTCCTTTCTTTTTTCAGGTTATATCTAAGTCTACCTTATATAAGATAGAATGTCAAGCACTTTTTTTATTTTTTTTATGCAGGAGCCGTTACCGCTTCAAGCTCTTCCATGTAAATATCACATTCGTCTGGAGTCAAGCCCTGCTTGCATCTACGCTCACACACTTCAAAGCAAACTCTCTGGACACCCTTTTGACCATGATAAATAATTCCGTTTGATGTCCTCTTACCACAATAGAACCAATGATTTTCTGACATCTTATTTCTCCTCTTCACCCATATAAAATCTGGTTAAAAGATCTTGAGTTTCAGGAACACCAATTTTCGTCCATTGGTTTTTAGCGGCATTTGAAAAGTGAATTGAAGTCCACTTGTTAATGTTCCGCTGATCCTTTGGTAGATCACCAATTGTACCGATTAACATTGCTAAGAAACAAAAATGCATGACGTATCTCCTTTCTAATCGAAAGCTTTTTCACATTCTTCGCAAACATCATCTAAACGCTTGCTACGCTTGACTTTGCGGAAAGACACCCCACAAGCGCAACAAATTTTTTTCGCCTTTAACAGTTTGTCATGTTCGATATTCGCTTTGATTTGTTCCCCAGTTAAGAATCTCATGTCTTCTCCTTTTCTCAGTTTCTATAATCATTCTATCTTATATAAGAAAGAATGTCAAGATTTTTTTTTCAAAATAATTTTAACCGTATGCAAAAACCATGCCAAAAATAACACTTGACAAAAGATTTTTTCTATAGTACGATCAGGTTATTAAATCGAACTCATTCCCGATTTTTTTGACGTGGTAGCGGCTGGAAATTTAGTTGGAATGAGAGTTGGTCAAGAGTTGAGATACCGCAACATACTTTATTTTCGGCTGGCTACCGTTTTACGAAAGGATGAAAAATGGATTTAGAATTAGCAGAAGTTTTGGTTCAAGTTTTAGAAGATGAGGGCATTGAAGCAGAGCTTAGAGAATCGTACTCTGGCAGAGGTATGTACGGTAAAGAAACGGCTGGTGTGGTTTTAGACGGAGATGTTACTGACATTCTTAGAGCGGTTATCAATAACGCTACATGCTTCATTCAAGAGGAAGAAGAGCCTGTAGAATTTTTCGATCTCTCTGAACGCTTTAGTATCGGGAATCTACGGCAGGACTCAATGGGAATGGGAGTTATTGTTTATTAAGCTCCTCCCCTTGTAAAATCATTTGGAGATGCGGCTTTGTCTCCAAGCATCTGCCTTAATTCAGAAGCTAATGGATCAAGTGGTTTGTCTCCATAAAAATCCGCTTGCTGATCTAATGTCAATGGACGGTTAGGACTCCATACGTCTATAACTGGTTGATCCTTATCTTCTGTTCCTTGTCCAGTTCCAGTTTGTCCTCTTCCCCTACCAATAACATTTATTACAGATCCACTTTCAATGGCACTTCTGTAGAGTGGTGACATATCCAGAAATGTAAGTTGAAGTTGACAGTATGAAGGATAGCCATTGATGTATGGAGCGTTGTATGTAGGCTGTACGGCTGTTAACGCTAACGTAGAATAACGTATAAATTCTTTCGGTCTTGTATATACTTCAAACATGTAAGGAAAGTCAATATCTATACCTCCCCCCAGTAATGCAGGAGAAGAATATTTCATTAAATCTTTGACTGGTTCCACTACATCGAATCTTGGATTTTTTTCAGCTACCAGCATTACTTCAAATGTAAAAGCTCTTCTGTTTGAACTTTCGTAATACAGCGGTGTGTCTACCTTTACTCTAGGTATGCTATGTGGAGAAAGTTTATTGTAAACCCCTTGTACAGCTTTCTTTAGATCCAAAGCTTTATTTGCGGCATTGTTTTTTAATAGAGATTTTACGTTATCTTCTGCATTAGCTTTATCTTCAAATGACTGTACAAGTCCTCTAAATTCTGCTCCGATTTTTGCGGCAGTTCTTATCTTCTGAGCTAATCTACTTCCGATAGATTCATATTCAGACCAGTTATGTACTGCTTGTTCCGTTATAGCTAATGGAGCTAAGAAAGCATATTGCACCTCTGGTGCTCCAGTCTTTACTTTTATTCTTCCGATTCCCTTTGATAATTGGTCTAGAATAGGTCTAGCATTTATGTGTATCCATACGAATTTATTATTTTCAGATTCTACATTTCTAGCCCAAGGATGTTTTCTACTTGGAATTCTTTTTATTGCTGATGTATGACTAGATATATCCGTATTGTTACTTTTTGGCATTGTTTCTCCTTACCAGCTTGCATTGCTGTTTCCTATCATGCTGTATATTTCAGCTATTCCATCTGGTATTTCTTTTTCATCGGTTGTTTTTGATGGAGCATATCCTTGTCCAGCACCAGCCATAGCTACTGCAATATTATCTCCTTGCTCTCTAGATAGTTTTTCTTGGTGTTCTTTTTGTTCTCTGGTTTGTTTCTCTACAGCATCCACAACCGCTTGTGAATTTGCGTCTTGCTGTGCTTTTATCTTTTTTGCTTCCAAATCCGTCATTTGCATGAAGTCTCCTGGAGCTACTGTTCCTACTTTGCTAACTGGTTCTTGTTCTCCAAATTCTATACCAAACCAAGATAAAAGACCCTTGAATTTATCTACTAGTATTCCAAACCATTCTCCTAAAGTTTCAAAAAATCCTATGATCATTTGCTGTACTGGTTCAGGAAAAATGCTTATCAGATGCTTGAACATGGATTTTATTCCATCAAAGAATCCTTTGATTGCTCCCATCGGCCCACCTTCTATGAATCCCTCAATGAATCCCACTATTGGTTTTAGCCATCCGAAACCAGCTTCTACAATCCATTCAAATACAGCTATAATCTTTTCTGCTACTCCATCTACTTTTACTCCAAATAAACCAAGTATCTTTTCTACTATCCATCCTATAAGTTTAATTGGTAATTCAAAAAAACCCATAACAGCGGCTTTGAGTCCACCCATAATTTTTTCTGCAATAGTTCCTTCTGTAGCATTGAATCCTTTAATGAAGTCAATTACTCCCATAATAATAGTAATGGGCCATCCTATCCATTTCATTCCCCATCGTACCGCTTTAAAAAGCATACCTAGATATTTTGAAAGTCTTGGAAACCACTTCATAAATTTTCCAGTCCACTCTAAGATTTTATCTGTTAATCCTCCTACTCCTTGGAACTTTGCCATGATTTTACCAAACCATTTAAAGTTATATAAGAAGTTTTTTACTGCTGTTAAAATTGTTCCAATTTTAAACATTTTCCATATTGCTTGAAAAGGTTTAAGAAAATATCCTATAGCTCCACCAACTAGAGCTGCCGCAAGCATGGCTAATGGAAGAAGCAATCCTTGGAATTTTTCATCTGGAATAGCAAATTCAAGCATGTCTCTCTTCTCTGCTCTTCGCATGAAGTCAACTATTTTTTGTAGTAGTTTATTTCTCTTCCTATCGGCTGGAGGTACTTGTTTGAAGAATCCGAATAAAGAATCCTTAATGAAGTTAAATATACCCATGAATATACCTTTAACGAAGTCGAAAACTTCTGCTAACTCCCCAAGCACTTCTCTCATTTGACTACCGATTTTACTGAACACGTTTTTGACAGTACCTATAATATGGTCATTGACTCCTTTCCATAAAGATGCACCCAGTCTCAATGTTCTACCTAACATTGTATTTTGTTTAACAGCGGCATCAAACCAATTTTTTATACCTGATCCAATGGACTTAGCCAATCCTCCCCAAGTTATTTGAGTTTTACTGGTTTCGGCAAAATATTTTTTTGCTTCAAGACCAATAAAAGTAGTCATTGTAGTGACACCTTGTTTTTGTTTTGCTAGTTGGTCTTTCTGTTCATCAATAACATCTACCCATTTTTCTTGTAAAAGCTTTTCTTTCTTTATAAGATCTTCTTTTTCCTTTTTTTCAGCTTTTACTTGGGCTGGATTAGCACCATGCATCTCAAGAAGCTTAGTTATTCTAACTATATTCTTATTGATCTGTTCTTGTGTTTTTGCTTCTGCTGGTGCTGGCATAATTAACCTTTCTTCTTACTTGATTTTTTTATTGCTTTTTCTTCTTCTTCCAATTCTTTTATTAACAAGCGTATGTAAATTGACCGCTCAAATTCTGGTATCAAATTACTTACATCTGGACTTATATTCAGCTTTCTTGCAAGTATATACTGTTCTTCTATTATATTTTGCAAGCTGGTAGCCCACAGTTTAATTACGAAAAAAAATTGTCTTGAATTGGAATTGCAGTTTCCCACTCAAATCCACATTTCCTACAGTTTATCTTATATGATAGATCTACTCCAAAGGATAGTTCATCAACTTTATTTCGGATCTTCTCATATTCTCCTGTAGGAATGTTTTCCAGAAGATATTTCTTATCAGTAATCTTTAGATTTTCATCTATACCACCTTCTGTCTCTATTTTTTCTATAGCACAAGCGTTATACAGAATTTGTAATTCTGCTTGTTTCTGAGTAGGAGACAAATGTTCGTGGATCATAGATGGTTTAACTTCTGATTTCTGATGTTTCCTTTTTAATCTTCTCAAGTGTACTTTGATTCCGCTTCCTAGATCTACAACTGTATTAGCATTTGGATCTAAAGGCTTCACAGGAAGTTTATTAAGATCAACTCGGTTTAATGTTTGTGATTTGCATTTAGGACAAGTTAGAGAGAATTCAAGAACCTCACCTTTTGACTTCTTTCTTAATTCTACTAGAAGAAAGAATCTGTCTTCTAAGTAAAGATCATCAATATTAAAGTCCTCTGACAAAACACTAGATGAAATGAGATCATCTAGTGCTTGTTCTTGAATTATTAGATTTGTTTCGTTCTCGTAGGTTAAAAGTTTTTTTAATTCTCCAGTATTTACTGGTTTAAATTTTACTTCCTGTTTGTTTCCTGGTAATTCAGTTGTAAACTCATAAACATTTACATAATCATAAAACTTAGGTCTTTGTTCTTCTGACATATTACCTCCTTAATTCACATTGTATTTATATTATAAAGCTGGTATGTATGGTGTTCCACGTCCACCTGTCTCTGATCTCTTTACTTCGTGATAACTGTAAGTAAAAGTTACATCAAATGTAGCGACTTCTGTAGAAGAGTAATCTACCGAAATCTGACCAACTTCTTTGGGCCAAGCATCATGTAAAGTAAACTCAAGAATAACCTGTCCTTCATACCCTAACATTTGTAGGATCTGATCCTTCATATGCACGTCATGTGTAGTGTAGAAGTTAGTTATCGGATTATGAATTAAATTACTCCATCTTTCAAACAGGTCACGAACTTTGGCTTCAAGATCAACATTGAAAGTAATGGTGACATCCGTATAGGTATGTTTACCACCAAACTTCCAGTCAAATCCCTGCCAGTTAATAACTACTTCGTCCATAGCTGTAGATGGCATCTGAGCAGTTTTTACTAGAAACAAAGTTTGCTGTTCTGTTAACGGAGCTTGTAAAGCTGTAGGCCAAGATGGTTGATAGTAAAACAGAGAACTCTTTGCACCATCTCCGAATCCAGCTTTAAATCCTTCTATGTTAAAATTTCTTACATCTGGCATTTTTCATTCTCCTTAGTGTAGTTATTAAGCCCAATCAGGATCAGATATGATATCTCTACCGTCATCGTCATCTCTGGTTGCGGCTCTGTTTTTTCCTCTTCGTGTGGCAGTTTTTGATTCCTGAGTTAAAATATCAGACTCAAGGATATCATATACTGGATGATAACCTATAGAGCTATCATCTCTCACATAGTAATGTATCTTATGTCTCAAAGCTGTTACTTGCTGTTGACTATTTTTTAATTTTCCTGTTCTTGGAGATGGCATAGTACCATCTTGGAAAATTTGTGTTTCGCTTAACAGAAATTTATCTCCTGCTACAGTTGCGGCTAGAGCAGAAGCAGGGGATGTGTAGTTTACTAATGCATTAAATTCTGTTTCTTTCATAGTTCCTCCTTTTATTCTTCCAGTAAAAGGGAGGGATTACTCCCTCCCATTGTACCATTAAGGTGCTTGAGCGGCTACAAGCTCCGTAAAGCTTGCTCCAGTCTTGGTAGCAATCAGGTTAAGGACGATAAATTCAGCCGTTCTTGTAGGCTTAATGTAGATATCACACCATAACTCATTTCTATCAATTCTTTCTGGAGTATTGTTTCGCTCATCACAAACAATAAGGTAGTCAAAAATACCTCTTCTTGCCACAATATCTCTTAGGAACGGATCAATAAGATTTATGATCTGTAGCCTTGTAAAAGTATCATTGGGTTCAAATAAGAAGTACTTCAATGAAGTAGCAATTGCTTTTGCTAGAATGATGAAAAGTCTTCTAACATTAATTCTGTTAAATGCAGAAGTCTTATCCAGCATATCTTTCTGACCCCAAATTACTTTGCCTTGACCTGGAAAGCTGACAATTGGGTTGATGCCGTTTTTGTAAAGAATATCTCTTTCCCCAAGGACAGGATTCCAAGCAAGCTTTCTTACGTTTTGTAGAATAGCTCTGTTCAATCCAGCAGGAGCAAACCAAGCTTCCGCTACATCGTCTGTATTGGCAAAGATACCAGCCGCATGTCCAGCGGCAGGAATCCATCTATGCTTGTTATTCCACTTGTCAAATACATTCAACCAGTTTCCATACAGAGCAACATAACTAGAGTTAACATTCCATCCACCATCGGAAGTTCCAGGTGAACTCAATTCTCCAATTCGCCAATCTCTTAGATCTGTAGCTTCGTTACCTCTGTTATTTACTACCAGACCTTTAGGTACATCCATAACTCCCATAGCGTCTTTTCTTCCTTCACAAATAGACAGGATAGCATCCTTTACTGTAGTGGATTTGTTAGAGTCGATAAAAAGATTAACATCTATTCTTTCTGAATCAGAATAAAGCTCATACGCTTCAATGATATCTCCATCTTGAATAGAATCTCCTTGATCATCCACTCCTCCACCTAAAGTAATGTAATCAGCCATGTATTTGTTTTTCATACTCTGGTTGTTAAATCCAGCGGCACTATCGGTAGTAACTCTAATGTACCTTGATTGATCATTGATAACTGTTTCAACCCATTGTGCTCCACCTTCGTCATCCTTGGCTTTAGGATCTGTACTAACCAGAAATGCTTCTACTACTTCATATGGAATTATTTTCTTGTTAATGTCTTCTTGTTCAGCGGCTTTGACTATAACTAGAAATTCTTTATCATCGTCAAAAGCCAAGTCAACTTTATCATTCACGTCATCGTAAAGTTCAGCGGAAAGACCTAAAGTAGCTGTATCAGTTCCTTTTCTGATTTCATTATATGTGTCTCTTCCCATCAGAGCTACTTTTACATAGTTTCCCCATGATCCTCTTGAATTAGCAATAAAGGACATTTGTGATCCTGCTTCTGGTCTACCAGCATTAAACGGTAGATCCTCCTCATTAAACTCATCTGGATCTTCTCCAGCAAAGTCTGATAGTTGAAAGGCGTTATATTGAGTATACTGAGTAAACGGTTGACCTCCAGATGCAAGAGTTCCATAAGCTCCAGCAAAGGTAGCACTAGGAGCCATAACTCTTGTACAATATAGATTCCTTCCAAACTGTAGAAAACCAGCGGCACTCATAATATCTTCGTATGAATCATCTTCTGGTGTTCCGAAAATTTCTGTCAATTCGTCCATGTTATTGACTAGTTGCCTTTTTAACTCTGGCCCCTTCCAAGTATTCCTTAACACACTCACACCTATGGATGTTGCAACGGCAGGAATAGTAGTCGTAAGATCTATTTCATTAACGTCTACTAAAGGTGATAAATATTGTGCCATAATCT
>Ga0209536_100001500_pt1 | contig 38499 bp, 31 predicted proteins | sample DeeMarSeWOR28_12_FD_187461 | JGI IMG/M metagenome (GOLD analysis project Ga0209536, IMG submission 187461) | Marine sediment microbial communities from White Oak River estuary, North Carolina - WOR-2-8_12 (SPAdes) (version 2) | ecosystem: Environmental > Aquatic > Marine > Intertidal zone >... | reverse complement strand
TGAAAAAGCTGATTCCAGCGTTCAGAAAGATAAGGAGTGATCAATCCTGGCCTGGGATGAACGAACACACCCCCCATACCTTTATCTTTAAAATCAACCAATTGGTCCCGAATCTGGTTTTCTGTCATCTCATCATTCCAAACCCATAATGGGGCTGTTCGAAATCTGGCCGGAGGATCCTTAAAAAGGGCTAGCATTTCCTGAAATGTTTGTGGAACATGTAAAGCCGGTTTATCGGCACTGTTGCAACGCCCCATCAGAAGTACTACGCTGAATCCCAGGATGCACTTTGAAACCATTGTTATAATATGGAATTGTATTCGCATAAACGCAAATCTATTGAATGGTGATCTCATCCACAAAAAGCCATGCTTTTTGACCAGCTCCTGGATGCCAGTCCGGGCATACACCTGTGTTTTTAGCCCTCACACGTATATAACGAGCCATTATGGGTTGACTGCTGGCCTGGTACACTTGTATCTGTATTTCGGTGTCTCCTTCCTGTGGAACATGTCCCTTCAGATGTTCCATTTCAGTAAACCGGATGCCATCGTCGGAGGTTTCATAGATCACATCGGTGGGCAAAAAGATCCACCGGTCCATGTCCTTCAAGAATCGACTTGCTATGTTTTGAATGGCCGTTTCCCTGCCCAGATCTATGGTGGCTATCATATCCCAGGCTTCAAATCCAGTCCACAGACCATCATCATAAGCCCTGGAAGCCTTCCTGCCGTCTATGAGACCCAAACTGCCGCCACCATTATATTTTGAGGAGGGTGGAAAATCAAATGTAATACCATATTTCGACCCTGTAAAATATACGCGCTGGTGCCATCCTTTTTTGCCATCAGTACTGATGGCCACAGCTTTCAGATCAGCTGTCTCTCTCAGTACCAGTGGCCCGGTAAACCTTGGGCTGGTTTTATCCGGAATGGAACCATCCAATGTGTAATACAGTGTGGCTTCAGGATCTGAGGAAGTCAATAGAACTTCCAGCGAATCTACAAAAACCCCTCCTGGCGGTGTCACCTGTACATCCGGGGGACGGAGAAAGAGTCCCACTTCCCCTATGGTGGGATTCATCCGTGCCGATTCGATGACAATACGCACCCGTTCTGCAGTGGTCCGAGGCAATCTGAGCAAGCGTTTGTATCCAACCGTAGTACCCCTGGCCACAGTTTCCCATGTTCCATTCTTTAATATGTCAAAGGCAAACTTCTCAATGCGTTGCCCGGCACGTATATTTTCCTGCAGCATCAGTACATCAAAAGTTTTTTCGCCATCCAGTTTCAACTCCAATATACTGGTGTCCTGACTGGCTTTGGAAGCCCAGCTGGTCTCAATCAGGTTATCATACAGGTCGGACGAACGTTTTACATTGGTATTCACATCCGGCAATATGCTGGCATTGGAGGCCAGGTTGTCGGAGAATGTATGATCCAGAAGGTTCCTGAATCCGCGCAAAGAAGAGATATCATTTTCATGTATGAGTCCCCGTCGGTCTGGTGGAATATTCAGCAGTAAAACAGAGTTTCGCCCCACTGAACTGAAATAAATATCAAATAATTTTTCAGGTGATTTTACCTGTTCATCCTGACTTGCATGGTAAAACCAACCGGGACGTATGGACACATCCACTTCGGATGGATACCAGGCCAGGGCAGTGGCATCCAAAATTTTTTCCCGGCTACCCAGGTCGTCCTCCATGGCATTGATCTCGGGTTTAATAAGCACGTTTTTCTGGGATGCATCAGCGATCTGTCCCTGGTCCATGTTTTTGACAGGTACTACGCTCCACTCGGTCTGCCGGCCATAGCCGCTTTCAGTACCCACCCATCTCACATCGGGTCCCATGATGGCAATGACCGCTTCTGGTTGCAATTCCCTGATCAACCGGAAGTAGCCCTCCCAGTCATACACCTGTCTTTTTCCATTGGGCCCTTCACCATTTGCACCGTCAAACCATACTTCGGCTACATCTCCATATCGGGTGAGCAACTCCCGAAGTTGGGCTTTAAAGAATTCATTGTAAGTTTCGGTACCATACGTTGGTTCATGCCGGTCCCAGGGAGACAGATAAATACCAAACTTCATGCCCTGTCCACGGCATGCTTCGGCCGCTTCTCCAACCACATCTCCCTGCCCGTCTTTCCAGGGACTGCTTTTCACCGAATGGTCTGTTTGTTCTGTTGGCCATAAGCAAAATCCATCGTGATGCTTGGCCGTAACGATCATCAGTTTCATTCCGGCCTCCTTACATACCCTGGCCCATTGTTTGGCATCCAGTGCCGTTGGATAAAACCATGCCGGATCTTCGGTGCCATCCCCCCATTCTTTGTCTGTGAATGTATTGATGGTAAAATGTACAAAGGCTGTCAGTTCATATTTCTGCCAGTTCAGCTGACGCTCTGAGGGTGCCACCATGGACGCCTTAGTGAGGATCTGGTAGACATTATCCTCCGGCAGGATGGCAACGAGATTGTGGCCCAGGTTATCTTCAGACGGGCCAAAGCACCCGGTTAATATCAACAGAAAGATAAAAGGTATGAAATAACTTGTCTGGCTCATTCAAATTTCATTTTGTTAATATAAATATGAAATGGATAGAAGAATATTTTGGTACTGGCAGAGTGGCTTGCCTGAAACTCGCTGATGCCAGATCGCCTGTCCTGTATACTTATATGTAACGACTCAACAACTGTTCAAATCGCTCCTGTTTGCCACTGATCTGCGCGGGTTCACCCAATTTGACAGCGAATTCTCTAAGGTCTTCCAGGGTCAGTTTACCGCTTTCAAATTTTTGACCGGGACCACTGTCAAATGACCGGTACCGGTCTTTCCGCCATTTCAGGTAATCTGAGCCAATAAGGATCCTGTGCGCGATGAGCAGCGCCCTTGCAAATATATCCATGGCGGTGATATGTGAGATAAAAATGTCTTCCAGATCGGTGGAGTTCCGCCGTGTTCTGGCATCGAAATTGATACCTCCCGATGAAAAGCCCCCCGATTGGTGAATCACCAGCATGGCCTCCACGGTCTCATAGAGATTGATCACAAACTGATCCGTATCCCAGCCATTCTGATAATCGCCCCGGTTGGCATCGATACTCCCTAACAATCCGGCATCGGCCGCAGCCTGCAGCTCATGCTGAAATGTATGTCCGGCCAAAGTGGCATGGTTCACCTCAATATTTAACTTGAAATCCTGATCCAAACCATAGTACCTTAAGAAACCAATGACCGTTTCAGCATCAAAATCATACTGGTGTTTGGTCGGTTCCATGGGCTTTGGTTCGATGAGAAATGTGCCTTTAAAACCATTTTTCCGCCCATAGTCCCGGGCCATTCCAAGGAACCGGGCCAGGTGATCTTTCTCCCTTCTCATATCGGTATTTAAAAGCGACATATATCCCTCCCGGCCTCCCCAAAAAACGTAATTCTGACCACCCAGGGCAATGGTGGCATCGAGGGCATTCTTTACCTGGGTACCGGCCCATGCCACAGCTGAAAAATCAGGATTTGTGGATGCCCCATTCATATAGCGTGGATTGGAAAACACATTGGCCGTGCCCCATAACAGGTTTACCCCACTGGCTTTCTGTTTTTCCATTGCATAATCAACCATGGTACAGAGTCTTTTTTCGGACTCGGGAATTGTATCGGCCTCATCGATGAGATCGAAATCGTGGAAGCAATAAAAGGGGGTTCCCAGCTTGGTAAAAAATTCAAATGCGGCATCCATTTTATCCTTTGCTCTCGAAATGGGATCTTTTTTCTTGTCCCAGGGGAAAGATTTCGTTCCAGGTCCAAATGGATCTTCACCTGTACCACAGAAGGTATGCCAGTATGCTATTGCAAATCTCAGATGGTCTTTCAGAGATTTTTTTCCCACCACCAGGCTTTCATCATACCATCGAAATGCCAGAGGATTATCTGTTTCAGGCCCTTCATAAGGAATTTCCCCAATGCCTTTAAAGAATTCCTGATCTCCAGTAATAATGCCCATAATGTATAAATTAGAATGGTTATGTTAATATTTTATGGAGTGCATTCTCCCACCCCTGGTAACTTTCCTGAACTTGTTTTGATTTTTGGGAAGGCCGAATCGATGACATCATTTTCAAACCTGAAAATGCGTCTTTAAAATCGCCGTAATAACGGTGACCCAGAGCCGCCCCACGAGCAGCCCCTTGTGATCCATCCGTATCGTACAGCTCAATGGTGGCACCCGTCAGATCGGCCAGGGTTTGAGAAAATATGCGACTGAGAAACATATTGGCATGACCAGCGCGAATGGTGGTAAAGGAGGTACCAACCGATTCCATGATCTTCATGCCATAATAAAGTGCAAACGCAATGGATTCCTGAGCAGCTCTATAAATATGTTGCTTCTGATGGATGTTATAATTCCATCCCAAAATTCTGCTGCCCGGATCCCGGTTTTCAAGCATGCGTTCAGCACCATTTCCGAAAGGAAATATGAACAGTCCATCCGAGCCTATGGGTACCTGATCGGCCAGGGTGTTCATGTTTTCATATGATGTTTCTCCAAAATTTCGTCGTAGCCAGGCGTTTAATATACCCGCACCATTCAGACAAAGTAACACACCATATCGGTCACCCGGCATATTGTGATTCACATGAATGAAGGTGTTGATCCTGGATTTTCTATCGTATTTACGGGTATTGCTCACACCGTAAACAACTCCTGAAGTGCCGGCAGTGGCCGCCATTTCTCCCGGATTCAGGACATTCAGTGAAAAAGCATTATTAGGCTGGTCACCGGCCCTGTAAGTCACCGGGATCCCAGTACGCATTTCGAGTATTTTCGCCACGGGTGCAGTGAGCAGGCCCTGTTCCCCGAAAGTCGGAACCAACGGCGGAAAAAGTTCTTCATCGAATCCGAACTCGGATAGTATCAGTTCGGAAATATCATTGGTCTTGAAATCCCAAAAGATGCCCTCTGATAATCCTGAAATGGTAGTCCGTATGTCACCGGTCAATTTCATTGCAATAAAGTCTCCTGGCAACATAATCTGGTGGATCTTACGGAAGATATTAGGTTCATGCGATTTGATCCATGCCAGTTTTGATGCGGTGAAATTCCCGGGAGAGTTCAGGAGATGATCCATACAAACATGTGGTCCGATTTTCTGAAATGCATCCTGTCCGGTCTCCACAGCACGGCTATCACACCAGATAATAGCCGGTCTCAATATTTCCAGGCTTTCATCAACCACCACCAATCCATGCATCTGGTATGAAATGCCAATGGCTTCGATACGATGACCATTGATTTTAGATTCTGTTAATAGCTTTTGTGTGGCTTTTATAAGGTAGGTCCACCAGTCGTCCGGATTCTGTTCCGCAAAACCAGGTTTTGGACTGGAAATGAGCATTTCTTTTTCCGGGTAAGAGACCGAATGAAGAGCCAACCCTGTTTTGCCATCAAATGCACAGGCTTTGATGGAAGAACTACCAATATCATAACCTAGAAAAATCATTGAGAAACGCCATTAAAAAATAACATGTAACGCAGGAGTGCCCTATACTTTTAAGAATAATACGTAATGGATGGATGAAAATACGAAAAAAGGATCACAGAAAAAATTAATTTCCAGGGTTGGTCATCTCTGTAGTGGTGGTACTTTTTCACCTTTCAGAGAATAGCCCTGCAACTCAATCAGGTCGGAAATATTTTCGTTGATCCATTGAAGGTATTCCGGCGGAAAGTGATAGTCCCTGGACGTGTATCCTTGTGCTTCCATGAGGTAGGTTTTGGCGTTATTAAACTCGGGCGCTAATCCGAGGTTCAGGTTTAATGCCAGTTCTTTTAATTGTGGTTCAGGATCTTCCATTAAATTTTCATACTTTATCTCGAACAACTGTCCGGAAGGAATGATCTGCCGATCTTCCTGGTAGGTCAGAATCAGCTTTTTATATAAATCCAGGAGAAAGGACTTTAAATGTTCCTCATCCAGGTTTTGTAAACGCATCCCCATCACGACTGATTTGAAAAAAATGATTGAGGATTGAATTACCTCGTAGGGATTCCTATAAATATAAATAAAACGGGCGTCCGGGTATAACTCAAGCAGCAGTTTAATCCGGGCGGTATTGGATGGATTCTTAGAAACGAATATCTGGCCCCCTGTATTTAAAAAACAACGCTTGATAAAGCGGGGGTAAAACGCCTTGAATACATTAAGAGATTCCTGATAGGGTGCCTTAGACCATAAAAATTGATCGGCAATCCGGTATGCATCATTCGGAAAATAGAACCAATAATAAAAACTGAAAAATACAGAATTCCCCAGAGCCAGCTCCTCCTCCTGGGGCAGATCGCTATGCATTTTAATATGGTCTTTTGGACGTTTCCGGGGAAGAAATATCTGGAGGAACCATTTAATAATGCCCTGAAATGCAAAAAGGTTATTGGTAAAAACCGATTGATACGTCGTGGTAAAGGCAGCCGGAAAAACACGGGTGAGATAATTGTGCAGAAATGTGGTACCACTGCGCCAATGACCGATAACAAAAACCGGTGGGGCTTGGGGTTGCACCTCCTTTTCATGTTTTTTAAAATACCGGTCGTCGAAATATGCCAGACCACTAATAATCCTGGAAATCATTCTGGACCACCAATGCCGCCTTCGGAACTGTGGGTCGGTTGCAAATTCCCGCTCCAGACGCCGCAGAATGCGGGTCCGGCAGCCTATCATGGTATTGACACCAAATTGAAAATCGGTTTTCATATGGCTTTCATCCTGGATATATCATTCGGTTTATGATCCCATTCATACGGCCTTTTTAACTCTTCATGAAGTTAGTTAATCGTAAAATAGAATCCAAAAAAGCTCCTATTGGACGGTCAACCATGTCGTGTCAAAAAACAAGGTTGATGAACGAAAAGTAAAGAAATATGAGGAGATTCTGAATGCCTTCAGGTTTTTGCCACGTGTCTCGAACTCTTAAAAAACGAAACTGTTGTTACGTCTTCAAAAAATCACAGTAAAAGTTTTTCATGATAACAAGGTATTCATGAAGTGCCAACCGGCCCTTATTGGTGATTGAAAACGTCGTGCGGGGACGTTTCTTCACAAAGGTTTTTTCAACTTCGATGTACCCTGATCGCTCCAGTTTGGAGAGATGGGAGGATAAATTTCCCTGGGTCATACCGGATTCATTCAATAAAAAAATAAAATCTACTTGCTCGGCGGCATCTAGAAAGTTCAAGATCACAAAGCGGGCGGGTTCATGCACCAGTCTATTAATCCCGATCAACCGATGCGGCCAATCGCTATTATTGCTGAAGCTCATAGTCGGTTCGTTTTTTATGATATGGATATTTCTTAAGGAATTGGATCAATCGCACAAGCCCTATAATGGTTAAAATTGTGCCGGAAAAGAAAAAAACCGAAAATCCCATCCAGGCAATATTCACATACGAGCTCATCATGTCACTTACGGGAAAGGCAATAGCTGCAGTCCAACCAACCAGATATAACGTATAATAATGGATGTAATACGCGATGACACTAAATAATATGATCAAAAAGAAAAACTCCGTATATGGATTGATCAATGTTGAAAATATGTCCCCTGGTATGTATTCGGACGTGGAAAAAAAGAACACTACAGCTGTAATCAATTGAGCAACAAGTGCCAACATTAAAATACGTAGTCGCAATTGACGATGTGGCTGACTGTATTTCACATACCCGAGCCGCGGATTCGTAATGTAATATCTGCATAAAAGATAGATGATCAAGACCGGAACAAAGGCCAGGATCAGAACGAGTGGACGTTCCCTTTCCAGCCTGATAAATAGGGTATTGATCCCGGCCAGAACCAGGAATAAACCCCAGAACAGATCTGTGAATCCATCCCGGTAATACCGGAGTTGCAAGCTTCTTTCAACAGGTTTCATGGTAATTAAATTTGTATTGAAATTTACACTTTAATGCATTGTTGTTTGTATTACAAACATAACATAAATATTTTATCTGCCAAAAAAAATGTATTCTTTTTTTTCTATCGTACACGCAATGGACATGGGTATACAATGTATGTGGCGTCAAATACAATCCGGATAAGCATTCCGTGTTCATCCATATTCTGGTTTGAAATACCATATAAATCTCTTAATTTTAGGGGTATATGGATCTGATTGGGATCATCAGGTCATAATGAGGGTATCATGAAAACCACAATGTACAGAAACATTCTGATTGTCTTTCTATTTGCCATGGCCATGGGTTTTTTAGAAGCTATTGTGGTGGTCTATATCCGGGAATTGTATTACCCCGAAGGATTCGATTTTCCTTTGAAACTGATTCCTGAGAACATTTTTGCCATAGAATTGGTGCGTGAACTGAGCACCCTGATCATGCTGGTTTCTATCGGTCTGTTGGCCGGCAAAACCCGGCTTGATAAATTTGCCTGGTTCCTTTTTACTTTCGGTGTTTGGGATATTTTTTATTACGTGGCTCTGAAAATTTTCCTGGATTGGCCCGAGTCATTACTTACCTGGGATATTCTGTTCCTGATCCCGCTCACATGGATCGGCCCGGTTCTGGCTCCGGTTTTAGTCTCCCTGACCATGATTGGCTTTGCCCTGGCTGTGTTTTTTCCCAACTGTCCGGATGTGATGGTTAAGCCCTTGTCATGGTTGGCCATATTCGGTGGTGCTCTGTTAATATTTGCAAGTTTCATCCTGGATTATACCATGCTATTAATTCAGGAAGGAGGCAAGCGCATTCTGGACCCGGGATTTGTTGAAGCTGTTACAACCTATATCCCGGACCGGTTTTACTGGGGCCTGTTTATCCTGGGAGAAGTTCTTATAATCGTGGGTATCGGAATGTATATCTGGAAAAAGAAAAAAAGAATATCTTCGTAAAATCATATACCTCTTTTAACTGTATTACCTAAAGTCTCCCATCATGTTAAAGAAAATATCGATCCGGTCTGTCGGTTTCATGCTTGCGGCATTCTGGATTTTCACATCCACTGGAGCCCAGGAAAATCAGCCAACACAAACCGTAGCAGATACTGTGCAACAAGAAGAACGGGAGCTAATATCTCCCTCTGAAATTACCAACAGGTTACCGGAATCGTCCTCTCAACTTCGTGATCTGAAATCCTCCGTCATTTCAGATGAAAATATGGACCTTTTGGGATCAGAAATCGATAGTATCTTACTCCGTTTTGATGATTTTCAGGACAACACTGCGGCAGCCGATACCGGCCGCCGTGATCGCCGTATCCTGGAAGGTAACTTTTACAACTGGAATCAATGGAAAAGCCGACTGAACCTGGTTAAAATCAGAATGAACAACGAAGTCGTTCAACTCGAAGAACAAAAAAAGACTTTGGACGAATTGACACAGATATGGGAGCTGAGCAACGAAAATTTCACCCTGGAAAAAGTGCCTGCCGATGTCAGGGAGATGGTACAGGAATTCATCTCCCTCGCCAGGGAAGCCAATTCCTCGGTGAATCAGAAAACAAGAACGTTGCTCAGTTTTCTGAATAGAATTACCCAGGCAGAAATCCTGATCGATGAAAAACTCAATTCGATCCAGGAAGAATTGGATATCGTATCAACATCCATGTTCTTTGAAAGAAACCCCTGGTTGCCAGAACGGCTGCTGAATAAGGAGGACGGTGAAAAATTCATTGGTCATGTTCCCAGTAACATCAAATACAATTTAACTCCGAGCTGGGATTACATCACAAAACACGCCACCTCCTTACTCGTTTTGTTTCTAATATTCCTTTTGCTCACGTTTTTCCTTTTCATTAATAAGAAGAACCTAAAAATACCGGACAAAGGATTTGATGAAATGTCCATCTTCCGCATCCAATATATCGTAAACAGGCCCATACTTACCTCCCTATATATTACGCTGTCCTCGACCTTCCTGATACTGCCAGAACTCCCACAATCATTCCTGCAACTGTTATACCTTACCTTTCTGATACCGATTGTATTCCTGTTGCCGGGGCTTTTCCGAAATAGATTGAACCGGCCCATATTATTTCTGGTGGTGATGGTTTTTATACTGGACGTTGCTGATTTGCTGTTGTATCCATTCGGCGTTGATAAAATCATCGAGATTGGTATTGCCGTAGTTTTGATCATTGGTTTGTCAGATATCATACGTAAAAAGAGACTGATGGGCCTGTTTGAGAGAAAGAGCGTGGAACGGTTTGCCAAACTTTTCTCCATTCTCGCCACTATCATGCTCGCGGTATCGATCCTGTGCAATATTTCCGGGTATTATTTACCGGGAGAATTTCTGGTAGAAGGCATCACCTGGTCTTTTTATTCCATTGCCCTTTTTATGGTGGGATATGTGATCCTGATATCCGTATTATACGCTGTAATTCACTCGAAACTGTTGCAAAATACCCGGGTACTTAAAAAGTATGATATCCAGGTAACACAATGGTTTTTTAATCTCGCATTCCTCGGGTCCATTATATTCTGGATCTATATTGTGTTTTATATATTTCGCGTTCATGAATTCCTGGTGGATCTGGTGGTTTCCATCTGGAACCTGGGTTTCGAAGTCGGTACGTTTAATTTTTCACTTGGAAATGTCATTATTTTCTTTCTCACACTCTGGATCGCCGTTTTGCTGTCCCGGATAATCCAGACGGTATTGGAAGAAGATGTCCTTCCCAGCTTTAAAATGAGCAAAGGCCTTCCCAAGACCATCTCCCAGATCGTTAAATACGGACTTCTAACCATCGGCGTGCTCATCGCATTCGCAGCCGCAGGAATTGAATTGAGTAGTCTCAGCATTTTGCTCGGAGCCCTGGGTGTGGGTATAGGTTTCGGCCTCCAGGATGTTATGAATAATTTTATTTCCGGGTTGATCCTTCTGTTTGAGCGTCCGGTGCGTATCGGAGATGCTGTAAAGGTGGGCGAACTGGAAGGAGTAGTCGTAAGGATCGGTATCCGATCCAGTATCATCCAGACATTCGACCGCGCGGAGGTAATCGTTCCGAACGGTCAGCTGATATCGAAGGAGGTGGTGAACTGGACCTTGTCCAATACACTGCGGCGACTCGAAATAGAGGTTGGTGTGGAATATGGCAGTGATATCGGGAAAGTCATGAAAATATTGAAAGAATGTGCCGAATCCAATGAAAAGGTGCTGGATGAACCGGCCCCCTACGTGTGGTTCAAAGGATACAATGCATATTCAATAGATTTCCGTCTGTTGTTCTTCTATCCACAGTTCGATGGCGGATTAACAGTACGCAGTGAGGTGGCAAGGGCCATCCTGGAAGCATTTAAGAAAAATGGCCTTTCGATTCCGTTTCCGCGCCATGATACCTATATTAAGGAACACCAATTGAACGAACCGAAACCGGGACCGGAAAAAAAGAAATGATTACGTAATTAAATACGTATTTAATTACGTAATTCCATATTCATGCGATGGGCCCGTAAAACAGAGATCTTATATCGGCCACTGATCGTAAAATGAGTGCAGGCGGCCGTTTCGATCCCAAAGGAATAGTCCCACAACAACGGTGTAAAAAAATCCACTCTATCCAACTCACGAAATGTTTTCTTCATGTAATCACACCAGGTTCATCGGTGGGAAACAGGTCGGAAGGATTTTTCGTAAACCCCGGTAGACATACATTTTATCGTTGCCTTGAAAACCATCGGCATGACAAATCGTCGTTAAATAGGTCTTGGAATGGATTTTGACCCATCTAATCGCATAAACCTATCATTATTGGTTGATATAAACATCCAAATACATGAAGATCAAAGAATTACAATCAAAATACATGGCGGTTAATATGGCCATCTCTGAAAAACGGATCAAGAACGCGCTGGATGACCTGAGCAATATGGTTGAGGAAACACAATTGGGTGACATGAAAGACCAGCTTGAAGCCCATGGTCATACCTATGAAAACATGCTGAAATATACCCTGGAAGGTATTGAGGATCCGGAGCGGAAAAAGGTATATAATCACCTGCAACGATCCATTCTGGAACTGGCGGATGAAGCACATGATAAAATTCTCTCAACCATCTCAGGCTGGCATACTTATTCATTAAAGACCGAGCTCGATAAAGAGCAAAAACTAACCGGAAAATCGGTTGTTCAGAAATTGGACGATCTGAGTTTTAAGCACCAACTGGATGAGGTCTTGAATGAGGCCCGTGTTATGGATTCACCCAGACAATCATTTGAATCACAGAAACATGCCGAGATAATATCCCGGATATTCGTACACCTTTGGCTCAGTAACGAATTTAAAGAAGCCGAAAAAGACCTGATCGCCACCATCTCAGATCCGGACCGCTTTTACTGGTATGAACGCAGCCTTTTTGTGAGTTCCATCACCCTGTCATTGCTGCGCTGTTTTGATATCAATAAGTTCATCGCACTGTATGAACTTTATAAAATGAATGAAGAGGAGGTCTGGCAACGTGCCCTTATTGGCATGCTGATCGGTTTTTACAAATTTGACCTTCGCATCCCGCTGTATCCTGAACTCCTTGAGTTGATTGAGGAACTGAGAGAGCGTGAAGGCTTTGCAAAAGACCTCGAATTGATCCTGCTTCAGCTCATCCGCTCCGGAGAAACCGAAAAAATTTCACAGAAAATACGGGATGAGATCGTACCTGAAATGACCCGACTGGCACCCAAACTGACCGAGAAACTGGACCTGGATAAGATGATTCCCGATGATTTCCTCGAAGATAAAAATCCCGATTGGAGCGACATTTTTAAGGAATCTGAAGGACTCTATGAAAAGATCGAAGAGTTTTCAAAACTTCAGATGGAGGGAGCCGATGTGTTCATGTCAGCCTTTTCACAACTCAAACAATTCTCATTCTTTGGAGAGATGAGTAATTGGTTCCTGCCATTCCACCCTGATAACCCGGTCATTGATGACGCTTTTTCGTTTGAAGACCCTGAATTTGACAAAAAAGTATTTCTTGAAGGGCTCGAAAAAACAGGTTATATGTGCAATTCTGATAAATACTCTTTTTGTTTAAATGTAAAACTCATGCCCCAGGCACAAAAATCCATGTTGCTGAAATTGTTTCAATCGGAGTTGGATGGTATGGAAGAGCTGAGGAAAGAAGAACACCTTCTGGAATCGACCAAGAAATCCAGTACCATCTATACACAGTATATTCAGGACTTATACCGATTCTACAAATTATACCGGTTTAAAGGTGAATTCTATGATATTTTTATGACCGGAATGGATTTTGGCAATAGTTTGTTCTTCAAATATTTGGTGCCCGATGACACCCTGGTTCGAAAAATTGCCGAGTTCTATTTCGAACATGAATCTTACAGCAAGGCAATTGATATCTATAAACAGATTGTGGGCATTGAAGAAATGCCCGAAATTCTTGAAAAAATCGGTTATGCATTCCAGATGCTTCAGGATTATGAAAATGCTTTGAAATACTACCTGAAGGCCGAAATCTTTAACGCCAAAAAAGAGTGGATCATAAAAAAAGTCGGGTTGTGCTACAGGCAATTGAAAAATCCGGTCAAAGCACTCGAATACTATCAGAGGGCCGAGCACCTGGATCCTGAGAATCTTTACACCCAGACATCAATTGGTCATTGTTACCTCGATCTGCAGGATTATCAGCAGGCATTAAAGTATTATTTTAAAGTGGAATACCTAAACCCTAAAAATAAAAAAGTCTGGCGGCCCATTGCCTGGTGTAGTTTTGTGCTTGGCAAGTTTGATTCATCATCCAAATATTACGATCTGATCCTGAAAGAGTCACCAACCTATCATGATTTTATGAACTTTGGACATCTCCAATGGTGCCTGGGGAATAAAGTAAAGGCAGTGGATTTTTATAGACAAAGTGTCGAATTCAAAGGCCATGATATACAAACCTTCCTTGAAACGTTTGAGGATGACCAGGTGCACCTGATCAAGCATGGCATTGCACAGGATGATATACCCATCTTATTGGACCACCTTCAGTACCAGCTAAATCATTAAAAAAAACAGCCGCCCCTGTTATGAACGGCTGTTTGATTATGAAACCTTAGATTCCTGAGAATCTATGATCAACTCCGTATCTGTAACGATGCATTGATCCCTCTGGCTTTCTCATACCATAATGCTGGTGTCTCGTTGGCCCATGTCCCAGTCTGTGGATTCCATATGTACGGCGGTTATTCTGTTGCTGATGGAGGATCAGTATTAACTTCTGGTCTTCCGAAAGCAGATCCCGAAACCTTTCATAATACTCAGCATTGATCTTGCTGATTTTATTTTGCAGTTGGGAACGCTCCTCAATATTTGAAAAGACCTCCTTTTTATCAAATGTTTCAGAATTCATCAGTGTTTTTTGATGGGCCAGGACCTCCGTCAATTCATTTTTAAGTGGACTCAGTGCCCTGGTATGTTCGAGGCGCAACGCCTGGACCTGTTCTTTCTGATCATCGGTCAGGTTCAAATCCATTTGCATCCGAAATCGTTGTGGCATATCAGACCGCATGGCGGGCCTCCCCCCCCGTTGTGCCAGGAGTGCCGGTGCGGTTACCAGGATGAATAACATCATCCATGTTAGTGTTTTTAAGTTGTGATTTATAATGGTTTTCATGATTTCTGTATTTATTATTCAACATCATCGAAGCGCTTCTGTAATTTAGACTCCCCACGATTCGGAAATATTCCCGCAATAGAACTGTTTTTATTTGACGTTATTGATGTTTTTGAGTCACAGAGTGTCTGGTCCTAATTAGGTTTACAGGATCGGTTGAAGAGATAAAGTATTTATCTGTTTATCTGCCTAAGGGTTGTCTTGTCCTGAAATAGGTGTACACAAAAAGCATATGATCTGAATCCTGATCTTATTGTCACACTGTTCACTCTGGAAAGTTACAGGTTGATTCCGAAATTGACAACCAGCAACCAAAAACCAGCAAGTTGGAACTGTTCCCTGCTCCGTCATCCCAAGCCTTCTTCGATCGCCAAAGCCTTGGCGGCGGTGATGGCGAAGGATGGCTCCCAGTTCATCCCGAAATGATGAGCATCTTTTATTCTCTTATCATCTCGGTGATTCTCGAATAAATACAGTTCAGATTTTTTTTTCGGAACAATGCACTGTTCATCATTCACTCATCAATCCTTCAGTCAGGCAGGGTTCATGATAAACGAATATGTGTGAACAGGGAATGACAGGTTGAGAAATTAGGGTACGGCAGGGGAAATGATGAACCGGATATACAACTCAGGAAAGTTATTTAGATTTAAGTAATTCCCGGGTTGTGCGACAGGATCCATAGCAACCAGAGCAGGTGACATCATTCTCTTCAGGCCTGAACCTCAAAACTTTATATAATTGGAGAAGTGTATATACAACAGCCATAAGGACGATCACCGGTGCCAGAATGTTCTGTATCATAACGACAAATATAGACTAAATTAACAAACGGCCGACCTGGTACACAATGAATGACATAATCCATGCCAAAGCGGTTGAATAAATAATCGAGAAAATGGCCCACCGCCAGGTTCCGGATTCCTTTCGGATCGCCGCTATGGTGGCGATACAAGGAAAATAAAGCAAAATAAACACCATAAAAGATAAACCCACGGCTGGATTGAAAACATTTTGGCCCTTCTTACGACCATCCAGATAGATTTCACTTTTCATACGTTGCGTCAGAGTTTCTGCGGAGCCCCTTTCATGATCGGTCTGATACAGCACTCCCATTGTACTTACAACCACCTCTTTTGCAGCAATCCCCGTGAGGATGCTAACACTCATTTTCCAGTCAAAACCCAGGGGTCTGAGGACAGGCTCAATGAATTTCCCGATTCGCCCGATGTATGAGAATTCGAGGTCAGGGGCGGTATCGGGTGACTCTTCAATGGTTGGGGACTGCCCAGGATCGGCGTTTGATTTTGTATCCATGGTGAGCCCCTTTTCTGACATCCTTGTTGGACCCGGTACATCTGTATCCTTTTTAATCGGATAATATCCCAAGCCCCATATGATGATGGATGCAATGAGTATGATGCCCCCCATTTTTTTTAGATATTCGCTCCCCTTGCTCCACATATGCTGGAGGGTAGCTTTTAATGCGGGTACCCGGTATGGTGGCATTTCAAGCACATAAGGTATTTCTTCTTCTTTAAACAAGGTCTTTTTGAACAGAATAGCGGTTAATGCAGCGAGAGCTATGCCCAGGGTATAAATCATAAAGAGGACCAGGCCTGGTTGATCCGGGAAAAAGGCCCCGATAACCAGGATATAAACCGGCAGTCTTGCAGAACACGACATGAAAGGATTGATCAGCATGGTGAGCAGCCGGTTATTCTTATTTTTAACGGCTCTGCTCGCCATGATGGCCGGAACGTTACAGCCAAAACCCATGACAAGAGGTATGAACGACCGACCATGAAGACCGATCCGGTGCATCGTTTTGTCCATGATAAAGGCAGCCCTGGCCATATACCCTGTATCTTCCATAAGGGAAATAAAATAAAACAGGATGAGGATGTTGGGCAGAAATACCAGGACGCTGCCCACACCGCCAATGACACCATCAATGAGCAGGTTTGTTAATGGTCCCGGGGATATCCATCCTGCCAGTGCATCAGACAGCATAGAAATCAACGATTCCAGCCATTGCATTGGGTATTGGCCAATTTCAAATGTGGCAAAAAAAGCGACGAACAGAATCAGCATTAAAATGGGCAATCCAAATACTTTGTGGGTCAGGACCGTATCGATCAAATCGGAATCCGTTCTTTCCCTAACCGGGTTTTTGACAAGGGTCTCTTTCAATGCACCCGATACAAACCCATACCTGGCATCTGTGAGCAGAACATCGGGCTCCTCCTTAAGCAGACGACGTAAACGGCTTTTTTGATGTTCAGCCGTTTCCTGTATATTTCCATAACTGGCCTGTCCAGCCAGCTTTTTGAGAATTTTGGGATCACCCTCCAATAGTTTAATGGCGCTAAAGCGCGGAGATACTTCAATGTCATCAGCGGGGAGGTCCTGTATCGTGCTCACAACAGCCTGGATGGAAATTTCAATTTCTGGGCCATAGTTAATCTGAATGTGCCTGGATTCCAAATTCTTACCTTCATACAATTCCAGGATTGTTTCAAGGATCTCCCGTGATCCCTGTCCTTTATTTGCAACTGTTGGTATGATCCGAATGCCCAACATTTTACCAAGTCCGATAGAATCAAATTGGTTTCCTGCCTTAATGAATTCATCATACATGTTCAGGGCCACAATCACCGGCGCATTCATCTCAAGGAGTTCAGCCGTCAGCTGAAAATCCCGTTCAATATGATTGGCATCCACAATATTTAATATGAAGTCCGGATTTCCTTCGGTAATAAAATTTCGAATCATTAATTCATCTTCGGATGATTCGGCAAAGGATTGTATTCCCGGAAAATCAGTGATGATGATGCGGTGTTTTTTATAATGTAGGGAAGTTTCCAGGAGTTCCACTGTCACCCCACCATAATTTCCTACATGCTCCTGCGATCTGGACAGGTCATTATACAACGATGTTTTACCACTATTGGGGGCCCCGATCAGGGCCACATGGATATCTGTATTTTTACTTCTCTTGAACGTTCTGCGGCGGGTGAATTTGGATCCATTGTTTTGCAAGGTTGAGAGGTCCTTATCCGTGACCACATCGATCAATTCGGCTTCATTTCGGCTCAGGTTGATAGTTTGATCCAGGATCCTGCAGGCCACAGGATCTTTGAGGGGTCCGTTTTGAAGCATGGTTATGGCTTCACCTTTGCACAATCCCATTTCCAGTATTCGTTGCCGAACAGATCCAGAACCCCGAATACGTGCAATATATCCGCTTTCGTTTGTTTTTAACTCAACCAGTTTCATTGATCGCCTCAACCATATAAGAGATGGAGATGCAAAATTACCACTTTTATTCGAATTCAATGAATGCGGGTAAATGCTTTATGGAACGGGGCTCCATGGCAATTGGACGTTCTTTTTTATGAATTGTTTTTTTTAAGTGTTAGATTTATTCCAATCAAATTTTTCCATTATGAGAAATCACACGGTGAATATGACATTGCAGGTGATCCCGATGGGCAGTGGTTCGAAAACCTATGGTATCATTGATGAAGCCATTAAAGTCATCCAGACGTCAGGAATCAGGTACCAGGTCTGCCCGTTTGAAACGGTATTAGAAGGGGATTATGACAAACTCATGAACGTTCTGAAGAAAGCTCAGGAGGTGTGTTTTAAATATGGTGCCGAATCCATACTTACGCATATAAAAATTGAGTGGCACCGCGACAGAGATGCCTCTATAGATGAGAAGGTCAGTAAGTATAAAGGGAAAACTAAAGATTGAAATCCCGATTGGAACCAACAGAATATCTAATCTTTTTTCTCCTCCAGGTCCTCGAATTCGACATTGGTAAAACTTTCTGACATTGCTTCTTCTGGTTTCTTTTCCTTTTTAAGAGTTTGTTTTTCTTCAGGAATTTCATCCAGTATTTGTGGATTGGCATTTTTAATAAACTCTATGACCTCGGCTAATCCATCAGAAAATTTATCAAAATCTTCTTTATACAGGAAGATTTTATGTTTCTCAAAAAACGGCCGACCATCTTTATTAAAACGCTTCTTGCTTTCCGTAAGTGTCAGATAATAATCATTCCTCCGGGTTGCTTTTACGTCAAAAAAATAGGTTCTTTTGCCTGCTCGAACGGCTTTAGAAAAAATCTCCTCGCGATCGTGCTTATAGGATTCCTCCTTTTTTTCTGTTCCTTCTTCCATACATGCAATAGTTTTAAGTTTAGCCAATATACATGGTCAAATGTAAAAATTATTTTATTATTCATGAACTTATGCGCTTGAAAATGCTTAATTTGGGCCGAATTGCGGGCCAACCGCGTCTGCTATCAGATTCTTTTATTTGTCAGAACACATAAAAGATTGTATTTTTAGACCGTATTACTTGTTCTTTAAAATGATGATTAATAGGAGGTTGTTAAGGGTCAAGGTGCTGCAGTCTTACTATGCCTACATAAAACGTGGCAACGACTCACTCACGGTGGCAGAAAAGGAACTGAAACACAGTATCCGGAAATCCTATGATTTGTATTTTATGCTGCTCTTATTGCCAGTTGAGATCTGCCAATATGCCAGATCCCGGATCGAACTGGCCAGCCAGAAGCGAATACCTTTACATGAAGATCTTCATCCCAACACAAAATTTATTGATAACCGGTTTATAAATGATCTCGAAGATCATCCGGTGGTGCGCCATCAGGTTGAGAAATATAAACTCAGCTGGGTACAATATCCTGAATTGATCAAATCACTTTATCTGGTCCTGCTAAAAAGTAACATATATCTTCAGTATATGGAGGGAATTGAAACCGGTTGGGAAGTGGATAAAAAGTTTGTGATTGACATGTACACGTCCGTGATTGCCCTCTCAGATGAATTGTACATGTCACTGGAAGAACAGAGTATCTATTGGAATGATGACACAGAGTTTATTTTCAGCATGATCATAAAGTCGATAAAAAAATCCAAACCAGGACATTTGTATGTATTCGATGGCGACCAGGTTTTTAAAAATGAGGATGATCGTGAATTTACATTTAAACTCTTTCGAAGCGTGATATTAAAAGCGGCAAAATACCGGCAATTGATTGAGAAGTACCTTGAAAACTGGGATCTCGACCGGGTGGCACTCATGGATATCCTGATCATGGAGCTGGCCATTACAGAAATGGTAGAGTTTCCGGAGGTGCCTTTAAAGGTCAGCTTTAATGAGTATATTGAAATTTCAAAGGACTACAGTTCGAATAAAAGCGGAACATTCATCAACGGGCTTCTGGATAAGATAACAGAACAACTTAAAAATGAAAAGCTCATTCAGAAAAAAGGGAAGGGATTAATTGGTGAAATTTCAACTTAAGCTCTCTTCCAGTTGGACATCTGACATAAATCCCTTTATTTTGTCGAGAATTTAACCAATTGCATTTTAGAACCATGCGTACTCTTGCGATATTGTTGGGTATATTTTTGGTCATTTCATGCAGCCAGCCCCCGGAAAATAATGATGATGCCGGTGATATTACCAATGCCGAACAGGGGAATCCCATCATCCGGTTTGATACCACTTCCCATGACTATGGAAGATTGATTGAGGGTGAACGGGTGATTTATACATTTAGATTCAGAAACACTGGTGATGGTCCGTTGTTGATCAAATCGGCTTCGGCCTCATGTGGATGCACCATACCAAATTATAGCAAAGAACCCACTCCGCCAGGTGGTGAAGGGAAGATCGTCGTTGAATTTGATACGCGTGGTAAATTGGGTACAAATCATAAAACGGTCTCGATTCGCAGTAATTCAAATCCGCCGCTGACCATTCTTGATATTTATGCTGAGGTGGTCAGGGCCGATCAATAAATGGAAATTGCAAACCATATATTATACAGAAATGACTGAAAATTTAATGTACATTGTGCTTATGGCACCGGCAGGAGAGGGTGGAAATCCGCTCACATCCCTGCTACCACTGGTCCTGATCATTGTGGTATTTTACCTGTTTATGATCAGACCTCAAATGAAACGGCAAAAGGAACTTAAAAACTACAGGGAGAGTCTCCAAAAAGGTGATAAAGTAGTTACCACCGGTGGTATTTATGGCAAGATCGCAGATATGAAAGACCAGGTCGTGGTGATTGAAATTGCCGATAATATTCGGATCAAGGTGGACAAAAGTGCCATACTGAAGGATCCCGGAGATATTGCTGGCCAGAAATAGTTATTCAGGCCGGTAACCGCGCCTTATTTGTATTCATGAAACCGGCAATTAACATATCGCAGCTTCAGAATTTTTGGAACCGTCTTCGCACAAGGCTGGACCGAAATTTTTTGATGTTTCTTTTTTTTGTATTCATAGCAGCCATTTTCTGGTTGCTTAATGAACTCAATAAAGATTCTATCACTGATATTTCCTATCCTGTTAAATACACCAATTTGCCTGGTCAGAAAATTCTGGTAAATGATCTGCCATCCAAGCTGGCCATTAAAATCCAGGGTCCCGGGTATACGCTGCTGAAGTACAAAATGAGCCCACGATTCATTCCACTGAATCTGGATATGCGCTCGTATTTCCTCAGGCAGAAACCAGGTGCCAGTGACGATGAGCAATATGTATTAACCCGGGATCTGATCAACCGGTTTGAACGCCGTCTGGACGGGGTTACCAGCATTATTGAAATACTTCCGGATACCCTCTTCTTCAGGTTCGACAGTATCATATACAAAAATGTGCCTGTGGTTCCGGATGTTCAATACAACCTGTCCAGGCAGTATATGCTGACCAGGAATATTCATACCATTCCGGATACCGTTCGGGTGTCCGGCCCGGGTATGATCCTGGACACGCTGGAGGGGATACCAACCATATCAAAAAATTATCCGTCGCTCAATAAAACCATTCAGGAAGAGATCGGACTTGCTGAAATCTCAAAACTATCTTATAATATCGAAAATGTAACCATGGTTATCCCGGTGGAGCAATTTACAGAAGCCCAGCTGAGAATCCCGATCGAACCAATAAATGTACCCGACTCGATGGTTTTAAAACCATTTCCAAACCATGTTACGCTAACATGTCTGGCCGCACTGAGCGAATATGAAAAGCTATCTGAACATTTATTCCGGGCTGAAGTGGACTACGGAGCTATTGATCAGAGCCTTGGGGGTAAATTAAAGGTGGAAATTACGTCGTCGCCCGAATTCGTCCAATCCATCAAGATTTTTCCCATCTACGTGGAGTTTGTAATTGAAAGGAAATGAGCATCAGGGTCGGACTAACAGGCGGGATAGGCAGTGGAAAAACATTGGTGGGTGAGGTATTTGGGAATCTTGGTGTCCCGGTCTTCAGGGCGGATGATCAGGGAAGAATATTATTGGATACCGATCCTGAGATCATCTCAGAAGTAAGCTCTCTGTTTGGTCCCGACATATATAAGCAGGGTACCCTGGACCGGTTCCAGGTTTCCGAGAAAGTGTTCAAAAACAAAGTATTGCTGGCCAGTTTAAATCAAATTGTGCATCCGAAGGTTATACTGGCTTTCCAGGAATGGGCTCAAGAATATGCATCGCGCCCGTATGTTATAATGGAAGCGGCCATATTGTATGAAACGGGCGCCGATGCACGCCTGGATACGGTGATTGCCGTGTCTGCACCTGAAGATTTACGGATCCAGAGGGTTGTTGAACGTGATCAGGTGGATCCAGAACGTGTCCGTCAGCGCATAAAAAATCAATGGCCAGAGAACATGATCATTGACAAATCGGAATATGTTATTTCTAACGATGGCATTCAGATGGTCCTTCCGCAGGTGTTGGAAATTCATAAGCAGTTGTTAAAAAAAAACAGAGGCTCAGCCAGAAGAAATGAACAATAATATAAATTTGCAGTTTGTTAACAGGAGGAAATTTCATGGGTAAATTCGGAAAATGGATTGCAGGTGGTCTGGGATGGGCATTTTTTGGACCCATTGGCGGCATATTGGGATTCGCTGTGGGAGCCCTTCTCGAGGAAAGCCCCCGGATACAGACGGGCGTCAGGGGAACAACCACAACGGGCGATTTTGCAATGAGCTTGCTGGTACTGATGGCTGCGGTCATGAGGGCAGATGGTGCCGTACGCCGGTCGGAACTGGACTATGTTAAATCATACCTGGTGCGCTCATTTGGAGAAGATTCTGCTAAAGAAGCCCTATCCATGCTCAGGAATATTCTCAAACAAGACATTCCAGTTCAGGATGTATGCCGGCAAATTCAGAACAACATGAATTATTCTTCACGCTTGCAACTGCTGCATCTGTTGTACGGTATTTCTGCCGCTGACGGCCGGATTAATGAGTACGAGATCAGGGTGATTGACAATATCGCCTCATATATGGGAGTGTCTTCAAAAGATACCGATTCGGTAAAAAATATGTTTGTTCCACAAACGAATGCATCTTATAAGATCCTTGAGATTCCCCCTTCGGCTACCAACGATGAAATAAAGCAGGCATACAGGAAAATGGCCATGAAATATCACCCTGATAAGGTCAGCCACCTCGGTGAGGATTTTCAGAAATTTGCGAATGAAAAGTTCAAGAAAGTGAATGAGGCCTACAACAATATTAAGAAAGAACGGGGGATGAATTAATGATCTCATGATTCAATGATACAATAGTTCAAGATAATGCATGCCACATACGTAAATTCTAAACCATTTTATACTTTATATAGAATATGGATCTAAAAGATTTTATGGCCATTTCAGGAAAACCGGGACTGTATAAATTTATTTCACAGGGCCGGAATGTGATGATCGTCGAAAACTTGGAAACGGGTCAGAGGACCACCGCCTTCAGCACAGATAAGGTGATTGCCCTGGCAGATATTGCGGTATTTACATCGGATGATGAAGTACCCTTAAAAGATGTCCTGAAAGCTGTTTTTGAAAAGCAGGACGGATCTCCAGGCATTTCCCATAAATCCAGTCCTGAGGATTTGAAATCATGGTTTGCAGAAATCCTGCCCAACTATGACCGGGAACGTGTATATGTGTCTGATATTAAAAAAATTGCGAATTGGTATAACATCATGCAACACCTTGAATTGCTTGATTTTAGCGAAAATGATGATGAAAAACAGGACACCGGTCCGGACGCTGTTGATCCGGACGTAGAGAAGGACAAGAATGGAAAAGACCGGCCTGTTGCTCCCAAAAAGAAGGCTCCTTCCAAAGCTAAGAATACCCCCAAAAAGGATAAAAATTAATAATGGTCATGCCATTTAAAGTCCAGCATCCCACACCGGAAATTAAAGAAAAGCGATCATTTGTTCCAACCGATGTGGAAATCCTGACCTGGGATTCCATTGCCCGATTCTTTGACGATCTGGCCCAGCGGGAACTGGAAACCGAGAAACAACTGGTGCAATGGTTGATCGACCGCAGTGAACTGACGGCCGTACTGGAGGAAAATCTGGCATGGCGTTACATTAGAATGAACTGTGATACTTCAAATGATGCATATGCAGAGGCTTTTGAGCAATTTGTGAAAGACATTCAGCCCCGTATCCTCCTGGCCTCGAATGAACTCGATAAGAAGTTTTATCATTGTAAAGCGAAGGATGAACTGGATGCGGAGTATTATGGTATCCTAATAAGGGTGCTCAATAACCGAATGGAATTGTTCAGGGAGGAGAATGTGCCCTTGATTTCGGAATTGCAAGTTAAAGAGCAGGAATATGGCAAGGTCAGCTCACAGATGACGGTATCGCATGACGGTAAACAACTGACTTTACAGCAGGCCTCAAATTTCTTGAAGGATACAGATCGACGCGTCAGAGAAACCTTCTTCAATAAAATCAATAGCCGGCGGTTGGATGATGCCCGGACACTTCAGGAACTTCTCTCATCATTGTTGTCCATCCGGCATGCTGTGGCACAGAATGCCGGTTTCCCAAACTATTTTGAATTTAAATGGAAAGAGCTGGGGCGATTTGATTATGGGATCCAGGATATCCTTGAATTTCACGAAGCGATTGAATTAAAAGCACGTCCATTGGTCGACCAGATTCATCTGCAACGCAAGGAATCGCTTGGGCTTGATTCCTTGCGTCCATATGATCTGGAGGTGGATCCGGAATTAAAACCGCCTCTGAAACCATTTCAGGCTGTCGATGAGCTCGTCGACAAAACCATTGCCAGTTTTACGGCCATCCGGCCCCGTTTCGGGACCTTTCTCAGGGAAATGAAAAAGGGTGGTTTCCTCGATCTTGATTCCCGGATTGGAAAAGCTCCCGGTGGCTTCAATTACCCTCTGTATGAAAGCAATATCCCGTTTATTTATATGAATGCCACCGGAAATCTCAGGGATTTGGAAACCATGTTCCATGAGGGTGGGCATGCCATACACAGTTTTTTGAGTGCCCACCATAAATTTATCGAATTTAAGGAGCTTCCATCCGAGGTCGCTGAACTCGCATCCATGACCATGGAATTGATTTCAATGGATCAGTGGCACCATTTTTTTACTTCTGAAGATGATCTCAAACGGGCCATGCGCAGCCAGTTAGAAGGTGTGGTTCAGGTATTACCCTGGATTGCGACTGTCGATGCTTTTCAATACTGGCTGTATCATCATCTGGACCATGGATTTGACGAACGAAACCGATCATGGCTCGAGGTGATGCATCGATTTGGCAGCACCCATGTTGATTGGTCAGGATTGGAAAAATATGCTCACCACCTCTGGCAAAAACAACTTCACATTTTTGAGGTTCCTCTGTATTATATCGAATATGGAATTGCCCAGCTGGGGGCCATTGCCCTATGGAAAAACTACCGGGAGTCCCCCGCAACAGCGCTGGATGCATTTGAAAAAGCACTTTCCCTTGGCTATTCCAAACCCATACCTGAAATCTATAAAGTCGCCGGCATAGAATTTAAATTTTCCTTAACCTATGTGGGGGAACTGATGGATTTTGTGCACCAGGAGCTTCAAAAACTCAAATAAATCCGGGCAGTAAATCAGATTAACAAAATGTGGATAGGCCGGTGGCACTATTTTTGAACCGATTTGGCTTTTTCCCATAACCGGTCCATTTCCGCTAAGCTCAATTCACGAATCGGAGTGCCACGTTTTTCAGCTTCTGCTTCCATATAATTAAACCGGTTCATGAATTTCAGGTTGGTACGCTCCAAGGCATTCTCAGGTTCGATACCATATAATCTGGCGGCATTAATGATGGAAAAAATCAGGTCGCCAAATTCTTCCTCTATTTTGTGGTTCACGGATTCCTTTGAATGACTATTTTTCATAGCATCCGAAAGTTCGTCTATTTCCTCCTGGATTTTTTCCCAAATATCATGTTTATCTTTCCAATCAAAGCCTATTCCATGTACCTTTTCCTGAATGCGGTTCGCCTTTACCAGTGCGGGTAGTGAGGCCGGCACTCCAGCCAGGACACCTTGCCTGCCTTCTTCTAATTTGAGTGCCTCCCAATTGTGTTTCACATCATCTGCATTTTTAACCTGAACCTCCCCATAGATGTGGGGGTGCCTGTGTATCAACTTCTTGGATATGGTTTCCAGGACGTCATAAATATCGAATACACCTTTTTCAGATCCGATCTTCGCATAAAAAACAATGTGAAGCATTAAATCACCCAGTTCATTCCGAACATCTTCCAGGTCATTCTGAAGAATGGCATCACCCAACTCATATGTTTCTTCGATCGTCAGTTTTCTTAAACTTTCCATCGTTTGCTCTCGGTCCCAGGGACACGCTGCACGCAGGTCATCCATAATTTGAAGGAGGCGACCAAATGCATCTTCCGGATTTCGTTCTTTTGAATTTTTTGTCATATGACTCATTTGAATAATGCCTTTATATGTTCAGTGTTGGACTCATCCCAGATTTTCTGACCAGTAAAAAGAGGCGCCATTATCATGGTCTCAGGAAATTCACCCGTACGCTGGAATTGATATCCAGCCCCAGCAGGCCTGCTGCATTACCCCTGTTTATGGCAATTTCCAGAAGATCAACCGAATTAAAGACGGCAAGGATCTCACCTGTTGTTGTTTCCCCGTAGTTATTGTTGATGCGGTTGATCCTGTATTTGTTGCTCTGGACGAGGATCTCGAAATTCCTGTTCTGCCGAACACGTTCAAATAATTCACGCGTGATATTGGATATGGCATTCTGGTATGAATCGATGTAGATAATGCTTCCGGATATGCCGGAATCATCCATTGTGGCCCTTAAAGGAATGGTTTTAGCAAAGTTTTTCACGGTTTTCCCCAAATCTTTCAGCTCTTTCCCCACTGCCAGATGGCATGCTGCATCTGCTAAAATTGTAAGTTCAGGAAACAGATGGGTTTCTTTACTGATCTTTATTTCGACGGCTTCTGCCGGTTCATCCCGAAAGATCAACCCATAAATCCCATTATCATAGGTGAGAAAATACTGGTTTTCAACCTGAATACCCAGAATCCTCATTTCGGGGCCCGATGTTGAATTGATACCAATGATATGGACGGTTCCCCCAGGAAAGTGCTGGTAACTGTTTTTCAAGATAAAGGCAGCCTGCCGGACATTGAAAGAGGGAATCTTGTGTGACATGTCAATAATTCTGGCCTCCGGACATTGATTTAAAATGCGGCCTTTAACCGCTCCAAGATAATAATCATCCTTTATCCAGTCGGAAGTCAGAGTAATTACGGGCATGAGATTAAAAAACTTTATGTAAAACAGGTCATCCTCAAAAAAATGACCTTATTTTTGTACGATCACAAAAGTATAAATAATTGCGAAACAAGGTGGATTTTGGTGGTGTGTTATTGAGTTGTATATTGGAAATGCACCGGGGTGAGCAAGATCGTTAGAAATACATAACATATGATCGAAAAACGGATATCACTAATGGGGGCCGATCCTAAGACATTATATGGCGTTCATAATAAACTTATCAATAGAATCAGTGCTCAGTTTCCCAAATTGAAAGTCATTGCCCGTGGTGACGATCTGAAGGTTATCGGCGATGAAAATGAAATTGCTCTTTTTGAAGAAAAAATGGAGGAGATCATCAATTTCATTAATGAATATAATGAACTTTCAGAATCCGAACTCCAAATCATTCTGGAGAATGGGGATTCAAAAACTCAGGAGCCCAACAAAGTGGATGTTCTTCTTTACGGAACCACCGGTAAGCCCATTCAGGCCAGGACCGTGAATCAAAAGATCATGGTAGAGGATTATGACAATAACGACCTTTTGATTGCGGTGGGACCGGCTGGCACAGGGAAGACCTATACCGCCATTGCCCTGGCCGTAAAAGCCTTAAAAAACAGGGAAGTGCGTAGAATTGTCCTGACCCGTCCGGCTGTGGAAGCGGGAGAACATCTGGGATTTCTTCCTGGAGATGTCAGGGAAAAACTCGATCCATATCTTCAACCATTGTATGATGCACTGCGTGATATGATACCTCCTAAGAAATTGCAGAATTTTATTGAGGATGAAACCATTCATATTGCACCACTGGCATATATGCGCGGCAGGACTCTTGAAAATGCCTTTGTCGTCATGGATGAAGCCCAAAATGCAACGCTCAACCAATTGAAAATGTTCCTGACACGTATGGGCATTAACTCAAAGTTCATTGTAACCGGTGATATTACCCAGATCGATCTGCCAAGGAAACGCGATTCAGGATTGATACAAGCCATGAATATACTTGAGGGTATTGAAGGGATCTCCATTATTGAATTTGATGAGCGCGATATCGTACGGCATAAATTGGTAAAAGATATCGTTCGGGCTTATGATGGTTATTCTAAAAGAAAAGAAGATAACGGCCATGCATCAAAAGACCCCAATGAAAATGAATAATTTTATTTCATTAAATACAAACATAGATATGAGCTCAACAATTGTAAAAACTAATTTTTCTTTTAAAAACCAGAGAAGTAAGTATGAAGGTAAAGTTCGCGATGTATACCATGTAAAAGATTACCTGATCATGATTGTCTCTGACAGGATATCGGCCTTCGATGTCATTTTGCCCAGAGGAATACCATATAAGGGTCAGGTGCTGAATCAGATTGCAGATAAATTTCTCGATGCCACCAGTGATATTGTTCCGAATTGGAAAATTGACAGCCCCGATCCGAATGTGACAATCGGTCATTTCGTAGATCCATATAAAGTGGAAATGGTTATCCGGGGATATCTGACCGGCCATGCCTGGCGGCATTATAAGGCCGGTCACCGTGAACTTTGTGGAAATCCCCTGCCTGAGGGAATGCGGGAGCATCAAAAATTTGAGAATCCCATTATCACACCCACAACAAAGGCCCAAGAAGGTCATGATGAGGATATTTCCAGGGATGAAATCATTTCCCAGGGACTCGTGAGTGCCGAGGAGTATGCCAAACTGGAAGATTATACATTTAAATTATTTCAGCGTGGAACTGAAATGGCATTGGAAAAAGGTTTGATATTGGTGGATACAAAATATGAGTTTGGAAAAAAAGACGGGCAGATCTACCTGATTGATGAAATACATACCCCTGATTCATCCAGATATTTTTACCTGGATGGTTATGTTGAACGATTTGAAAAGGGAGCACCCCAGAAGCAACTTTCGAAAGAATTCGTCAGGGAATGGCTGATCGAGCAGGGCTTTCAGGGTAAAGAAGGCCAGACAGTCCCGGAAATGCCAGATCAATTCATCCAAACCGTATCGGACCGATATATTGAACTATATGAAAACATAACCGGTGAAAGCTTTCAAAAATCAGCACTTGAAAAAGTCGATCAGCGGATAGAGCAGGCCATTCATCATTATCTCGAAGCACACTAGTTCAGTGCCATTACCGGGAGTAGGAGGTTTCTAAAAATGACCTATTAATTCGTTACGTAATTCTGGAGTATTCTTCGAATTCGCGACTCCATTTCAGGCAGTTCCGTGAATGGTTTCCTGAAGAAAACTTTTTTTTCCCTGATTTCTTCGAGGCTCTCCATATCACCGGGGTGATAATTCAGGACCTTTTCAGATACACCGAGGATATTGGGCATTTCTTCAAAGCAAAAGCCGTATATTTCTCGCAACAAGGCATCTTGCTTATCCTCCAGGCCCAATTCACGGATGGATTCCAAATAGGATTCAGATTCTACAAACCCACGTTCCATTTTATAATACAGGTCTTTTCTCTTATGAAAATTATCGATATGCATGGGGTCCAGAACGCGGGCCATATCCAGGGCAAATTCAATATATCTGTGGAGTATGTAATTCATGTATCCATTATGGATCCGTTGTTTAAAGAATAAGTGTGCGGATGCGCGGTGCCATTTCCGTTCTTTTTTGATCCGGTCAAACCGATCTTTGTAGGAGGATAAAAGCTGTTTGCAATCTTCAAGTAATTTCCGGGCCGTATCAAGTTCCCCGTCTTCTATGTAGAGTTCAACCAGTTCAATCTGGAGATCATAGGTTTCCTTTTTATAACCTTTTGAGTCCAAAACGCTCTTAAGATAACCAATGGCTTCTACAGAGTTATTCGATTGAATAGCCCGGGCCATGGTGATATGGAGATTCAGGAAATAGGGATCATCCTCCGGAGCCCTGGAAATGATGTCCTGGAGGTAAGATTTTATTTCATCATTACCCGTTTGCACATCCCGCTTCATATAGGGTATGAGCTTGTTTACGCTGACTACCAGGGCCGTATTCTGTTCACGAAGATACGCCTCAACCAGATCTTTAAGATATTGGATGGCGACACCATATCCTTGCGATTTACGAATACCGGTGGCTTTGATCATCAATTTATGAACATCGGCATCGGGTTGGTTATGGATGGGTTTTTGAGGCTTTGGAATCTCCTTAATATATAATTGAGAATCCTGCTTCGCGGTGTCACCATATGAATTTCTGAATATTGAATGAAACCAGATTTTAAATTTCGCGATCATGGCTGACGGAAAATATTAAAGATATAAACTGAATGAAGGTTAAGTTACGAATTACTGCTTCCTTTTCAAAATTTTAGAAAAGAATCCATGATCACATAATATGATGCCTCATGCGATCACTAACGCATTGAAAACTGTTTCGTACAAGTTGCTGCAATTTCTTAACATAATGTCATTTCTATTCTGAATATAATCCGTACTTTTCAACTCCCGAAATCGTACATGATAATAATTTTGGTACACGACTTAAGCTTGATTATCTTTACCATTTCAATTTCTTATATAAAATATTGATGTACAGCGAAATAATTTATATAGTCAGGCGTATTCTCTTTCCGATCCTGATGTTATTAATACTCACACCATCCTTTGGACAGGACCTGGAAATTGGTGTAAAAAAATCCAATGAAAAGGTTCTGATCGACAATCAGGTTTATTACATACATATCGTAAAACAGGGAGAAACTATCTATGCCATTTCCAGGGCATATGGGGTGAGCCCGAAAACACTTTCAAGGGAAAATCCCAGTATCATGATTGGATTGCAGCCAGGCCAGGTGCTTAAGATCCCTGAGAACGATATGGCCCTGGTATCTGAACCTGAACCGGGGAATTATGTTTTCCACCAGATGACGGAAGGAGAAACCATTTACTCACTTTCCAGGCAATACCAGATAACCGTGGATGAAATCATGGAGGCCAATCCGGGCATCTCGATCGATGATATACCAACCGGTACCAATATCCGGATTCCACAAATTGAATTTTACCCTGAGCGGGAAACCTTTGAGACGCAGGACCAGGATTATTATTACTATGTGGTAAGGGCCGGGGAATCTTTTGGTACCGTTGCCAGAAAGTTTGATCTTAACTCGCGCGACCTGAGACGCCTTAACCGTGATAAGCGAAGAAACCTGGTGGCAGGAGACACCCTTATACTTCCAAAAACGTTTGAAACGACTGCTTTTTTTGAGCGGCGATGGGTATCGGATGAAACAGAACCGTTGGAAATATCGCCTCATTGTGCTTTTGAAATCCCTGAATATTTTGGTAACCATTTGAATGTGGCTCTGTTACTGCCATTGTATCTGAATGAAAATGAAGAGCGGGAATATATTGACTCCAGCCAGTTGAATGAGCGTGGCGAGCCAATTTATAAGGTTATTCAGCGAGATGAGGATTGGATCTTCCCCAGGAGTGTGCGGTTTCTGGAATTTTACGAGGGCGTCTTGATGGCCATTGACAGCCTTCGGAACCGGGGAATGAATGTTGAGCTCTTTGTTTTTGATACGGAACAGGATCCATCCAAAGTCCGTGAAATAGTGGTGGATGGAAATCTGGATGATATGGACCTGATCATTGGTCCGGTATATTCCATGAACCTGGAAATATTGCTGGAGGTCCTCGATAATGAAGATATTCCTATCATTTCCCCATTTGTACAACGGGCTGATATGCTAGCCGGAAAACCAAACTTATTTGAAGTTGTTCCCGACCATCAGGTTGAAATGGAATACCTGGCAAAAGCGGTATCCCGGGAATATGATAAGAATATTGTGCTCATCCATCCGGGCGATTCATTGGAAATAGACCAGGTGGATCTATTTAAATGGATGCTGTTGGATTCGCTGGATCAGTATGGGAGTCTTCAGAATATCATTCTCAAAGAGGTTGTTTTTTATGAGGACCGTCCACGGCACGACACCATCAATGAGATTGAACTCGCCTTTATAGAGGGGGAATCAAATGTGGTTGTGGTTCTTTCTGAAAAGGAAACCTTTGTGAGTGAAGTCCTGGCAAAACTGAATACCCTTTCACAGGATTTTGATCTTAAAATTTATGGATTCCCGGAATGGCTGCACTTCAGAAATATACAGCTGGATTATTTTCATGGAATGGATGTTTATCTATGTTCACCATATCTGTTGAATTATAATCAGACTCATGTGAAAGCCTTTCTCAGAAAATACCGGTCAAAATTTCAAACCGAGCCCATACCCTATAGTTTTGCCTGGAATGGCTATGACATCGCTTATTATTTTCTGAATGCCCTATCTGTACTGGACGAACGATTTTATGATTGCTTCCAGGAATTCAGAATCGATCTGCTGATCTCGGAGTTCCAGTTCGAAAGAATGAGTTTCAGAAGTGGCGCCATGAACCGCGGGCTCAAACTGCTTCATTTTTCAGATGATTTTACAGTCATAGAAGTGCCTTTTCCTCCCAAACCAAAGTCGAAATTCGACTTCTGGTTTCGGTGGGATCGGTAAACCGGTCATCCCCGTCCATAGTCAGTTTTGAAATCCAATTTTTTGGTGCTTTTCAATTTGACGGTTCAGTCTTGCACCATGTATTATGTATCTATTGACGAACAATAAACCGTTTCGTTTGTTTAAGAGATATTGACAAAAACCTAAACAAAATGAAACGTATTGACATTGTATTTTTAGTTTTTATATTCCTGACTATTCCCGGAGTGCTGAATGGAGCAGTGAACATGGACAAGACCCCGTCAGAAACACCGCGATCTGGTTCCATGACCGGAACGATTCTTGACAATTCAAATGAACAATCAATAGAGTTTGCAACTGTCGCAATTTACAACAGGGTTGATTCAGCCCTCATTGATGGCACCATTACAGATGCTTCCGGGCAATTCAACTTAAAGTCATTACCCTATGGAGAATATTTCGTGGATGTTCGTTTTATTGGATATATAAATACCCGAATTACCAATGTGAATATAAACCAAGATAGGCCATTCATTGACCTGGGTACCATTAATCTTGAAATGGCCACAAATAATATAAATGAAGTAGAGGTGGTGGCTGAGCGCTCACAGGTCGATTATAAGATCGACAGGAAGGTGGTTAATGTTAGCCAAAACCTGGCATCCCTGGGAGGTACTGCAGTGGATGCATTACAGAATACGCCATCCATTCAGACTGAAATTGATGGTTCCATCACACTGCGAGGCAGCTCCAGTTTCACTGTCCTGGTCGATGGGAAACCCAGTGTCCTTGAGGGAAGCGAAGCCCTGCAACAGATACCTGCAGCATCAATTGATCGGATTGAAATCATTACCAATCCATCGGCAAAATATGATCCGGAGGGCACATCGGGTATTATTAACGTCATCATGAAGAAACAGTATCGAGGTGGATTGAGTGGAATTGTAAATGCATCGGGCACCACCCTCTCACAATATACAGGCAACTTTTTATTGAACTACAGGACCGGAAAATTCAATGTGTTTGGTGGTTTGGATTACAGTGATCGCCCAGGTCCGGGATCCTTTACAAACCTCCGTGAGACGTATTATCCGGATACCACTATCATTTTGGAATCGAATGGCGATCGCAGTTGGAACCGTGGAGGATTGGTACTCCGGGGCGGTATTGAATATGATATCAATGATCGAAATAACATCACCCTGTCAGGAAATCTGGGTAACCGAAAATTTGGTATTGATGCACTTTCCAGGTTTCACGAGTATACAGATCCGGCGAGCATCGATGAATTTTATATCCAGAAAAATAATTTCCAGGTGAATAACAAATATTACAGTTTCACTTTTAATTACCAGCGTCAATTCGAACGGGAAGGCCATGAATTACTGGCCGAGGCATTCTATTCCGGCAATCGCGGTGAGGACATCCAGGAGCTCACCGATTATGTGACCGATCCCACCTGGGATATCATCGAGGGAATTCCATCCAGAGACCGTTCGCTCGAATCCAGTAATGAAAAAGACATCCGGATCAAATTGGATTATACGCTTCCCCTGGCTAATCAGGGGCGGATTGAAGCCGGATTGCAATCGCGGTTTGATCTGGGAGATGGGGATTACCAGCTGGATCGATTTGATCCCGATATGAATGACTGGATTACCGATGAGACATTGAGCAGTGCCATGGAATTTTCCAGAAGCATTCAAAGTGGTTACGTTACATACAGCCAGGAAATTAACAATTTCAGCTTCATGGGTGGGATCCGGACGGAATATACAGACCGAAACATTACCCAGTTAACATTAGATGAAACGTATCGTGTAAAACGTTGGGATTTCTTTCCCAGTGTATTCCTGACTGCAAAACTTCCTGCCGACCAGCAATTACAGGCCAGCTTCAGCCGGCGAATCAACCGGCCCAGGTCTTATTACCTGGATCCTTTTCCCCGGTTTTTTGATCCGTATAATGTCATGATCGGTAATCCGGGGCTGGAACCTGAATACATTGGTGCATTTGAAGTAAATTACCAGATTAAAATTCAAAAATCGATGATTGCCCTGGAGGGATATTACAGGCAAACCAATAATAAAATATCTAGAATCCGAACACTGGGACCAGATAATATCCTGACCATGACGTTTGAAAACCTGGAAAACGACTTTGCTACCGGTGCTGAACTTATGGGAAATACAAACCTTGCAAAGTGGTGGAACCTGATGTTGACCGGTAATCTGTATTATTACAGTTTAAATACCCAGAATATTGATGGGGGGAGTATTCGTAGTACCACTGCATGGAACATCAGGAGCAACAATACCTTTAAGTTGAAATGGGGGACCCGGATTCAGCTGATGGGTATGTACAATGGTCCTTCCATTACTGCCCAGGGTGAGCGTGAGGGGTTCTTCATGACCAATATCGGGATTCGCCAGGACCTGCTGAAACGGAAACTCAGTGTCACCCTAACTGTAAATGATGTTTTTGGTACCAGCAAATATGTATATACCTCCGAAGGAACCGATTTCTATGTATTAAATAATTCGGTGAGGAAATCCCCTTCCTTTGGAGTGACCGTGAGTTATAAGATCAATAATTTCAATCAAAAGAAGACAAATTTCGATATGAATGAGATAGACTTCCAGGGGGGATTTTAATACGGTAACCCGACCAATAATAAAGATACATTACTTTTTCACGGGGATGGCAGTCATTGAGGGGTCGTTTGGTAGTTACTCAGTTGTGATCCGGTAAATGACCACCAATGACAGCCGACCAGGGCCCCAATAATGGTGAGTTTGAGGTTGAGTATATAAAAATTTACGCTTACTCAATGGAACTTACCGATACGACTTAATGATGGCGTAGCCGAATGACGTTTGCGCAGGAAGATGACCATGAATGACCGTATGCGAAGCGAACCATTTACCATTTAAGGTCAATTGGAAATCAACGAACTTACCATGGTATGGGGAGCGGTGGATAATCTTTTCGGTCCCGTTCTCCTGGTTTTTCATCACTCCGGGGGACTCTTCTGTCTTCACCACCAGATCGATGTTTCGGGCGAAACTCCTCCAATTTTTTGATTTGTTGTTCAGTTAATAATGGATATAATTCGTCGCGGAAATCTTTCATGAGCTGGCGGAAATCATCCCGGTAATCTTTCCGCAGCTTATCGTTTTCTTTGGAAAACTTTTTAATGATGGGAACGATCTGCTCTTTCTGCTCCTCGGTTGGTTCCAGTACCTTTAAGAATCGGTAAGTAAATCCCTCCACGGAGGTATAAGAGCGCACGTCTTTCATTTTTTTGGCCCGCAAATAACCCGATCCCAATCCACCCAGAATGATGCCTAAAACCAGGGTAATGATAATTATGATGAATGATTTTATTTTCATGACCGATATTTTACCTCAAATCTTCATACAACAATATACTCACCAGATCTTCATCGGAATGGATTCCCTCACCAGTTACTGTATCCAGGGAGAGTGATTCACCGGAAAGATATAAACTCAGAAGCAGGATCAGAATGGCTGCCACCCCTGTTAATGCGACCCGTTTGAATACCGAATAGAGGGATCTGTTAAACTCTGGTTTAAGCAACAGGGGTTTCTTTTCGTCCTCAATCCTGGCCATTAAACGTTCCTTAAAACCATCTTTGAAAGCATATTTTTGCCGGGCCAGATCATGGCGCAGCTGAAGCCATTCGTCCCGTTCTCTCCGCAAAGTTTCAGAACCGGCCAAAGCGTTCTCTAACCGCCTTTTTTCAGCAGCTGTTAAGGAATCATCAAACGATCTTTCCAACAAACTTCTAAAACGTTTTTCAGTCATTTTAATTTTATTATTGGTGTTAAAATGTCTCTCAAATTTTTCTGTGCCCTGGCCAGTCTGGATAACACTGTTCCCAGAGGTAGCTCCAAAATGTTTGCCGTCTCTTTGGTACTGTAGCCTTCAATCATTCTCAGAACCACCACGGCTCGAAAGGCCGGATCCAACTTTTGCAATGCCATATCGATCAGTTCCTTTGTATCTGCCATTTCAAAATCACTCTTCATCTCCGCCACATCATACATCTCATTTTCTTCTCCCTTACGGTAAAATAGTGAGAGGCTGCGGCTTCTTTTTTTCAACTCATTCAGAGAGAGATTAATGGCAATTCGTGTCAGATACGTACCCAAAGAAGAATCACCTCTGAACTTGTGTATTGATCGGTAAAACCTGATGAAGGTTTCCTGCCCAACATCATCGGCCCCATCTGTATCTCCCAGCATACCAATAACGGTTCGTGCAATCTGCTCTTCATAGCGATCTACGATGACACCAAAGGCCTGGTCATCTCCGGAACGCACCCGTTCTATCAGCTGTAAGTCATTTAAACCAGATAAATCTCTCACCGAATATCAGTTTGACAACGAATCATTCAAAAATATTCCTAAAATACAACGAAATAGAGCTTTATCTGCAATATATAGACCTGTTTTTTGATAATTTTATTCCACCGATACCAGGAAAATTGAACGTGGATTATCTAAATAGAAAAATACGTGTATGCACAGAATGCCCTTTGCATCGAACCAGGAACCATGCCATTCCAGGTGCAGGGCCTGTTCCCTGCCATATGCTCATCATCGGGCAAGCCCCGGGAAATATTGAAGACCAGATCAATGCTTTGTTTGTCGGTCCTTCAGGACAGATCTTTGACCAGTTGATCCGCCATGCCAGGATCACCAGGGAATCATTTTATTTGACCAATCTTATCAAATGCATGCTTCCCAAATCACGTCGGCCGGCCAGGGATGAGATTATGCAATGTGCCCACTATCTCCGTCAGGAGATCCGAATGGTTCAACCCTCTGTCATGGTGCCATTGGGATTCCATGCCACACGCTTTTTATTCAAAGAATTTGGCCTGCCATTCCCTCCCAAGCATGATGTTCACGCCCTGTTTGGAGACATCATAAGATCTTCTAACCACTGGATCTATCCGTTACGACATCCGACCGCCCTCCTCTTTAATCCAGATAAAAAGGAGGTCATGCAAAAAAATTACGGCAGGCTTTACACTTTAATGAATGATGATTCTTATGTTTGAGCATTAAAACACCAAAATAAAATACAATGAAACACCTCCACCAAATCCCGCTCATCCTGGTTTTAGGCGTATTCATGATGAGTCCTGGTTGTAAAAAACGCCAGGGAAAATCCGAAATACCGTCATTCTCGTTTGCATTTATGACCGACATCCATATTCAACCTGAAAAAAAGGCCGCCGAAGGTTTCCATAAGGCCATAGATAAAGCCCATGCCCTCGGGGTCGATTTTGTGATCACGGGTGGCGATCTGATCATGGATGCCCTGGGTCAGACCCATGAACGGGCCGACTCATTATACCAGTTATACATGGAATTGGCCCATCGTATAAAAGTCCCGGTATATAACACCATGGGAAATCACGAAATCTATGGATGGTATGTGAGAGATGAAGTGGATACCCTCCACCCTGAATTTGGAAAGAAAATCTATGAAAACCGGATCGCTGAACGGTATTATACTTTCACAGAGCATGGATGGAAGTTTTATATCCTGGATAGTGTGCACGAAATTCCTGGAGGAGGAGGCTACTATGGTTATATCGATACAGTGCAATATAAATGGTTAAAAAAAGATCTTGAAACGGTAGAAAAAACCACCCCGATTGTGATCTCTACACATATT
>Ga0209536_100001499_pt1 | contig 38499 bp, 26 predicted proteins | sample DeeMarSeWOR28_12_FD_187461 | JGI IMG/M metagenome (GOLD analysis project Ga0209536, IMG submission 187461) | Marine sediment microbial communities from White Oak River estuary, North Carolina - WOR-2-8_12 (SPAdes) (version 2) | ecosystem: Environmental > Aquatic > Marine > Intertidal zone >... | reverse complement strand
TATGCCAGTTGGAAATCGAAATGGAAGATGGAGAAAAAATTACCATTATCTCCGACGACACATGGAAATCAACCAATGCGGGTCCCATCCGGCAATCCAGCATCTATGATGGAGTTTTGTATGATGCCCGGATGGAGATATCCGGATGGAGCAGTTCGGGTTTTAACGATCGATCATGGAATAATGTGTACCCGGTCGATTATAAAAAAGGGCACCTGGTTGCCCAGGCAGGCCCGTTTGTCCGTGCCATCGAGGAAATTCATCCCGTTTCAAAAATAATCACACCTAAAGGAGAGCATGTGATCGATATGGGACAGAACCTGGTCGGGCATGTAAGGCTCCGGGTTTCCGGACAAAAAGGCGATACCATCCGTCTGTATCATGCGGAAGTCCTGGATGGGGATGGTAATTTCTACACCGAGAATCTGCGGGCAGCGGATCAAAAACTGGAATATGTGTTTAAAGATGGAGAAGAAACCGTGTATGAACCCTTCTTTACATTCCAGGGCTTCCGTTATATCAAGGTTGAAGGGTACCCGCTTGAACCGGAGGAGGTCACCGGGATCGTCGTCCACTCCGACATGGACCGAACCGGATGGTTTGAATGTTCCGACAGCCTGGTCAACCAATTGCAGCATAACATCGTCTGGGGCCAGAAAGGGAATTTTCTGGATGTGCCAACCGACTGCCCACAGCGGGATGAACGGCTGGGCTGGACCGGTGATGCCCTGATATTTGCTCCGACAGCATCGTTCAATTACAATACGGCACTCTTTTTTACAAAATGGTTAACCGATTTGGCGGCGGATCAGTATGAAAACGGTTCGGTACCCTGGGTGGTTCCAGATAATATGCGGCAGGGTGGAACCCCTGGCTGGGGCGATGCATCTACGTTTGTTCCATGGACCATCTACCTGAAATACGGCGATCGCCGTGTTCTGGAACATCAGTTTGAGAGCATGAAAGCCTGGGTAGACTATCTGGCTGAGGTTTGTGGTGATGACCTGTTATTTCCGTCCGAAGGATTTTATTTTGGTGACTGGGTGGCTTTTGTACCGAAAGGTCATACCACCAAGCCGGCCTACACCGATACCGATTTTATCGGGACCGCATTTTTTGCCAGGTCATCAGAATTGGTTTCAAAAGCGGCACAAGTTCTGGGATTTCATGAGGAAGCCCGACAATATGCCGAGCTCAATAAGCGGATCAGGGAGGCCTTCAGGGCAGAATATGTCAGTCCGAATGGCCGGTTGAGCCCGCACACACAAACGGCCTACACGCTGGCACTGGAATTTGATCTCCTGGAGCCGGAACAGCAGGAAGCGGCTGCGAATTACCTGGTCCGGAACATCTACAACCGGAACATTCATCCCACAACCGGTTTTTTGGGCGTTTCTTATTTATGCAACGTATTATCCGATCATCATCAAACAGACCTGGCGTATAAACTACTTCTTCAGGAGAGGTGGCCATCATGGTTGTATATGGTGCGAAACGGAGCCACCACCATCTGGGAGCGCTGGGATGGCATTCAAACCGATGGCACCTTTCAGGATCCGGGCATGAATTCTTTCAATCATTATGTATTCGGATCCATCGGGGAATGGTTGTATTCTGTGGTTGCCGGGATCCGGGAAGATGTGGACAGCCCGGGATATAAAAGGGTGATATTCAAACCGGAACCCGGGGAATCGATGTCGTATGCCAGGGCATCGTACCAATCACTGTATGGTCCGATCCATTCCTCTTGGGAAGTGAAAGAACAACGGATCCATATTCAGGTTCAAATACCACCCAACACCACCGGCCAGCTGCATCTGCCGCAAAGTGACGGCAGTTTTAAGGTGGTCGAGATCGGTTCCGGAACACATGATTTTACTTATGCGTATGATGATCCGTCCACCAAAGCGCAATAAATAGATCTCCCGCAGCAACCAAAGACATGGATGTGAAGAAAAGGCAAACACATATCAAGGTCGCGGAGTACGAGCGGCAGCCAGTACCTGGCAATGCCCGTCTGGGATTCAAACATTTCATCGGCATGTATGCCGGGGAGCATGCGGCCGGTACGGAACTGATGATCGGTCCCTTATTCGTGGCTGCCGGTGTCGGCGCGTCCGATCTCATTTTCGGGTTGCTGGCAGGGAATGCACTGGCAGTAATGAGTTGGATGTTCCTCACAGCCCCCATCGGCACCCGCTTGAGGTTCACATTGTATTACCAGCTTGAGAAAATCTGTGGAAAGCATCTCGTTACCATTTATAACCTGGCCAATGGGATCATGTTTTGTTTTTTGGCTGGCGCCATGATCACGGTTTCAGCCACCGCTCTGGGTGTTTGGTTTGATTTTAAAATGCCCGGACTGAACGATATGTACCCCAACAGCTTGGGCTGGGTATTGGCGGTTCTTTTTATGGGCCTCATGATTGCGCTGGTGGCAGCATACGGGTATCGCACCGTCGCCAGGATCGCCAATATTGCGGCCCCCTGGATGGTGCTGGTTTTTCTGGCATTTGGAATTGTCGGACTGCGGCAGTTTATAGATGTCTATCCCGATCCGATCGAAAATGCCGGTGATGTCTGGCACCTGGCACAAACCCATATCTGGAAAGGTGGTGACCCACTACCCGGTCAGGTTAAATTCACGTTCTGGCATGTGATGTTTTTTGCCTGGTTCTGCAACATGGCCATGCATATTGGCATGGCGGATCTTTCCGTTTTCCGGTATGCCCGAAAATCCTGGTATGCCATCGCATCTGCGGCTGGCATGTACATCGGTCATTTTATGGCCTGGATCAGTGCCTCCATACTGTATGCCTACCAGTTGAACCTGGATGCGTCCAATACGGATGTCCTCCCCGGTCCCATGGCCTTTAAGGCCCTGGGCATTACGGGATTACTTTGTGTGATTGTGGCGGGGTGGACCACCGCCAACCCCACCATTTACAGGGCCGGGCTTGCATTCCAGGCCATCACCCCCAAATCATCCCGTTTCAAAGTGACCCTGGTTACCGGGTTGATTGCCACCATGGCGGGCATGTTTCCGGCAGTTGCCATGAAATTACTGGATTTTGTAGCCCTCTATGGCATGCTTCTCATGCCCATGGGGGCCATTATTTTTGTCGATTTCTGGCTTTTTAAAAAAATCGGGCTCCAGTCCTTTTTCGCATCACGCCACCACCTGCTTTTTAACTGGGCTGCCGGTTTAACCTGGTTCACCGCACTGGCTGCCTGCTTGCTCCTGGTCATGTTTGCCGGAATCCAGATTTTTTTCGTCAGCCTTCCGGGTTGGTTTATTGCCGTATTGGTATATATTGTTTTGAGCTATTTCTATCAATCCCGTATCCTGAAAAACAAATCCGTATAATGAAATTCAACCGCCATATCCCCAGGATTATTGCACTCGTGGCTCTCTGCATCCTTATTTATCCGTCGATACTGTTTCTTTCCGGAATTTATATGCTGAGAACCGTTCAATGGATCATGTTGCTGGCCACGCTGGTGTGGTTTATATCGGCCTCTTTCTGGATGGGACGGTCAAGATGACATATTACTGATTCACGCACCCTGTTCGTGAATCGCCTGGAGCAAAGGGCCTGGAGCCTGGTAAACTTTGGGTTTAACTCGGGCAATCCCCCATTCACCCGGGCTCCCGGTCACCTCTTCAATGGCTTACCCCTTATACCAACCTCCCATGGGTTATGAGTTCTCAGTTCCCGGTAATTAATTCCTGGTTTTCAGGATCATATCTTATTCATAATCAACCTTTTTCGTCCAATGCAGCGTTCTTTTATCGCCGGAGTTTTAACGAAGGTGATGGTGGGGTTGGAAATCATAACTTTGCGGTTCCCAGCGTTAATTCATCAACCTGGGCGCAGCAGCTGAGATACATTCTGTACACCCTGACCGTTACCTGTCACCCCGGGCTATCTTGCGCCGGTAATGTTCTGATTCCCAGCCATCAATAAATTCGATCTGTTCATCCGACATAAATCGGGGGCCACCCAAACCTTCCGCCAGGAAAATCACCCTGAGAGACTCAGTAAATACTTCCAGGATGGTCTGAATGGCAGCCACCTGATCATCGGCAATCACCAAACCTTCACCCTCAATCACCGTGACTTTTGGAAAATATCCATAATGGTCTCTGAATTCCATTAAGATACTGCCCATTTCTTCAGGATCAATACCGGCATCAAGAAATGGATAGGCCGAACTACAGTATACAATCTGGTCAGGTGTGAGTGGTTTTGAAATCTTGTTATAGCGGTTCCGGGACACACTATAATAACGGATCAATTCATTCGTATACCCCTCGGCAATATATCCCATGTTATCAAAGAAAGCATGGAGTGATTCTATTTTATCAGAATGGATCCGTTCGGTTCGGATATTTGGTAAGGCAACGGGAACAGCTTCCTGAACGAGATCCTCCATGCGGGAATAAAAGGACCGAATGGCATCCGGGGAGTTGGCGCCCACAAATACCCCATGATTCTGCAATAATATGATATTGGGTCGGTATCCGAGACGGTCTTTATAAGTGCTTAATTCAAGTATCATCTTTTGAGCCAGTTCAAAGCCCGGATTGGCATAGGACATATACAATACCTCATCACCGAATATGGAACGAATGACTTGCGCTCCATCCATGGAACACAAAAGACCATTAATATGGGTTGGATGTGTATGTACCACATATGCAAAATCAATCAAATGATGTAACGGGGCCTCAATAGAAGGGCGGAGATCTTTCGGATACAGAACCGCATTCAGAAGGTCCCGTGTCACCTCTGATTCCCGTAAACGTGGGTCGGGCTGGTATTCCTTCCCTGTCATTTGATCCAACAAAGCTCTGGAGACACAAACCAGGCTCTTGATATCCATCTGGGCCATGGACTGCCCACTGGCTTTAATCCATAACTTGTGCTTGTTCTTAAAGGAGGTGTTACCACCACCGGCAATCACATATTTTTTCTGTTGCCCGAAAAAATGAGACAGGTCAATAAGCTGGTTTAATTCAAGATTACTGTCGTCCATAGAGGGCTTCCAGCATTATGATCGGTTTAACAATACCTCATTCTCATACGCTATAATTGCCTCGATACAGGCTTCACCGATCGGGACTTTCTCCTGGCTGCACCAATAATCCCAGACCGCGCCGAAAGGCTTGGTTTTCAACACCTCGAGTAAAGCCAGCCGTTCAAAATACCGACCATCTAATTCATATGACCTGAGTTTTTCCCGGGGTTCCAGGAAAGCCAGGAGAAATGCCAGCTGAACGGCTCTGATGGCGATCACATAGGCGCCGATCCGATTCATACTGGCATCAAAAAAATCCAGGCCCATATGGATGCGATCCAGAGCTCCGGACCGCACTATTTCCTGGGCAATCATCAAAACATCATCATTTAAAATGGGCACATGATCACTATCCCAGCGTACTGGCCGGGTAACATGCAACAAGATTTCATCAACAAATTGCAGACATGATGATATTTTATCCCCAACCTGTTCTGTGGGATGAAAATGCCCGTTATCCAGACATAGCATTTTTCGGTTCTGAACTGCATACGCCAGGTAAAATTCATGCGAGCCAACCGTCATTGATTCCAGACCTATTCCGAATAGTTTACTTTCAATTGCATCTTTAAGGTACAGGTCAGAATGCGATTCTTTATAAATGTCATCCAGCGATCTTTTGAGCAGTGACCGGTGCATATACCGGTTGATGGAGACATCTTTTGAACCATCCGGGATCCAGAGATTATGGATGGCTGGTGTTCCCAGCTGCTTTCCGAATTCGACTGCAATGGATCGGCAACGCCTGACATGTTCAATCCAGAATTTCCGGATTTCGGTTTTCGGATGTGATAGTGTAAATCCATCACCGGCTTTGGGATGGGCAAAACAAGTCGCATTAAAATCAAGACCTATACCCATCGATTTGGCCCATTCAATCCATCCCTGGAAATGCTGTGGCTCGATCTGATCACGGTCCACCGTTGTGTCCTTAAAATTCCCGTACATGGCATGCAGACTGACCCGGTGTGTTCCTGGCACCAGGGCCAGTACGTTCTCGAGGTCCTGCATCAATTCTTCCATATTCCGGGCCTTGCCAGGATAATTTCCAGTTGCCTGTATCCCCCCTCCCAGTGCTTCCTGGCTGGTTTTTTCAAATCCACCCACATCATCCCCCTGCCAGCAGGGAATGGAAATTGGGATGGAAGCCAGCGCATTGATGGCCGTCTCCGTATCTACTCCCATCTTTCCATAAGACTCTTTTGCAAGCTTATAAGAAGTCAGGATGGTTTCAGTGTTCATCGAAAAGGAAATTTACATTTATTACCTGAATTTAATCAAAAGATCTGAAATACCTTTATGAACATGCCTTTAAAGACAGTCAACAGTCTTATTTGAAAATGGAATATGCGATTGTTTTTGGTTTTCATAGAATGGTAAAGTAATTTTATCCGTTATAAGGTTTAACCATGCATGACACCGATTGTCTAATTTGTGGGCATCCTCTGATTTATGACCTGAAACTCGTCGCCAGAACATGTATGATCTGTGGTAAAGAGGAAGATTCCAATGCCAGCTGTGAGTCGGGTCATTTCATCTGTGATACCTGTCATGGTGCGGATGCCATGGATCTGATTGAAGCGATATGCCTCTCCTACAGCGGAACGAATGCCATTGAACTGGCCCAGGAATTAATGCAAATGAAAAACATTAAGATGCATGGACCCGAACATCACTTCCTGGTTCCGGCCGTACTCTTAACAGTATATTATAACCAAGGTCATCAGCATGACCTATTGCAGGGCAAATTAGGACAAGCAAAGAAACGTGCACAGAAGATCCTGGGCGGCTTTTGTGGATATTATGGGACCTGCGGGGCCGCTGTTGGCAGTGGTTTGGCCATCAGCCTGATTACAGATACCACGCCACTGTCAACGGATACCTGGAAACTATGCAACATGATGACGGCTAAAAGCCTGACCCGTGTTGCCAAATATAATGGACCCCGGTGCTGCAAACGGGACACCTATTTATCTCTTATCGAAGGGATTCAATTTCTGATGAATGAATTTAAAGTCAAACTTCCAATACAAGAGATCTCCTGCATATTCCATAAGAATAACAGGGAGTGCCTGAAGAATGAATGTAAATTTCACCCAGAATTAAATATTAATCAACCTTCATCATGAAAAGACGATCTTTTATTCAATCTGCAGCGTTGGGGACCGCTGCCTTTTCCGCCGCACCACTCACCGGATGCCAGCCCCAACAAAAACAGGGTGCTTTTGCCCCACCATTCGAAGACGAATTTGAGCTGAAGGAGATCACCGTGGAGGCCATGCAACAACAAATGAGCAATGGTACCTATTCGTCCAGGAAAATCGTGGACATGTATTTGGAACGTATCGAAGCCATCGATAAGAACGGTCCTGGACTCAACGCCATCATTGAACTGAATCCGGATGCCCTCTCCATTGCCGATCAGCTGGATAAGGAACGACAGGAAGGCACCATCAGGGGGCCACTCCACGGCATTCCGGTCATGATCAAAGACAATATCGACACCGCCGACCGGATGATGACCACCGCAGGATCATTAGCCCTGGTGGGCTCCATCGCACAGCAGGATAGCTGGGTGGCCCAAAAACTAAGAGAAGCCGGTGCCATCATCCTCGGAAAGACCAACCTGAGTGAATGGGCCAATTTCAGGTCCACACGATCATCCAGTGGCTGGAGCAGCCGGGGTGGTCAATCACGGAATCCCTATATCCTCGACAGAAATCCATGCGGATCGAGTTCTGGTTCCGGTGCTGCGGTGTCTGCCAACCTCTGCATGATCACCATCGGCACCGAAACCAACGGATCCATTGTCTGTCCCTCCAATGCAAATGGTATTGTGGGCATCAAACCAACGGTAGGTCTGGTGGGCCGGTCTGGAATCATTCCCATATCCCACACTCAGGATACGGCCGGTCCGATGGCTCGTAGTGTAAAAGATGCCGCATTCCTGCTGGGTGGTCTGACAGGTATCGACCCCCGGGATGAAAAAACCAATGAAAGTGATGGTCGCTACCATACTGATTATACTCAATTTCTGGATGTGGATGGTCTCCGCGGTGTCAGAATCGGAATTGGAAGGGGTTTTATGGGTTTCCATGAAGCCGTGGATGCCGTTCTTGAAATGGCTTTTAATAAAATGAAAGATCTTGGGGCCATATTGGTGGATATAGACGATCGTATTCCAGCTGGTAACGGGCGCGAAGGTTACAATGTTCTCCTTTATGAATTTAAGGACGGTCTGAATAAATACCTCGCCACCACGGGTGATGATGTGCCGGTTAAAAGTCTGGAAGACCTGATTCGTTTCAACCTGGAACATGAGGCAGAAGCCATGCCGTATTTTAAGCAGGAGATCCTGGTAGCAGCCCAGGAAAAAGGAGGACTGGACAGTGAGGAATATCAGAAAGCACTTGAAAACATATTGACAGGATCCCGGAAAGATGGTATCGATAAAGTGATGGATGAACATGAACTCGATGCCATTGTGGCACCCACCGGGGGACCCGCCTGGCCGATCGATCTGATCACCGGGGATCATGGGCTGGGCAGCAGCTCATCACCGGCCGCACGATCGGGGTACCCCAACATAACTGTTCCGGCAGGATTCGTGTTTGGATTACCGGTGGGACTATCATTTTTCGGAAGGGCCTACTCGGAGCCGATCCTGCTAAAAATTGCATATGCCTTTGAGCAAGGTTCTCTGCAGAGAAAAGCACCGGAATTTTTACCCACATTTGCCTATTGAATACCCTGACTAAATAATTAAATCATTCTTTATGAAAGCTCTAAACTGGTTCAGTTGGATGCTGGGCATCATTGCCGGTCTCCTCATGTTATTCGGATGCATCCATTTCTTCTTTACGCGTGCTGCATTCCTGGGGGTTAACCATGCGGTCAACTATTTCCATGTGGCCAACAGTTTCCTACTCCTGGCCATTTGTATCCAGTTATACCTCAGGAATCAAAAAGCCAGTGTATGAAGAAAAAAATCCCCCGTCCTGAATGCGCTGTTGACCTCATTCAGGACATTCCCATTTAAAAAAAGGGATTCCACTTATCCCCACTGGTGAAAGGGGGATTCAGAGGGATTGAAAATCATTAGAAGAATTCGGTAACGGCAAAAATCACTTCGTGATCTTGAAAATATATCCGATCCCATGAATGGTTTCCAGCCTGACCGATTTTTCTGGTTTCAGGTACTTCCTCAGCCGGCTGATGAACACATCCAGGCTGCGCCCGAGGAAATAGTCGTTCTCACCCCAGAGCTGCACCAGGATCTCTTCACGCTTGATCACTTTATTCTTATTCTTCAGGAAAAACTGTAACAGGTCGGTCTCTTTGACCGTTAATTTTGATACGGCCCCATATCCTTCGAGCAGCATCTCATCATACTTGAATTGCATTTTCCCAATGGTGGAGAATTCAGGATCCGCCAGGCCAGAACGCCGCAAAATATTATTGATCCGCAAAATTAGTTCTTCCGGTTCAAAGGGCTTGGTAACGTAATCGTCCGCTCCTAATTTGAGACCCTTTAAAATATCCTCTTTGGATGTACGGGCGGTCAGGAAAATAATCGGAATGTCGGAATTGATCTGTTTTATGTTTTCGCACAGGGCCAGTCCATCCATCCCGGGCAACATGATATCCAGGATACAGAGATCATGACCATTCTCGCGGAATTTCTTCAATCCCTCTTCTCCAGATCTGACCAGGTCGACGGTAAAGGACTGCATTTCAAGGTACTGGGCAAGAACATTACCAAGATCTTTATCATCTTCAACCAAAAGGAGTTTCATATTAAGACTAAGTTTGGTCAGACATCAAAGGCAACCGGATCACAAACGTACTACCCTGCCCCAGCTTGCTGAACACTTCCACCGTGCCACCATGTAATTCAATGATCTCTTTCACGTAGAACAATCCGAGACCCAGCCCTTTTTTCGTACCTCCATCTTTCCCCCTGTAAAATTTGGAGAAGATCTGTGATTGCTCATCATACCGGATACCCTTACCATTATCTTTCACTTTTATGTAAACATGATCGATCTCAAATCCTGCATCCAGCTGGATCACGGGTGGTTCTCCACCATATTTCAGAGCATTTGATAACAGATTACGCAAGGCAATGGTAAACTGGAAATCATCTATCTCCGCCTTAATACCATTCAGGTGTATTTCTTCCGTCAACGAAAAAGATATATTGGCATTTTCCAATCTGAACGCTTCAGTTCTTTTTCTGATCAGGTCAGCCATTTGGACTTTTGTTTTCTTTAATGAGATCTGGTCCTTTTCCCACAGGTTGATATCCAGTATATGATCAATCAGCTTGGACAATTGCTTATTCTGGTCGCGTATCATTTCAGATAAATCGATGATCTTCTCCTGGTTCGGTTTTTCCTTAGTCTCAGCAAGCGTGGAACTGGCGATGGAAATGGTGGTTAAAGGCGTCTTCAATTCATGGGCCATATTATTTATGAAATCGGTCTTCATTTCCGAAAGCCTGGTTTGCTTTAACATATTGCGAATGGTCACCATGAAAACAGTTCCGGCAATGAAAATAGAAATGAGTGCCAGGATGAATGCCCAGATCATTTCCACTAAAATAATCCTGGTTTTATGTGTGAAGTCGACCAGGTATTCAAACCGGATCCGGAAATAATCGCCCTCAATCACATGGGTTTTGACCTGCAGGGCATTGGATTTTTGGACCAGGTAGGCAGCCTCCGGAATTAAATCTTGCTCTTCACCCAGAACCACGTAGATTGTATCGTGTCCCAGTATTTCCAGTTCCTGGATGGCAAACAATTTCCCGAAATCATTATCCAGTCCCTCCAGTTCAAGGTATGCTTTCAGAAATGGACTGATATTTTCCTGTTCATTCAGGATGGTCTGTACCCGGTCAATGGTAATGCGGTTGAGTTCCCGCTTCAGTGAATCATCTTCAACAACTTTATAGCTATCCAAAAGATCAAAACACTGTACATTTACCAAATACATAGCCGTATCAAGACCATTGGAATGAAATTGATTCTCCATTTCAATCAGGGCTTGTCGAACTGTTGCCCCATACCGGTTATCAAATTCATTCTTACGCAGCTGGTATAAACCTGAAATAAGGAACACCTGGATGCCGGTCAATACCACCAGTGCCAGCCCGGCCAGAGATATGTACAATTTGGGTTTCATACCTTGAAGCGCAATGTAAAGTTATTATGAAAATTGTTTCCTGCGATGGCGTTAACCAAATCTTAACATCTCATTAACAAAATCGGGACGAAAAGTTCCATAATTTTACCTCAGGAAATAATCATCAAGGACAATTTACATACAGTATTCAATAAAAACCAAGAATCATGAAAAAATTTTACTACGTATTAGCAGCCCTCATTCTGGCAGGATTCTTTTTGCCGGTTGACCTGGCCTGGGGCCAGGAAGCTCAAGAAAAGAAAAAAATAGAGGAAAAGAAAGTCCAGGAAGAAATGATGCTTAAAGAACTGGAATTGCAGAAGGCGCAACAGAAAGAAGAGGAAATGAAAAGAGCCATTGAACGCTACAGGACACAAAGCAGAAGGGCCGGTGTTGCAGAAACATTTGTCATTCCTGAAACCCCAGATGTCCCCAATTATGTCTGGACAACCGGTGTACCCTTCCGGTCAGATAACAGTTTCAGTCTCTCTTTCAAGAAGACATTCGATGGTGAATCCATATCCAAGAAGTCCACATTTACTGTTGACGATGATGTAAAAAAATTACGGTTCAGTGTTAACGGGGCCTGCAAAGAGGGTGAGATCAATGTGAAGATACTGTTGCCCGGGGGTAAAACATTCAACCAGGTCCAGATCGATTCATCGGCCGATATCAATTGGTCGCAATCTCTGACGCTGGATGAGGAATCCAGTCAATATAAGGGTGAGTGGGCCCTGGAGATCAAATCCTCCAATGCAAAGGGAATGTATTCATTATCCGTCACAACATATTAGAACCATTCTTGCACCACATCACCCCATTCAAAATCAGGTCTGTCTGTTCTTGATGTGATGCAAGCATACTACATAACTTCAAAAGCCCGGAAACCGGGCTTTTTTTATTTGAAAATTCCATGGAAATTGTGCGATAGATATTCAGTCGGACAGATGCCATGATGATATCCCGGAAATCCCCAAAATAATCGCACAAGCTACGGTATGAGACGTACCGCCCATAATGTGGTCCAGATTATATTATTGTATCTTTATTAAAACTTTTATGTCATGAGATGGATTCCGGTGGTTTTATTACTGTCTTTTTTATGTTATTCATGTCGAATCAATACTGATTCAGGAAAAGACACGGCTACTGATTCCATGCTACCGGATCACCCCTACCTGGTAGTACTGGGAACGGCACAGGACGGGGGTGTTCCACAAGCCGGTTGCACCAAAGCATGTTGTGAAGACCGGTGGGATCATCCGGAAGAAAAATTATTGGTGGCGTGCCTGGGCATTGTTGATCCTGTGTCAAGCGAATGTTGGATGGTGGATGCCACACCGGATTTCCCCCAACAAATGCATGATTTATTAAGATTCTTGCCCGGATCCGGCAAAACCCTGGTGGATGGCATTTTTCTAACCCATGGACATATCGGCCATTATACCGGGTTGGTTTATCTGGGCCGGGAGGCTATGGGAGCCCATCAGGTGCCGGTATATGCCGCGCCCGGAATGCAGACATTCTTAACCCAAAATGGTCCCTGGGATCTCCTGGTCCGGCTTGAAAACATAAAGATCCGGAACCTGCATCCGAATCAACCAATGCAACTAAATGAACGCATCCGGGTCATGCCGGTGCCTGTGCCGCATCGGGGTGAGTACACCGAAACCATGGCTTTACAAATATCCTCAGGTGACCAATCTGTTCTTTATATTCCGGATATCGACCGGTGGGAGGATTGGGACCTGGATATCCTGGACCAGATAAAGACGCATACACAGCTCATCATTGATGGCACGTTCTATAGCGGTGAGGAATTACCAGGACGTGATATGTCTGAAATCCCTCACCCCACTATACATCATAGTATGGAATTATTCACAAACCTTTCAGATGAAGATCGGGCGAAAATACATTTTACTCATTTCAACCATACCAATCCGGTTTTGAATATGGATGGTGAAGCGTACCAGAAGCTAATAAAAGCCGGTTTTAATATCGTCCATGAAGGTGAGATTATCGCGTTCAAGGGCGCATTTTCTCCCTGAAACAGTCCCGATCCAGTGCACCTCAATTTTTTAGAAAAAAGTAGATTTTACAGTGATAAGTGTTAAATTTACATTTAAATAAATCCATCATGAAATCATACACATCCACTTACTTTTTTTTGATCGGTTTTTTTTTACTAACCATGTCCTGTTCACAAAACCAGTCACATCGCATTCAAACCGGCGGTCCGGAAGTCATTAATTTCAAAGTGATACCATTCGGCCTGGATCGGGTCAGATTATTGGAGGGTCCTTTTAAACATGCCACCGAACTGAATGTTCAATCATTACTCAGTTATGAACCGGACCGTCTGCTCGCCAAATTCAGGATGGAGGCCGGCCTGGAACCCCGGGCCGAACACTACCATGGTTGGGAAGATGAAACCATATCAGGACACAGCCTGGGCCACTACCTGAGCGCCTGTGCCCTCATGTATCAAACCACCGGGAATGAGGAATTTTTAAGACGGGTGAATTATATCGTAGATGAGCTCGACATATGTCAACAAGCGGATGGGGATGGATTTATCGGAGCCTATCCGGATGGGAAGCGCATTCTTGAGGAGGAAGTCGCCAAAGGGCATATCAGATCGAAAGGATTCGACCTGAACGGGATATGGGTACCCTGGTATAACGAGCACAAAACAATGGCAGGACTGAGAGATGCCTACCGTTTATGTGGCAATGAAAAAGCACTGGAAGTGGAGAAAAATCTCGCCGGCTGGATCGGCACCATTGTGGATGACCTGGATGAAGCACAAATTCAGGAAATGCTCCATTGTGAACACGGTGGAATGAATGAAGTCCTGGCCGACCTGTATGGGGAAACGGGTAATGAAGAATACTTAAAACTTTCAAGGGTCTTCCATCACAGAGCCATTCTGGATCCCCTGGCAGAAGGAATTGATATCCTCCCCGGAAAACATGGTAACACCCAGATTCCGAAATTCATTGGAGTGGCCCGGAGGTATGAACTGACCAACGATTCAACGGATCGAAAAATTGCTGAATTTGCCTGGGAACGCATTGTAAACCATCATTCTTATGTGACCGGGGGCCATGGCAACCATGAATATTTTGGTGCGCCCGATACGCTCCGTAACCGGCTCAGCGATGGCACCACCGAAACCTGCAATGTGTATAACATGCTAAAGCTTTCAAAGCACCTGTTTGAATGGGAAGCATCAGCCAGTGTAGCCGATTATTTTGAGCGCGCGCTCTTCAATCAAATTCTCTCATCCCAGCATCCGGAGGATGGTCGCGTAATATATAACCTGTCGCTGGAAATGGGGGGTCAGAAAACGTATCAGGACCCTTTATGGTTTACTTGTTGTGTGGGTACAGGTATGGAGAATCATTCCAAATACGGGGGGCAAATCTTTTTCTATAATGACGAGGAACTTTATGTCAGTCAGTTTATTGCGGCAGAATTGGATTGGAAAGAGAAAGGCATAAAAATACAGCAACGCACGCTGTTTCCTGCTGAGCAAGGCACCACGCTTGAGTTTGAATGTGAGGCTCCGACCCGGATGACATTGCAGGTCCGATTCCCATATTGGGCAGACAATGGCTTGGAAATACTCATAAATGGTAAAAAAATGAAGGTCAACCAAACACCTTCCAGTTTCATCCCAATTACAAGGAAATGGAAAACTGGTGATCGCGTAGAAATCACGTTCCCATTCACCCTCCGCCTGGAATCCATGCCAGACGATCCCAACCGGATAGCCATTATGTATGGACCCATGGTCATGGCGGGGGACCTGGGACCAGAAGATGATCCAGGTATTTCCGATCCGTTATATGTTCCGGTATTAATGACCGAAGAACGGGAGCCATCGAACTGGCTGGAACCCATACAGGGACAAACCAACACATTTATGACGGCAGACGTTGGCCAGCCCCGCGATGTTCCGGTCAAACCCTTTTATGCAACTCATGAGCGGCGGTATACCGTTTACTGGGACATGTTTTCAGAAGAACGATGGAAAAAATTTCAGTCTGAATACCAGGCTCAGATGGAAGAGAAAATACGGATTGAAGAGATGACCTATGATTTTGTCCAGCCCGGCGAGATGCAGCCGGAACGGGATCATCATTTCCAGGGGGAGAATACTTATAACGGAGAATTCAGGAACAGGCGATACCGCGAATGCCGTAACGGATGGTTTTCCTATGACCTGAACGTTATGATGGGGCAACCCATGGCACTGGTTGTGGAATACTGGGGTGGGTATCCCGGATCGAGAACCTTTGATATCCTGGCTGACAAAACGGTCATCGCCACTGAAAACATTTCCAACAAGAAGGATGGCCAGTTTTTGAACATAAGCTATGATATCCCTGAGGAGATCACCTATGGGAAACGAAACGTCACGATCACATTCAGATCCCACGAGGGGCATCGGGCCGGGCCGGTATTTGGCGTTCGGATGATCAAAAGGTAATCGGGTTGACGGAACCCAATCACATCAGAAGATTCGTATTCTGGTATTCCGTGCAAAAAAATTTCTTTATCAATCCCCCTTCACCAAGGGGAGCAATTAGAATCCCCCCCGTCTGCCAGCAGGCAGCCTTTACCAGGGGAAACGATTCGAGTCCCCCCTTTTAAAGGGGGTGTTACCCTACATCATATAACGGTATTATTCTATTTTTCCGTTTATTTTCATTCCCACTGTATATTCCAGATGGGTTCAGCGCCCAGTAAGTGTTCAATGAAATAATTCCAGCGTTTTTTCATAAAATATTTTTGGTATTCTCCCCGGTAGCCATGGCGCTGGCTGGGGATGATGAGCATATCAAATGCCTTATCCGCCCTTATCAGGGCTTCGGCCAGTTTAAAAGTGGCAGATGGATTGACATTATCATCAAGGCCACCATGCACCAACAATAATTTCCCTTTCAGGTTGGGCGCCATCGTAATATTGGATTGGTTATGATATGCTGAATCCACCGGCCAGCCCATATACATTTCAGGCCACCAGGCTTTTTCCATCCGATGGTCATGGTCGGCCGAACTGGCCACGGCCACCTTATAAAAATCAGGAAACTGCAAAACGGCATGGCCGGCATCGTAACCTCCTGCCGAATGACCGAATATCCCAACCCGGTTTGTATCAATCCATTTATATTCCAGGCCGAGTTGCCGGATCGCCAGCACATGATCGGTTAAATTGAGTCCCATATTTTTATACGAATAATCATGAAAGGCTTTGGACCTTCCGGACGTCCCCATGCCATCTACCATGATCACAATGAATCCCAGCTCAGCCAGGGCTTGATTCTCCAGGCTGATGACCCGGCGAAAATCTTTGGGAAACATCTGGGTGTGGGGTCCTGTATAGCTATGATCGATCACCGGGTATTTTTTCAAAGGATCAAAATGGGTTGGTTTCCATAGGGCCCCATGGATAATTGTTTTGCCATCACGGGCTGTTGCTTCAAATACATCCGGTGGTTGCCATCCCATCTCCTGGAGCCCATCATAGCTGGCCTTTCCCAGCTCGATTCGAGGTTTCCCTGTATACGAATCACAAAGAACTGTTCTGGTCGGAATTTGAGCGGTGGATATATTGTCAACAAAATATTGTCCACAGGGTGAAAAGGACACCTGGTGGTGGGCATCTTCAGGTGTCAGAAGCGTCAAATTTTTACCATTCAGTGATATCCTGTAAAGATGTTGATGATATGGATTCCGGCCCGGTTCTTTTCCGGAACCTAAAAAATAGAGCATTTTGTTTTCTTCATCCAGGTGGATAACATCATTTACATAAAATTCCCCCCTGGTTAAAGGCTCCATTTTTTCATCCTCAAGATCATAGCTATAGAGTTGTTTCCAGCCACTGCGTTCTGAAGAAAAGATGATCTTTTCGTTTTTCTCAGCCAACCAGAAATTAAAATTATCGATATTGGTTAAAGACGTTTCCGTTACGAGATTCTTTATGGTTCTTTTTTCCAGGTCAATGTATGATAATTTTTCTCTTTTATACCCCCGTTCAGGAATGCGGCAATATACCATACCCGGCACATCCGACCACTGGAATGCAACCGTATTTATATGGGTATTCCTTGGCAGTTCTATCGGTATCAGCATTTTATTTTCTACATCAAAAAATACAGGGATCATATGCACCATGGTGGTATCACCAGGTGACCCACGATAGTATCCCCATAATTTCGGACGGAACAATGTATCGATGCTCCAGTCTAACAGGTACATCTTAGTTGCAGATCGCAGGTCACAGATGTATGCTTGTATGTATCTGGAATCAGGCGACCAGCTTACTGAAAAATGCTCAGGTCTCTCGCCATTTTCTCCTTCCATCAGGTCATACCATCCATAATAACTGGCATATTCATAATTCTTGGATCCATCGGTACTCAGTTGATATTCATTCCCTGTTTCAGCCGAACGAATATATAGATTGAAATCTCGGCTAAATGCGATCCATTTTCCATCGGGTGATTTTGATTCATTGGATTCTTCTTGCCCCCATTCCGTATCCTGCAGCAGTGTATAGGTCAGGAGATCCAACTTAAACCGTTTCCCGTTGACACGGAATCGGAGAGTATCTTGCGAAATGTATTCGATCCGGTCAAAAGGGAGGGAATCCGGATGCACTTTTTCATCAAGGGTGTCGGCCAGGATTTGAGCCAGTTTCTGATGATCAAATAACATTTGAACCCGTTGCTCGTCAAAAACAACCTTCTTAAATGTCTTCCCCTTGTAAAAATGATCCAGATACCAGAACCCGGTGCTGTCTTGAAACCAATTTGGCCGGATATTCAAATTAAACGCTTTCTTGTTATTTACATTTTCCCAGAGGAATCCGATCGCCCTCTGGTAATCCTCCTCCAAAATAACCTGGTTTTTTATATCCTGGTTAAATGCTACAGGAACATTCAAAAAGAATGTGATGACCCAGATAGTGAACAGGCCGGTGCTGAATGAAGATGGATGTCTTGCGGTCATAGATAGAATTTTTTTAAATTACACATGATGGTTTCAGAAGATATGACGTGAATTTGAGTGAATTTCAATGGCACATAGAATCTTTCAAAATCATTCGATTGAAGCAGGTGACTAATGCGCTGTTTTAGTCTCTATAACGATTACCCCAAAGGCCCCCCTGGCGCCGTAAAAAGATGCTGCAGCATCTTTCAGCACATCGATGGATTTTATTTCATAAGGCAGGATATGGGAAATATCATCGGTAGGCAGCCCGTTCACAATATACAATGGGTTGGTATTCACATTGTCCTGAAGGGTCGTGGTCCCCCGGATCTGGATACGGTATGAATCTCCCACCTGTATGACCTGGACGCCGGGGAACTTCCCCCGGATGAGATCATAAATATTGGTATAATTGGAAAAATCATTGTTTTCCTGCTGCAAATGTGTCTGCGCATAAACCAGGTTCTCATATGAAATATGATGGTTTCCAACAGCCAGATCCTTAAACTTTTTACTCTCCTTGAAAATCAGGTTGACCCTCACAGAATCCTGATCATCCACCTTCATTTTATATGATCTGAAACCTTCTGCTTCAATGGTAATGACATCGCCCACATTGCAGGAAATACAAAAACGACCAATGGTGTTAGTATGAGCCATGGTCCGGTTGGTTTTATTGGTGATCACAACCTGGTTCAATGGATAGGTATTATACGTAACCACCGTTCCGCAAAGCTCTTTTTGCTGAGGAAATATAAAGGAACACTGGAAAAGGAAAATAATGAACACACCCCATTGTTGCATCCATTTCCTGGCTGTTCTGGTCATTTTCGCTGAATGGATTGTATGTATAAAGTTAAATAATCAAATGATTATTGGTAACAATCTGATCTTATATGTCATGATTTTGCTGTATCCTCAATCCCCCCTTTGATCCCCCTTTTTTGAAAGGGGGTATCCTGAATGACGTCCATTGACTCCTTCAGGACGTGGGATTTACCTGTAATGCATCACCGGCCAGATCCAGCGCTCTTTGACAACACCTTCTTTTGATAGCGTTTGACCGCGCCAGGTCAACTGTAACGTGTAGCTTCCCGGTTCAGCCCTCATGGTATCCCAGTACATTTTATGAATGCCTGGTTTCACATTTATGGTATCTTCAAATACCGTTTCCCCTCGATCATCAATCACGAGCAAGGTGGCCTTTTCATCTGCTGCTTCTTTAAAATAATACCAGATCTCCAGTCCATTCTGTTCATTGTGAACATTCCAGTGGTTACTTCCAGTCATATGATAATTGCCCCAGTAGGCCTGTTGCGAGAAATTCATCCGTGGTTTTGGTTCGATATTAAAAAGATGAAATTCCGATTGTTGAATCTCCGATGTAAACTGCTGTAATGGGCTGATATCCGTAATCCAGGCTGCTCGTCCGTAGGTGCCAACCACCAGGTCGTTTTCGCGAGGATGTACTAATAAATCACGGACCACCACGGGTGGCATATTGGCCTTCAGTGGTGCCCAGCTCTGCCCCCCGTTCAGACTGACATACACACCAATGTCATTACCAACGAATAGCAGATCCTTATTTTTCTGATCCTCAAAAATGACATTGACAGGATAATCCGGAAGGTTTGAGGAAATATCCTCCCATGATTGCCCATAGTCACTTGTTTTAAACACATAGGGTTTGAAATCATCGTTCCGGTATCCGCATTTGGTCACATAGGCCGTCCCAGCTTCAAAACCGGATGTGACCACCCGGCTGACCCACCGATCGGCCGGTACTCCGAGGGCTGTTATCCTATCGGTTCGCTCTTCCCAGGTGTGACCGCCATTCCGGGTCAGATGGATATGCCCATCGTCGGTCCCGACCCAGATCACACCTTTCTCGACAGGGGATTCAGAGATGGTGGTGATGGTGCAGTACATGATATGTCCGGTCCCGGCAATCTTCTCTTTATCATTATCCGTCAGGTCGGGACTGATGACTTCCCATGTATTGCCCCGATCGTTTGACCTCAGCAATTTTTGGCCACCGGTATAAATCACCTTGCTATCATGCGGTGATAACATGACCGGAGTGTTCCAGGTATACCTGTAAAAATCCTCACCCTCTGGTGCTTTCGGGGTGATCTCCACCCGTTCACCCAATGACTGATCCACACGGTGGTGCTTACCGAACTGGGTGGTAAAATAAAGCCAACGGTTATCGGAATGATCCACTTTGCAATGCATCCCATCCCACATCCCTACGATCACCCAGTCTTTAATACTGATCTGGCCGGACCAGCTATTGGAAGGGCCTTTCCAAACCTCATGGTCTTGCAAACCAATATAAATGTTATATGGTTCAGCATCATCCACTTCCACCATATATATTTCTCCAAGCGGCAACTGGTAATAGTGGTTCATGGTTTTTCCGCCATCCCAGGTCTCATAAATGCCACCGTCCGAGCCGAGCATCATATGGCGTGGTTCTTTCGGATCAATCCAGAATGTGCGGTTGTCACCGAAATTAGACCGGAAACGGTCCTGCTCCCTGAATGAGGGCCAGGTTTTACCTCCATCCAGAGTATAGTACTGACCCACACCGATGATGTAAATTTTATCTGGATCTATCGGATCAATGTAGATCTTATTGAAACTATATGCTGCTTTGCCGCTGACATCAATCTCTTCAGGATCATTGATCCGATCCCATGAAACCCCGGCGTTCATCGACCGGTACACTTCTCCACCAATCAGGTTATCAAATGAGTGATCGGTGAATTCATCAAAGGGCACTTCCGCTTTTGGGTCGGCGCCTGGTTTTAAGTTCAGGTTCTGTATCACGGCAACGAGGATATCCGGATTACTGCGATGGATATCGATACCAATGCGTCCCAGGTGGCCACCAGGCAAACCTCCTTTCAATTTCTCCCAGCTTAATCCCCCGTCTGACGTCTTATATATCCGGCTCTTTTCTCCTCCGGGTTCATAGGTCCAGGGGGTCCTGATCTTTTCATAACTGCATGCATACAAGATATCCGGATCGGATGGATGTCCTACCATATCGATGAATCCTGTGGCCTCGTCCACATACAAAATCTTGTCCCAGGTGGCGCCACCATTGACTGTTTTAAACACACCCCGTTCTTCATTTTGACTGTACAAGTGACCCATCACGGCCACCCATACAATGTCCGGGTTATCGGGATGGATGATGATTTTTGAAATGTGGTGAGAATCCTCCAGGCCCATGAACGACCAGGTTTCCCCGGCATTTGTCGATTTCCATATCCCATTCCCATAATAGGATGAGCGGGCATTAAAATCCTCCCCGGTGCCCACCCAGAGAATATCCGGATTTGAAGGGGCAACTTCCACATCACCCATTGAAGATGTACCCATGGTATCGCTGATACAAAAAAAGGTGGTGCCGTTATTCACGGTTTTCCATACACCCCCCGCCCTGGGGACCACATACCAGGTATGCCGATGCGCCGCACCCGGGTTTTCCGGAACAGCAATATCCCCAACCCAGGCACTGATCCGAAACGCCCCCAGGTTGCGATACTGAAATGCATCAAAACGGAGCGGTTCGTTATGCATTTGAGCGGCATTATCCTGAAGTGTAACAAGGCCAAATACCCCCAGAAAAATCCAATAAAAACAAGCTGAAAATTTCATCATTGAATGTTTTATTAATAATTGTTTATATCTGTATAATAACTATTTACGTCTTCGGATAAATAGAAAAGATAACCATTTAGAACAGGTATATTCTGAGCATAACAACCATCAGGATATCATGTACAGATTCTCTTACCTCACCACACTTCCCACTCATAGATACCACCGGAATATTCCTCACTCAAACGGACCACCAGTTTTAACGCACGGGTGGTTACCGGTTCAAATGTCAATTCGTCCCAATCGTCCCTGGTAATGGTATATGCACTCTTTGTTACAACCGGTTTCCATGATCCCTCCGACTCATACTGGACTTCCCATGAGTCTGGTATCCGGCAGCCACCATGGGGGCGGTCATCAAACCAGTAGATCTTTACATGCGATACCCTCTCCGCTTTTTCAAATGAATATTGCAACCATTCGGTCCGGTCCTTCCTGGGCCACCAGTGGTAATATGGAATACTATGGTCATTGGAGTGCTGAACCGGCATCTGGTCTTTAATAGAATTCATGTTTGGGGTGGGGTGCGAACCACTCACCGTACTTCTGTATGCAATGGTTGGTGCCGGCGCCGGGTGACTGGCCTCTGCCGTGGTGGGAAACCAGATGATCATTTCTGATGGGCCCCTGTTGGCCCATACATGATACGGAATCAGGCGGATTATCCCGGCATGGTCCATTTCTATTTCATTTTTAAGGTTATATCTGGCGCTTTGGGCCTCTGTATGAATGATCTGGACCCCATTCAGCAGTGACTCCTGAAAGTTGGTTTCCATTGGTTCTCCCGGTTCCAGGATCAGGTTCATGACATGCCCATCTTCCCGATCCTGTCCCTCGGCGCAAAATACCAGTGGGCCACGTTGAATGGCTATTTTATTCTGGTCTTCCTTAACATTTTCGTGGGCCACCACCTTTCTTATGGGCATGGGTAGATCCAGGTCCACTATGTCGCCATCTTTCCATGTCCTGCGAATAACTACATATCCGTTGCTCATTGTGATTGCAACCTTTTTTCCATTGACCTGAACGTCAATGGGGGCATCAAGGGTTTCCATGAAATGGTACAGGTCGCTGGGAATGGGTTCATTCCGTGCCCAACCCGGGATGCGCAGGTACACACTGAAATTTTGAGACCTTTCGGGATGGACCGTGAGCCTGATCTTCCCATCCCATGGATATGTGGTTTCCTGGGCAACCACAACGTCTTTACCCCCCAGGTCAATGGTAGCTGTATTATCAACATAGAGGTTGACATATAGCCGGTCATTGGTTTTGCCATAAATATATCCCGGTACTGAGGGAATAAACCTGCAAATATTGGAAGGGCAGCAGGCACATCCAAACCATTCCTGGCGTTCATCATTTCCATATGATTCCAGCCGGTTTGGATAGAAAAAACGGTCACCACTGAGCGACACACCGGATAACAGCGCATTGTATAGAGTGCGCTCCAAAACATCCAAATATTTTGCTTCACCTTTATGTAAAAACATGCGATGATTCCAGAACACATTGGCAATAGAGGCACATGTTTCGCAATAGGCCGTCAGGTTGGGCAAATGGTACGGTTCAGAAAACCCTTCATTCCCCCCGGATGCCCCAATTCCACCAGTAACATAGATCTTCCTGTAGACGATGTCTTCCCAGATTCTGCTGATGGCATCCACGTATGCCGTATCGTTGGTAAGCGCAGCGACATCGGCCATTCCGGAATACATGTAAGCCGCACGAACGGCATGCCCCACTGCTGAGTCCTGCTCCACCACACGGACATGTGATTGATTATACGCTTCCCCATTATCCCGAACATCCAGGAAGAACTTGGCCAGGTCCAGGTATTTTTTTTCTCCCGTCACCCGGTAGAGCTTAACCAGGCCAATCTCAATTTCCTGGTGACCGGGAAATGTTTCCAGTTTTCCCCATCCAAAATCCCGGTCTACCAGATCCGCTGACTTTACAGCAATGTCCAGAAATGTCCGTTTCCCAGTGGCCTGGTAATGCGCCACGGCTGCCTCATACATATGTCCCAGGTTGTAGAGCTCATGGCTGAGAATATGTGTCTTTTCCCAACGTTTTCCGATCCAGGGATGGGAATCATCGCCCATGATGGTCCGGTATGTGTACAGGTAGCCATCCTTTTCCTGTGCTTCACCAATATAATAGATCAGGGAATCGATGGTGGCTTCGAGTTCCGGATCGGGGAACATCTGCAGTGAGTATGATGCCCCTTCAATAATCTTAAAGACATCCGAATCGTCAAAGGGATATTGGGAACAGAAGGTGCCGGTCTCCATACCGCCGGCAATTTGAAAATTTTTAATCCGGCCTGTCTGGACAGACTGGCTGATGGCAATGGGAATGGTGACTTCATGGTTACGCTGGATCCGGGGTGCCCAGAACTGATCCGTCAGTTTTACTGAAGTAAATGGTACCGGCTCAATGGGGCCTGTTAGTTCACGTGTACCGGGATATGAGCACCCATACCCCCATATCAGAAATGAAACAATGACAACCGGGATGAACAAGGATTTTTTCATAGCAAAAATTTAATACGTTATTTATATTTAGGAATTCACCATTTAATATCGACCTGCAGCGGTGTGGTTTTCTCATTCCCATTATGCTGTGCTGATATACCCGGGTACACCTTGACACCGTATACGCCAGAAAATTGTACAAAAAAGCTGTTCCAACGACTCCCGGGTGATGTCAGGATGTTTGGTCATCCATGTATTTCTGTGAGTTGATCTTCAATAAATTGACCTAGTTTTACATATTTTTCATACAATACCTGGTATACTTTTGTTCGGTCCGGGTCCGGATGGTATTCCCTTTCAAAACCGCTGCCCATAGCTTTCTGAGCATTTTCAAGGGTGCCATAAATACCACCCACAACGGCCGCCGCCATGGCTGATCCGAGGGCGCATGCCTGCTCCGAACGGGCTACTTTAATGGGCATGCCAAGGACATCTGCCACCACCTGCATCACAAAAGGTGATTTTTTAGCCACACCGCCCAGGGCAATGACCCCTTTGATCTCCACACCCTCTGCAATAAAGCGATCCACAATGCGCTTCGAACCGAATGCTGTGGCCTCAACAAGGGCCCTGAAAATGCGTGGGGCATCCGATCCCAGGCTAAGGCCTGTTATGGCCCCTTTCAGGTTTTGATTGGCATCCGGTGTGCGCCGGCCATTCAACCAATCCAGGGCCAGTACGAAGGACTCCCCGACAGGAATTTTCGCAGCTTGCTCAGACAGTCCTGGAATGATCTGATCGGTGATTTCTGTTATCAATTTCTTTTTGGTTGGTTCATCGATGTTATTACTTTTCGGAATATACTGTTCAATGGGCCATGCCAATAATGATCTAAACCATGCATACACGTCACCAAATGCCGACTGACCCGCCTCCAGCCCGATCATATCCGGACTGATGGAGCCATCCACCTGCCCACATATACCACTCACCAGCCGGGTTCCTATTGTTTCCATGGGTGCGACCAGCATATCGCAGGTAGAAGTACCCATGACTTTACTGAGGTATCCGGGTTCCACTTCTCCACCTACGGCCCCGAGATGGGCATCAAATGCACCCACACCAACCACCACCTGATCTGTTAAACCCAATCGGTCTGCCCATTCTTCGGTTAACCGTCCAACCACCGTATCGCAGGTATGGGTATCCCTGTACAGACGATCCCGGAGGCCTTTCAGCAATGGATCCAAGCGGACCAGGAATTCTTCCGAGGGCAACCCTCCAAAAGCTTCATGCCACATGGCCTTATGCCCTGCCGCACAACGGCTGCGCTTCAGGGTCAGAGGATCGGTCTGGTCCGTTAATATGGCGGGTATCCAGTCGCAATGTTCCACCCATGAATAGGCAGCCTCCCGGACCTGTTCATCTTCGCGGATCACATGCAATAATTTCGACCAGAACCATTCTGATGAATACACCCCCCCTTCATATTTTGTAAAGTCAATGCCTTTCCAGGTCCTTGCCAGGTGGTTGATCTCATCGGCCTCTTTGACGGCTGTATGATCTTTCCACAGAATGAACATGGCATTGGGATTGTCTTCAAATCCAGCTGCTAATGAAAGTGGCACACCAAGTTTATTTACCGCTACCGGTGTTGAGCCGGTGGTATCTGCTGTCATGGCGACAATGCGTTCAGGTGGTATTCCGGACATGGATTCCCGAATGGTGTATTCCAATCCTTCGAGATAGTCTAATGGATGCTGCCGAAAGCGGTTTTGCGACGGATCACAATACAAGCCCTGATTCCATCTCGGGTATTCAAATACCGATGAGGCGACTTCCTTTCCGTTTAACGCATTGACAATGACGGAGCGAACCGAATCGGTGCCAAAATCGACTCCAATGACCAATGGTGCATTCATTCCTGGCATTATTTAATATTAAGTACAACGACTGATTTGGATGGCAGGGTCAGGGATATTCCGGTTTCTGTAATCTTATAATCATCAAATTCCACAGGCAAGACCTGTTCTTCATCGTCAAAATCATTAAAAGCATTTAATTTCTCCGCTGTCAGAACCGTTCCTGAAATCAATTTATATTCCTGGCCACGGATCTCACAGTCCAGAGGAATATTTTTCTCCGGATTCAGATTCACCAGAGAAATATGGACCGTTCCATTTTCTGATATTGATGCGGATACCGATAGTGCCGGCACCTCCCGGTCCTCAAAAGCGTAATTCTCGGAATGCAGTACCGTTGGTAACAAAGTGGCATCATGATGTACTGTATACATCTTATACACATAAAAACTGGGCGTTCTCACAATCCGGTCGTCGCGGGTCAGGATCATGGCCTGCAATACATTAACGGTTTGGGCAATATTGGCCATGTGAACCCGGTCGCAATGGTTATTAAAGATATTCAGATTCGTTGCAGCCACAACGGCATCCCGCAATGAATTTTGCTGGAATAAGAAACCGGGATTGGTCCCAGGCTCCACATCGAACCAGTTTCCCCATTCATCCACATAGAGCCCGATCCGTTTCCCGGGATCGTATTGATCCATGATTGTAGCATGTTTTTTTATAAGCTCTTCCATCCGCATCGTTGCGTTCATTGTATAGATCCATTCCTTTTCACCAAATTCCGTGGCCGATCCTTTATGGCCCCACCCATCCATTACCGTATAGTAATGGAGTGACAGACCCTGCATCATCCAACGATTCCGTCCCTCCTTCATAAGGGTTTCCGTCCAGTTGTAATCATCGCTGTTGGGCCCGCATGCAATCTTAAGCAAACGGTTTACAGGCGTGCTTCTGCAATAGGTGGAATAGCGTCGCATCAGGTCGGCATAATAATCAGGCGTCATATTGCCACCGCATCCCCAGTTTTCATTTCCGAGTCCCCAGAATTTCACCTTCCATGGTTCACTCCTTCCATTCAGTTTTCGAAGGGCTGTCATGGGGCTCTCCGCATCTGATGTGAGATATTCAACCCATTCAGCCATTTCCTGCACTGTACCACTGCCCAAATTCCCTACTATATATGCGTCACTTCCAATCAATTCGCACAGGTCCATGAATTCGTGCGTTCCAAAGCTATTGTCCTCAGTAACCCCACCCCAATGCACATTCACAATGGAAGGCCGTTCGTCCCGGGGTCCAATCCCATCTTTCCAATGGTACGTATCGGCAAAACAACCACCGGGCCACCTGAGGTTTGGGATCCGGATCTCGCGCAACGCATCAATAACATCATTTCGAATGCCCCTTGTATTGGGAATGGACGATTCAGGGCCAACCCAGATGCCTCCATATATGCAGTTTCCAAGATGTTCTGCAAAATGACCATAGATGTGTTTACTAATGGTATGTTCTCCCTGGTCGGCATGAACGATCAAGGTATTTATTGGTGCCGACTCCTGTGCCTCAGTACCAATAAACATGAATAAAAATACCTGGATACAATAGAACATTTTTTTCATACTGAGTTGCTTTATAGGTTTATCTCATTGGGGATTTAGTATTCCTGCCCATAGTATGCATTCGGGCCATGCTTCCTCTGAAAATGGAATAACCGCAGATGTTCATCCATGACCATAGCCGGATTGAGCATCAACGTATGGTATGCGAGCTTGGCAATTTTTTCCAAAACCAGTGCATTCTCGACCGCTTCGTCCGGTGTCCTGCCCCAGGCAAAGGGACCATGGCTATGAACCAGGACACCTGGAATGTTCATGGGATCCATCCTCTTGAACGTTTCAATGATCACATTCCCGGTTTTCGCTTCATAAGCGGTTCCAATCTCTTTGGTAGTCAATGGCCTTGTGCAGGGGATATCATCGCTAAAATAATCGGCATGGGTGGTACCCAGTGCCGGAATATGCCGCCCGGCCTGCGCCCATATGGTCGCCCATTCTGAATGGGTATGTACGACGGACCCAATAGATGGAAACTTCCGGTATAATGCCAGGTGTGTTGGGGCATCCATGGATGGCTTCAGAAATCCATCAACCACATTTCCTTCCATGTCCAGTATCACCATTTTTTCTGGTTTGAGTTCATTCACAGGGATACCGCTGGGTTTGATAACCACCTGCCCTTTCTTCCGGTCAATACCACTCACATTACCCCAGGTCAGAATCACCAATCCATGATCCACCAGGGCACCATTTGCTTTATAGACATCCTTCTTTAAATCCATATAAATTTTAATTATCGTTTCAAGTTACTGTAATACATATCATTGAATCTCAATTCTTTCTTGACATCAAGGATATTTGTTTTTTCATCAATAATGATGATCTCCAGGCCCATCATTTCTGCAAAATTTTCAAGGTATGGCACATCCAGGGCCATGCTGAAACTGGTATGGTGTGCCCCGCCGGCCAGGATCCAGGCCGTAGCAGATATCTCCAGATTGGGCTCCGGGATCCATAGTGCCCTGGCCACAGGCAAATTTGGCATGGGTTTGGATTTGATGACCTGGACCGGATTGACGATCATGCGCATACGCCCACCCATATCTACCAGTGTGACATTGATTCCAGTGCCCGGCTTGACATCAAATACCAGTCGTGCGGGTGCATCTTTCCCTCCTATACCCAGCGGATGGACTTCCAAGTTGGGTGTGTTGTCTGCTATGGAGGGGCATATCTCAAGCATATGAGCACTTAGTACGGCTGCCTGTTGGGGATCCAGGTGGTATGTATAATCTTCCATAAAGGAACAACCGCCCTCCAGGCCCTGCCCCATGACCTTCATCAGGCGTACGAGTGCCGATTGCTTCCAATCACCCTCGGCCCCAAAACCATAACCAAGCTCCATGAGTCTCTGCGAAGCCAATCCCGGTAATTGCTCAAGGCCGGTCAGGTCTTCAAAATTGGTCGTAAAGGCCGAGTAGTTATTGGCATCCAGAAATTGCCGTAATCCCAATTCGATTCGGGCCTGATACCGAATACTGTTCTGATCGCTGGTGTTTACATTATATTTCGCCTGGTACTCCTCAAATAAATGATCTATATCCCGGTCCGATACACTTTGCATGGACGTGATCAGTTCCCCGAGGCCATGGTACCGAACCTGCCAGCCGAGCACTTGCTGCGCCTCTACTTTATCCCCTTCGGTGACGGCCACATCCCTCATATTATCACCAAAACGGCAGATCCTGAGTCCCTGGGATTCATGGTGCGCTGCTGCAGCCCGCATCCAGGTGCCCATTTGTGCATGCACTTTCGGATCCTGCCAATAACCCACGATGACCTTCCGGTTCAGACGCATGCGTGTACATATAAATCCAAATCCCCGATCACCGTGGGCCGACTGGTTCAGGTTCATGAAATCCATATCGATCTGTTCCCAGGGAATATCCCTGTTAAACTGGGTGTGCAGGTGCAGGAGTGGTTTGCTCAGTATCGTCAAACCACTAATCCACATTTTCGCCGGTGAAAACGTATGCATCCAGGTGATGATACCAATACATTTTTTATCCGCATTCACTTCCAGGCAGGTGGTATGGATCTCTTCATGCGTTTTAACCACCGGTTTAAAGACTATTGGTACAGGTAGCTTTGCTGTTTCATTTAAGTGGTTCACTATTTCCCTGGAATTCCTGGCCACCTGCTGCAGGACTTCAGGGCCATACAGGTGCTGGCTTCCGGTAATGAACCATACACATAAATCTTTGAAAGATGCCATAATTATTAAGTTTAAAACTACCAGAAATAGATATAGAAAGCGATAATAACGCCTATGATAACAGCGGAATTGATGACATCCCATTTCGAATAACTATTCCGCGTTTCGGCACGTTGTTCGGGTGTGGAAGAAAAATAGGTAAGACCCACCAGTTTGGCTTCGCTGGCCCGTTCTGTGAAAAAACTGACCACCATGATAACCAGCAGACAGAGGGCGAAGAGAACAATCTCATAATGAAGCCAGTTGGGCGCCACCCAAATGGCATGGTACCAGGTGCCCTCAGGCACAGAACCGGCAAAAATATTAAATACCAGGCGTACCATACCCAGTACGAATCCTGTTGCCAGGCCGGCCAGTCCGGCAGCAGGTGTGGCACGCTTCCAGAAGACGCCAAGCAGGAAGACCGAGGCGATCCCGGGTGCCAACAGGGATTGCACATCCTGGAGATATTCATACAGGACCTTGCCAATACCTTTCATCACCGGGATCCAGGCAATCCCTAAAGCAACGATCACCACTGTAGCCACACGACCCACAAACACCAGGTGTTTTTCTGAGGTGTCCGGACGGTACCGTTTATAGAAGTCGACTGTAAATAACGCCGCTGAAGAATTAAAAAGCGACGCCAGGGAGCTCATCAGTGCCGCTACCAAACCCCCAACTACCACGCCTTTTAACCCGATGGGCAGCAATTCAGACACCAGTAATGGAAAGGCCGAGTCCGAGTCGGTCAGATCGATCAAACCTTTTTCATTCAGGGCAAATGCAATCATACCGGGGATCAGAAAAATAAAAACCGGTAACAGCTTCAGGTAGGCGCCAAAAATGGTACCCCGTCGTGATTGGGTCTGGTTTCGTCCTGACAGAACCCGTTGCACAATATATTGATCTGTACACCAGTACCAGAATCCAATGATGGCCGATCCCAGGATGACACCGGTCCAGGGGAATTCAGGGTCTTGCGGTGACCGCATCAGACGCATCATGGAATCACCATGTTCTGTCAGGTTGGCAGTGCAAATGGCATGCAATTCTCCCCAGCCGCCCACCTTGATTAGTCCAATAATGACAATGGTGATAGACCCGATCAGCAGAACCGGGGTCTGCAGCACAGAGGTCCAAAGCACCGATTTCATGCCGCCAATCACAGTGTATATACCCGTGACCACCACCAGTCCAATGGCACCGAACCAGAAGAAATCGATCCCCCAGATGGATTCAATACCAAACACCTCCTTAAAAACCACACCTCCGGCATACACGGTTACCGCCACTTTTGTCAACACATAAGAAACCAGTGAAATGATAGAAAGCAATGAGCGGGAGGCAGAATTATACCGTTTCTCCAGAAACTCCGGCATGGTAAATACCCCGCTTCGGGCATAAAAGGGAACAAACAACCAGCCCAGAACGAGGATCATCCACCCGTGCATCTCCCAGTGGGCCATGGCCATACCGCTGGAGGCACCGGCTCCAGCCAGCCCTACCAGGTGTTCCGATCCGATATTGGAAGCAAAAATGGACGCACCGATGGCCAGCCAGGTGGCATCCCTACCCGCCAGAAAATAATCCGTGGAAGTATCTTCTTTCATCCGGCTTACCCAGACGATGATACCAATCAGTCCCAGGAAAAATGCACCCAGGACAATCCAGTCTAATGTATGAAAACCGACCATGTTTACAGTTATTAATGGGTTATTTGATATCAGGTTACTTTCAGAACAAAACCGGTTCCTTCATTCAGGAGGTGTTCATATTTATGGCGATCAAAGCGATACAAATAGGCACCTTTCCTGGAGCCTTCTTTGTCCTTTTCAGTGAGCTTCTGAAGCACATCGAATCCCAGAATTTTCTTCCTGAAATTGCGCTTGTCCATATCCTTTTGAAAAATGGCCTCATACAATTTTTGAAGCTGGGGGAGAGTGAATTCTTCGGGTAACAATTGAAAACCAATGGGCTGGATCTGGGCCTTACGCCGAAGCCGTCTCAGTGCTTTGCTAACCATCTCATTGTGATCAAAGATCAGGTTTGGATACTGTTGGATGGGGAACCAGCTGGCATGATACTTCTCAGCCAGGGATTTATCGTAATCATCAATTTTGATCAATGCGTAATAGGCCACTGAAATTACACGTTCACCCGGATCTCTTGCGATATCACCATACGTCTGTAATTGTTCCAGGTATACATTGCCTAATCCTGTCAGCTTGTGCAGCACCCTGACAGCGGCTTCATCCACACTCTCGTCCCCTTTTAAGAAACCACCCATCAGGGACCATTCCCCCTGTGCGGGTGGAAAATTTCGTTTCACCAGTAATAACTTCAGTTCCTGTCCGTCAAATCCGAAAATAATGGCATCAACTGCCACCAGGAACCGGTCATACTCAGTATAAAACATATTGCAGGGGCTGGATATTTTTACCGGGCGAACCACTAAAGTGTTAAATATACACTTCTATCCTGATTTATCAAATGATTTACAGCATTTTTGAAGTTTCCGCACTTGAAAGCATCTTTCTCAGGTGACTGTTTTACAGCTTCAAAAATCATTATATTTGCAGCGGCCGCAAGGATATCTGACCTATGGATTCAGGAACGAAAGAAATTTTATTCGGGAAGACACTCGACGAGTTGAAAGTCCTGGTTAGAAACCTCGACCTCCCCTCCTATACAGCTAACCAGTTAGCGGACTGGTTATATAAAAAAGATATCCGTCAGATTGAGGACATGACCAATCTTTCAAAAACTGCCAGGAACTTACTGAATGAATCGTTTGAACTGGGGTTGACCCCGCATTCAAAAGTCAGTGAATCCCTGGATGGTACTAAAAAGTATCTTTTCCGGGTAAAAGAGGGGCATTATATTGAATCGGCTTACATCCCTGAGATCAGGCGAAATACGCTCTGTGTTTCATCGCAAGTGGGTTGTATGCGACGGTGCTCCTTTTGTTTGACAGGAAAACAGGGATTGCAGGGGAATTTATCTGCAGGAGAGATATTAAATCAGGTACATTGCTTGCCTGAAAAAGATCAACTGACCAACCTGGTGTACATGGGCATGGGTGAACCCTTTGATAATTTTATCGAGGTTATGAAAAGCCTTGAAATCCTGACATCACATTGGGGGTATGGTTGGAGCCCCAAGCGCATCACCGTTTCCACCATTGGCATTGCCAATGGCATAAAAACCTTTCTTGAGAAAACCGCCTGCCATCTGGCCATCAGCGTACATACTCCATTCGGGGAAGAACGCCGGCAGATCATGCCGGTAGAGCGAACCCATCCGATCCATGAGATATTCGACATGATCCGTGAGATCAAACCCGGCAAACAACGTAAGGTGTCGGCAGAATATATTGTTTTTAAGGATTTTAATAATACCCAGCGGCACGTCAATGAGATGGCCAGGCTCCTGAATGGACTGCGTGTCCGTGTGAACCTGATCCGGTTTCATGAAATCCCCGGCACGGGACTGGTAGGGGCCTCAGATCTGGAAATAAAAACGTTTCGTGATGCTCTGGGTGCCAAAAACATCACCACGACCATCCGGAAATCCAGGGGTCAGGATATTGAAGCCGCATGCGGATTGCTGTCCACCAGAATGCAGGTGGAGCAGGCCCATAAAAAATAGTACCGTTATATTGGAAAGCAACCGGTCACTACTCTTTGACCGCCTTCAATGTAAATGGAATATTGACCAGCGACTGGTAATCGGCGCCACACTCCCGCATATCCCAATCATCCTCCTCATAGATCCAGAATACTTCCACACTTTTCCCCTTATCTAAGATGCCCTGCAACATTCTGAATATTCGCAGGAAGTATTTTGAAGAAGACGTGTTGAAATACTCCATCTGAACGATGACATGGGTATGATCCGGAGGGTTCTGAACGAAAGCATCGAACCAGGCGATGATGGGATTATAGAAAGACAGATGATCTTCCGGCACCGAAATCCCGGTAATGCTGATGATATTGGTGCTCGGATTATACTGTATCCCAGGAGATTTTGGTGTTTTATCAACCCTGAATGGAGAAAACTGCCTGTGTTCGTTACTTTGATCCATAGTGACAATAATTAATCGATCATACTGAACATCACCAACATGCGTCAGACCAAAATGCTAAATATATGACTGTGGTGCAGGTTTGCTATCCAATCCAAGTTACGACATCACGCTGAAACAACAAAACAGAATTTGTTTCCGATGACCATCATTTTAACGGCAAGGCCAATATTTAAATGGGAGATCTACCGGTTTGATTGTGTCTCTATGAATGCGTTTTCTGTCCTGATCCACAATTTAATAAATAGCATCCTCCTATTCCTGCCTCTAATATAATTAATTCTAAAGTATACTGGCCATTATTTTTAAAGATTTAACACCCTATCCTTATTATTGAAACATTATGAAATACACTGGATCTTGTCCATGACACCAACTCATGGTGGATCCCATCATTTCATTTAATGGGTTACTTAAAAAGCAGTCATCTGAAAATGAGCGGAATAAAAAACCGCCATGTCCAAGAAAGACCATGGCGGTTGTGTCATTTGGTTCTATTTCAGGATTGGGTTTACTGAGCGGGCGGACCGGGTTCGGTATATTGATCCAGCGGTCTGACGCTGACTCCCATGGCTTCCAGGCGCTTTACATGGTGTTGTAAACGCTGGTGGAAATCGGTATAATCCCGGTTCTCCTGAGGCGTCCAGGCCACTTCGGCCAATGCACAGGCCCTGGGATACGCCATGTATTCCGCATAATCACCAGTGGGTATATACTCGGTCCACAGGTTGGCCTGTACACCAAGAACGTATTCAGCCTCCTCACCGGTCAGAGCTTCCGGGGTGGGTTCAAACATATACACTTTCTGCAACGGGAGCAGACCTCCAATGGCGAGGGGTTCTTTTTCCTTCGGTGCCTGGTAATAATCAAAATACATATGGGAAGTGGGGGTCATGATTACGTCATGGCCCTGCCGGGCTGCTTCAATACCACCCTCCATACCACGCCATGACATCACCGTGGCTCCGGGAGCCAGTCCGCCCTCCAGGATCTCATCCCAGCCGATGATCTGCCGGTCGTGGGCATTCAGGAATTTTTCAATTCTTGTAATAAAATAACTCTGGAGTTCATGCTCATCCTTTAAGCCTTCGGCTTTTATGCGTGCCTGGCAGGCCGGGCATTTCTCCCAACGTTCTTTGGGACATTCGTCTCCTCCAATGTGGATATACTCATACGGGAACAGGTCGATGACTTCCAGCAGCACATTTTCAAGAAATTCAAATGTTTCCTCCTTCCCTGCGCAATATACTTCATTAAATATGCCCCATTTGGTGGCCACATGATACGGACCGCCAGTACAGCCCAACTCGGGGTATGCTGTCAAAGCAGCCTGTGAATGTCCGGGCATTTCAATTTCAGGAATCACATTAATATGAAGGCGCCGGGCATATTCGACCACCTCCCGAACTTCTTCGTGGGTATAGTATCCGCCATAGCGTTCCCCATCAAACTTTTGCGGCTGGTCACTATAGTGGCCGACCAAAGTTTCATCCCGGTAGGCAGCGATCTCAGCCAGTTTGGGATAGGCTTTAATATCAAGGCGCCATCCCTGGTCTTCGGTCAGGTGCCAGTGAAATGTATTCAACTTATGCAACGCCATGAGATCGAGGTAGCGTTTGATGAATTCCACCGGGAAAAAATGCCGGCCCACGTCCAGGTGAAGCCCCCTGTATGAGTACCGGGGCTCATCCTGTATCTCAACTGCAGGAATATGCCATTGCGTTGTTTCTTCAGCCGGACCGGTTTCGATGCCTGGAGGCAATAACTGCCGCAGGGTTTGTATACCATAAAAAACACCAGCCGGAGTGGTGGATTGGATCCGGACTGATTTTTTGCCAGATTCCAACACGTACCCTTCATCTTTCATCTCAGTGCCCTCAAGCAGCAGCAGAATATTGCCTTTTACGGGCATACTGGATTTGGCTGCCCGGACATTTATTTCGAATCCGGTTCCCCTGGATAAAAGATCGGCTAAAAATTCAGCATTCATTTTTAACGCCTCATTATCAGGATAATACAATACGGCTGTAGATGGAGTGAGTTCGAAAGAACCAGGGTTTACCGTCAGCTGTTCCGGTAGGGGGATCAGGTTGACATCCATTGTGGTTTCATTGTCTCCAGAACTACAACCGCCCATGAAGAAACCAACAATCAACAGGAATAAGAATACATTTTTATACATTTCAATTCTATTAAATTAATGAATACGATTTTGTTACAATTGCGGCGTGAAATTAGGAAAAATGATGCAATCTAAAAAGCCCTGGACATTGTGTTGGCTGATTGCGATCGGTTACCCATCAACCTGCTTGAGTTACCGGGCCTGCATTTTTTCGAGCCGGTCCCGGGAACCGTATTTTCGGGCTGCGTCGATCATGGATTTGAAATTTTCAGGGGGCGTATTGCGTCCCATGGCGCATCCGGAGCTCAGGAACAGACCCTGCCCACGGGTTTTCTCAATGGCCTCCTTTACGGCCCGTTCCACATGGCCGGGAGTGCCCAGTACCAGGGGATCGGACGGGTTGATATTTCCCATGATCACGGTATCTGGTGGTGTGATGTGGCGGGCATAGGCCAGGTCCACCTGCCAGTCGATCTCCAGGATCTTTGCCCCTGTAGAAACCATATCCGGCAGTATGCCGGTGGTATCACCGCAAATATGGATCGAGAAGGGAATGCCATGGGCCTGGACATCCCGGGTCATTTGTATTTCAGGCTCCAGTGCAAACATCCGGAACATATCCGGTGAAATCAGGTTGGGACCGGCGTATGCATCCCCGATCGATGTGGCATGGGCCCCGGTGTCCTTCATGGCCCGGGCAAAGATGGTCCCGGCCTTACGCGCATAATCGATCACTTTTTTGATCTGTTCCGGATCCTCCATCATCAGATCCTCCATGAACTGCTGTGCACCGCGGAGGAGAGTGGCCAGGGTAAAAGGGCCCTGGTCGGCACGGCCCATGACGAATACATGATCGCCCACTTTTTCGACCAGCTTTTGGGTGGCGTCCAGCCAGATGGCCAGGCGGCCATCCCTTGATGGATCGGGTAATTTCAGATCGTCCACGTCCCGAAGGTCGTTGAGGACCGGCTGCTGCTCATCCACGATGGCCGGTTCATCGTCGCGAAAGATCACCGTTGCGCCACAGGCTTCAGCGATGGTGGCATCGTCGAAATCGATCACGATGCCATCGTAACCGTATTTCTCCAGGCACACCAGGTGGGCTTCTACCATTTTGTCGGGGTTATGGGTCAGCTCACCCACTCTGATCCCGGCTGTTTCAGCGGCCAGCATGAAGCTTTGCGGGACCACCGGCAGAAAGTCGGGAATTTCGCCGTTCATGGCGGCCAGGCAGCGATGCAGCGATGTCATTTTTTAACGTGTGTTTACCCAAAGGTAATATTTAAATCATACCTACGGAATATATGAATTGAGGTACTATAATGAAACAAGCTTCTTGTCGCAAAAATCACATATGTTATTGAAATGAAGGCACTTTTCTGCGCAGGATTATGTTTTGGTATATTTTATCCCGGTATCTGATCCTGACACAATTGCGATTACCGAACCTTTTGATCTAAGTTGTTTCTAAATAACATCCTCTGGAAATTCCGGCTAAAATTCAACGCAACAATATCATTTACAATGTATTAACATTTTTATTTGAGGCCATTTTACGGTTTCCTGAACATTATTCCATTTATCAAACAAAATAATGTATTTACCCTAAAAAAAACTCTGCTCATCAAATGGCAACTGGTTCATGCATAAATGGTTGGGTTTTCTTACTAAGTTTATGATACGATTCACTCATCACCAGGGTTGCGGATCAACCCACCAACTGTAGTAGAGAAAGCACCACATGCATCACATCCATGCATGTGTGAAAATTTATTCAGGACCCGAATATAAACCTTAACCTTATATACTATGGAAAAGCTTTACTCCCATTTCCTTTGGAATTCAGAAACAGCATTTGAAAGCAAACTCATGAAACACCTCAAAAGAGCAATGACCCTGGTTGTTCTTTTGTTATTTATGGGTGTGGTTTCAAACGGACAGACCGTTACCACGGATAAAGTCGATTATTTACCGGGCGATACGGTCTTTACCAGCGGTAAAGGCTGGGAATCATTTGAACAGGTGGTTTTGGAACTTAGCGAGCATATATTTAATAATCCCGGCAAGATCCAAACCGTTACCTGCGATGCTTCAGGTACATTTCATATCCCTTTCTACGAAATCATTGAGGCAGACCAGGGTGCTTTCTTTCATATTAAAGCCACGGGTCAAACATCCGGTCATGTGGCC
>Ga0209536_100001498_pt1 | contig 38509 bp, 33 predicted proteins | sample DeeMarSeWOR28_12_FD_187461 | JGI IMG/M metagenome (GOLD analysis project Ga0209536, IMG submission 187461) | Marine sediment microbial communities from White Oak River estuary, North Carolina - WOR-2-8_12 (SPAdes) (version 2) | ecosystem: Environmental > Aquatic > Marine > Intertidal zone >... | reverse complement strand
ACACCCTGTCATTGCTGGGGTTTTGGTCATTGATCATCGTCTACACCCACATCGGCACCCATCACCTCTTGCAGGTACCGGTGCCCACCTGGCTTAAAACCATCTCCGTTGTCGACAGTGTTGCGATGGTCATTCCGGTAATGGTCGTTCTGATCAATCTCTGGTACACGGTCAGGGGAAAGCTGGGTGATATCCATGCAGACATTGGGGCCAAATTCATCTTCACCGGCACCATTTACTATTTTTTTGTCAATATCCAGGGTTCCATGATGGCCCTGCCGCACGTTCAGCGCATCACCCATTTCAACAACTGGGTTGTGGGCCATGCCCACATCGGAGTTTTGGGATTTGCCGGTTTGACGGCGTTGGGAGGTCTATACTTTATTTTACCCAAAATCACCGGCAAACCGTTGTACAGCCGATTTTTGGCAGATCTTCAGTATTGGCTGGTTCTGATCGGCATCACCGGTTTTGCGGTGGTGCTGACCACCGTGGGGCTGATCCAGGGCAATGCCTGGTATAACGGAGAAACCCTGTACCGGACCCTGCCGGAGATTCAACCCTATTATATCTTAAGGGCATCGCTGGGAACATTCATCATGATCGGCGCATATTTGGGCCTGTATAACGTAATCCGAACGCTGTATTTCAATCGTGGAGCAACAACATGAGAATGACCCCGACCGTCATTATCGTCGGTATTCTGGCTTTGCTGGCGGCAATCACGCTTACGGTCGTATACTGGCCCTATACCACCCAGGACACGACACCTTCTGAGATATATCGTGCCCGCACAGCGGAGGAGGCGGCCGGCCGAAAGATTTATCTTGAAAATGGATGCGTTTATTGCCACAGCCAATCGATTCGGGCCTTTGACTGGGGCCACGGCGCCGACCGCATCGCCCAGTACGGCGATTATATCGCCGACGAGCCGGTTGCGCTGGGTTCGCAGCGAACCGGCGTGGATCTGTCCCAGGAGGGCGGGGAACATCCGGATGACTGGCACATCGCCCATTTTATCAATCCCAGGTACACAAGGCCCAGCTCGATTATGCCGCCTTTTGAATGGTTGGGCATGGCGCCGATACAAACACTGACCCGGTATATTCAGAGCCTGGGCCTCAAGAATGCCGACCAACGCATGCAAAGGCAGCGTTACTGGAAAAAAGAATCCATCAGGGCCTATGAGGCCGGGCCGGATTACAACGCCCGCTGGCTCGCCGAAATCGTACCCGAAGGGTGGCGCAGTATTCCCAACCCATACCCTACCAGCAAAGCCAGCCTGCAGCGCGGCCAGGTCATCTACCAGAACTTTTGCATCGGCTGCCACGGCCCTATCGGCGACGGCATGGGACCGGCACAGCCCTGGATCTATCCGCCGCCGCTGAATTTCACGCTTTTGAAGGGAAGACAAATATCCGGGGGCATTATCTATTACCAGTTGATGAACGGCATCACCGGAACCGCCATGCCCTACTTCAAACGTGATCTGGAATCTCAAAAGATCTGGGAAGTCGGCGACTATGTGGCGGTTTATTTTATCAACCAGAGTGATGCCAACGCTGAACCCCGGGGTATAGATGCGGCATGGGAACCTTAATGACAGACGAAAATGGCCCATTTCCTGACACGCTGCGGTCCCCGCAGGATTTGCGCTTTGAAAAATGGGCCTATTTTCGGCCACGTTGGCGGGGTGTTCTTTTTCGTATTTATTGTCGGAATTTTTGCGTGTCTGCGCAAAGAAATTGGATGAGTTGGGACGTTTCTCAGCTTTGTTTAAAACGTTAACGGTTTGGTGAAAATGTACTATCCCTACTTTATTGCCTACATGGCGGCCGGATTTATCATCAGCATCGTGGTGTTTTTCTGGGCGCTCAACAAGGGCCAGTTCAATGATCAGCAGCGTGCACGATTTCTGCCGCTGAACGCCACGTCAGAAAAAGCGCCGGCAAAATTATCCCGAATCGACCGTATTCAGACGATCATTTTGGTGGCGATGGCCTGCAGCGGGTTGGCCGCATCGGTTATCGCCGTCACCTGGATGGTCCTGCATGGCATTGGATAAGGACTTTCTTTTATGAGGTATTTTGAATTAATCGGTATTCAGCACTTTGCGCTGTATTTGCTCCCGGCGCTGGCCGTCATCTTGGTCTTCATTGCCGGACTCGGATATTCGCACTTTCACCGTCGGGATTCACAGGAGCGAATGCAGAAAATTATTGAGAAATTTCCCGGTGGAATTGAAGGGCGCAATGCCCCTTTTCCGCTGGTGCTTTACCTGATTATCGCCGGTACGGTTATTTGGTGCCTGGCCTATATCTTTCTAATTGGCGGTTTAGGAGTGAAATACTGATGGAAGATCCAGAGCATCACGCATCTGCAGCAAAAACCTGGTTTCTGGTACTGGTCACGGTCGGTATCGTCGCCTTCCAGGGGTGGCTGGCATTTACCGTGATCGGCGATCTCGGCCAACCCGATTGGGATTATCGACCGGTCCAGGATGTCCCCGGAGAGTCGCCTTATACCCTGACGGAACCTTATCATCCGCTGCCCTATCCCCAGCATGTATTGGGGCAACAGGGCGAAGAGGGCTACACTTTGCGTATACTCAACTTATCTGAAGAATATGACCTGCAGGGTGAAAAGCAATGAAAAAAATCCTTGGACTTCTGGCAGGTATGGCAATCATTGTCTGGATTGCCTACCAGGCCCTGATATACTACGATAATAATTTCCGATACGGTCGTATGCGCGAAACCCCGGGGGTCAAACCACACGAGGAACCCCTGTTGATCATGGAAGCAGGACTCGTCCCCACCACCGGCGGCGAAGCCATGTTCCGCGCTTCGGAAGGAAAAACACTGACTGCGCCGCTGCCGATGGCTGCCGAACAGACCATCGCGCGGGGCAAGGCCGTTTATTTTATCTACTGTGCACAATGCCACGGTCCCAACCATGCCGGCAATGGAACGGTCGGCCAGAGTTTTTACCCTCTGCCTACGGATTTGCGCAGCGCACAAATTCAATCCGAAAATGTCGGCGAATTATTCAAAACCGTCAGCTATGGTGTGCCCGGCGGCCGCCAGCCGGCACTGCAAACCACCATCACGATTAAAGACCGGTGGTGTGTTGTGGCCTATGTGAAGTCTTTGGGAACAAAAAATTGAACATCAGAAACCTCTCATTATTCCATGTTTGATCCCTCTTTTTACTGTGCGCTGTGCGGTCTATCGCTTCGTCGGGGTCAGGTCGAAGCAAAATTTCAAGGAAAAAACTACCGCTTTTGCTGCACGGGTTGTCGCCAGGTGTTTACCATACTCATGGAGGCAACGGATTCAGCCGATCCACAGTCATTTCGCGAATCCGAATTATACAAGCAGTGTCTGGAAAGGGGCATTATTCCAAAATCTGAGGCTGATCTGGATCGCAAGGCCGCCAGCCGGAATCCAGAACCCATCGTTTCAAAAACATCTGAAAACGCGGAAACAATCAAAACTGCAAGCGGACCTTCTGAGAATTTACTGGAGCTAACACTTAAGATCGGGAACATGTGGTGCCCGGCCTGTGCCTGGGTTATCGAAGAAACGCTAAATAAATGCGAAGGCATCTTTGATTCGGGCTGCAATTTCACCACAGACCGCCTTCACGTAAAGTACAATCCTGTCCAGACCTCCCCCAGCGATATCATGGAAATTATCAGCAAGCTTGGGTATCGAGCGACGGCTTCTGAAACAACCCAGGATCCGCTTGGTCGCAGAAAGGAATTTGTCCGATTCGCGCTATCCGCATTTTTGACAATGAACATTATGATGCTGTCCTATGCCCTTTTTTCAGGTTTCTTTATCGACCTGACTCCGGATGCGGTCTTTAAACTTTCTTGGCCCGCATTTCTGATGGCAACCGCCGTGATGGCTTATGGCGGCTGGGAACTTTATAAAAAAGCGTGGGCCGGGCTGACCAAAATCGCTTTCAGCATGGAATCGCTGATCATTCTTGGTGCTTCAAGTGCCTATTTTCTGAGTGTCTATAATTTTTATCAGGGAAGTATCCATATTTATTTTGACACCGCATCGATGCTGATCACACTTGTGCTGCTGGGTAAAACAATTGAACAGCGGGCCAAAGGGCAGGTGCTTGAAAGCATAGAGAGTTTCTTATCTTTGAGGCCCACCAAGGTTAGAATCTGCACGAAAGACTTTCCGGACGGCCGCTATGTTTCCGCTGAACAGCTGATTGCAGGGGATGTATTTCGGGTAATCGAAAGTGAGATCGTCGCTGCCGATGGACGGATCTTATCTGGAAACGGGTCTGTAGATGAATCTTCCTTGACCGGAGAGCCGCTGCCCCTTGCTAAAAAACCGGGCCATCGGATCAGAAGCGGTACCCGAGTAATTCGTGGAGCGTTCAAAATACGCGCCGATAAAGTCGGCCATGATGCGACCCTGGGCCAGATGATTGACATTATCGAGAAGACGCTTTTGGCCAAAACACCACTGGAGGGTAAAACAGACCTTTTGCTGCAATGGTTTGTCCCTATCATACTTTGCCTGGCGGCCGGCACCGGCCTGGTCTGTCACCTCTTCGGCCTTTCAGTCGAAACATCCATCCTGCGAGCAGTGACCGTTATGGTCATATCCTGTCCCTGTGCCCTGGGAATCGCCATTCCTTTGGCCCGCGCTGCCGGCGTTTCACTTGCCGGGAAAAAGGGCATTCTGGTGAGGGATTTTTCGGCATTCGAGCAGGCGGAAAAAATCGATACCTTCGTGTTTGACAAAACCGGGACCATGACCATGGGCAGGTGGAATTTACAGGATATTATTCCTATGGCGCCTTACACCAAAGACCAGGTGCTTGCGCTGGCCGCCGGTTTGGAAAAAACCTCCGATCATTTCATCGCAGATGAAATTCTGGATCAGGCGCATAAAAAAAATATAATTCCACACGCATATTCACAGATAAAGACTACTGCAAAGGGAATGATCGGCAGGACAGGCGGCCGGGAAATCAAAATCGGCGCTTCAGGTTTATTGCATCGGGAAATTCAAGGTGCGGACTTTCGGCAAATAGATGCGGTTATCAATGAAAAATCAAGAAAATCAATTGTTTATTTGGGCGTGGAAGGACAACTGGCCGCCCTTTTTGTTTTTGGTGACGATTTGCGCAAGGATGCCAGGTCAACGGTGAGAAGATTGATAGAAAAAGGCTACCGGCTCTCGCTGGTATCCGGTGACGGGCAGCGCACCACGACGGCCGTCGGACAAACACTGGGCATTGAAGCAGCTTTCGGCAATCAAATGCCCCAGGACAAGGCCGCGTTTGTTGCTGAATTGCAAAATAGCGGATATCAGGTCGCCATGGTTGGAGATGGAATAAATGATGCCCCTGCTCTGCTACAGGCCAATCTCTCTGTCGCCATCTATTCCGGGGGCCAGCTGAGCAGGGAAGCTGCCAACATTACTCTGATGCGCGGTGAGCCCGGGCAGGTTATTGAGTTTTTGGAATTCGCCGATCAGGTCAATAAAAAAATCAAACAGAATCTTATTTTTACCTACCTCTACAATATCATCAGCATCCCCATTGCGATGAGCGGTTTGCTAACTCCCTTGTTTGCAGTAGTTGCAATGCTGCTGAGCAGTTTGAGCGTTACCGGCAATACACTGCTGCTGGTTAAAAAAAATGCATGAACGCAGCAATTTTAGATTGATGACATTCATTCCGCATTGGCGAACATCAGGCCTACAAATTCCTTGCTATTTGCCCTGGAACTGATTACTATGGCCCTATCGCCAATGAGACGTTGACAATTGGATCAGCCGGAATCATGTTAGAGACAGATTTATCTGTCTGAGAAAATACCGAAATAAGGGCATTCTCCGTGCGTTCGAGAGTTTGCCCTCTTTTTCTGAAAGGAAATTCTGAATGTATTTCGAAGCTATTTTTAAGCCCTCAAAGAAAATGGATTACAACAGCGATGCTAAAAAACTTGCAGGTAAAAAAATTGCCGTGCAGGATGGATGGATCATCGAAGATGGACCTTTCAAGGGCCAGAATTGTTTTTATATTCCAAACTCTGATATGGGCTGGATTCCCAGCGAAGATTTAGACGAATTGAAACCGATCTCCTTTGCACGATGGATGGAAATTCATAAAAGTTTAGGATTCGACTAATGGCCGAATAGCTGGGTCATAATCCAGCAGATCTCATATAACAATTCAACTTATTGAATTTCTAAATTAAAAGCTCCTGATCATTTCGGCCACGACTGACGCTTTCATCCGCCCTGACATCAACATGAGAAAAATTCCCCTTTTCATCTGAAACGGCGCTTTATCCATCTTCATTGAGTTCGTCTTCAATTTCAGGCTCTGCCGGGGTTAACAAAATAAAATCCCTGTCATCGAAAATAAGATCTTCGATAACATCTTCGGGTTGTTTATCCCCGGATGTGTACATTTCCGTAACAGAGTCCGCTATTTTATCCATATAGATACCGATCGGATAAAAATGGTTGTTTCTCAGCAGGGAAATCAAGGAATCTTTTCCCTTTGAGAGAGAATCCTTAATTTCCGCGGCATCATAAGACTGCTCGCAGAGAAGCGAAAATTTGTCTCCGTGCACGGCTTGCAGCTCTCTTCTCCTGGAACTGGATTCGAGCACGGCATATTCGCGAATCAGCAATTCCTTTTCTTTAAATTTTCTGCATAGGTGATATTTTTGCTTCATGATTTAATTCCCCCTGATGAGGCAGGGCAGAGACAATTTCGGATTGAGAAATGGAAGGGCGTGGTGGAGAGGCAATCGAAAGTGTGTCTGCGAAGCTCTCTGAAAATAGAATGAACCAATGCTTAGGTGCTTGTATACATTTTCGGCTGGTTTTGCAATAAAAACTTTCTCCACTGCAATTGCTAAATTTGTGGTACTATTATTGCATAAACTATTTAACTATATGGCAAATGCAGGGGCATTTCAGGCGCCCCGGCCACAGCGGCAGCAAGCACAACGCTCTTTAGCGGCAGTTTTCTTAAAATACAAATAATATCAGAGTCTTTGCGGTTAAGCGGTGATGCTTTTCCGAAATGGCAACACCTTTTTGTTTATAAAACTATCTTTAAGCCGCTCATTTTCACCGATTTTGAACGAAATTTGTAAAAAAATAGCGACGACAATAATTGACAGTGTCAAAAATTCCGACACTTTAGAGATAAAGCGATCTGAGCACATGTAGATTCCAGCTAACGCCTAGCTGGCCAAAAAACGGCTGAATTGCAGTGGACTTGCCTGTAACTTTAAATGCCCGATCGTCTCTAAAAGATTAGAAATCCCGGAATTTTTTTAAGAAATAAGCTCTCCCGGTCATTTAAACATCATCTTTTTGACAACCTGTGTACCATAGAAAATGGTAAATCGCTGTTCAAGGAAAAATATACTCACGCCGCCCGATAAAAAATTTGACGGGATTTATGACGAAACCCCAAAAAAATATTTCGCTGGGAGGAAAAATGACTACAAATCCGAATACACTTCACCATCATTTGACTGCTGTTAGGGAAGGGATGCGTTGCTTCGAAAACGCCTTTCAGAGTGTGTCTCGCATGATTCTGGAAAGCAACATCGAAAAAGTGGTCGTAAACGGCAAAACAACATATGATTTCAGCATATTCCGCAATGGGCCCAAACATGTCATCGGCATGTATGATGAAATCAACAGTTTTGTATCCTATGTCAAGGATGCAGCTGAAGGGGGATCTTCCAAAGAAATGGCCTTTGTTCTGGTGGGTGAACCGGGGAATGGGAAAACCTTTTTTGTTGAGTATCTAGCCAGCAAGTATCGCAGCTTTTTATCCATAGAGGGCAACCGCAAATACACATTCAAATTTTTAAATCTGGACAAAATTGGCAATTACGGCAAAATCAAAACCATCGAATCGCAAACTTACGAAGACCCGATGATTCTGGCGATGAATCTATTTGAAAATCCCGAGGAAAACAAAACCTACCTGGCCAAACAGCTGGGTTTCTCAGATAGTCAAATCGAAGCGACATATGAAAACTACAGACCCCTCGGGGCCTGCAGTGGTTACATCTGGAGTGATATCAGAAACTTCTCGAACGGCGACATCGATGAAATGCTCAATTTTATTGAAATCATCCCGGTACCGCTAACTGAAAGCTTGGGGACCGTAACCGGCAAGTATCCGGCCAAGGACAAAATCACATCCTCTGCCGTGGATCTGCTGGGAGAAGAGTCCATCCAGCGACTGCTGCACATCACCGATACCAACAACCCCTATCGCTTTGATTTGCGACGGGGAGCATTGGCCCGCGTTGCGGGTGGCGGGATTCATTTCAGCGACGAAATATATAAAAACAAAAAAGACCTGGTCCAGGTGTATCTGGGTGTTATCCAGAATCGCAACATTGAAATCGACGGCTACAAGTGGCCGATCGACACGTTGATTGTGGCCACCAGCAATAATTCTGAATTCCATCGTTTTCTCTCAGAAAAAGAAGAAGCGCCTATCGTAGATCGCTGCCGCATCTGCTATGTATCGCATAATACCAATTACAAACTGCAAAAAGATCTTACCGCTTATACGATCGGCAGCGAGGCCCGAACCACGCTCACCCGCGAAACCCTGCATCAGGATCCGAATTTGAACTATGCGGCATCAGTGGCTGCGGTCTTAACGCGCCTGCCACGCTCGGAAAAGCTGACCCCCGTTGAAACGATGAAGCTTGCAGCTGGAGAAGTCGCCGGCGAAAAAAGCATCAAGACACTGGCCGAAGTGATTGACACCCTCAACCAGGATCCGGAAATCATTAACCGGTTCGGCCAAAAAGGCCTGGGGCAGCGTAATCTGGGCCGGTCCATTCAGCTGATGATCGAAAGCTCTGAAACCAATGAGGGAAAATGCATGTTTGCCTATGATGTATTCAAGGCATTGGACCGCATTATTTTGGATTATGTAACCGAGGCCAACGACCGCGCCAAGTACCTTGAGGATCTTAAAACGGCCAAGGGATTGTATCGTGAGAGAATTATGACCGAAATGTTCAACGCATACATGGATGAGCCGCTGGCGATTCGCAAGGATGTCATGAACTATGTCAATATGATTATCGGAATCGATGCCGAGAACCTGGGGCCCGATAAAATGTGGAAATACAAGGATCCGCAGACCGCGCAACTTAAGGCTCTAAAAATCGATGAGCGCTACATCAACAGTGTCGAAGAAAGACTAGGACTGAAAACCGAGGAGCAACGCGAATCGTTTCGAACATCCATCCGCAAAATATACGGCCAGAAGATATCGGTAGATCCGGATTACGATTTCATGGACAATCTGGAGCTGGTAAAGGCAGTCACCGACGTTCGTCTTAAGTCCGACATTGCCGGCGCCGGCAGCCTCATCGGGGCACTGGCCAACCGGACCAACGAGGAAAATCAAAAACTCTACGACCGCATGATCGAGACCATGCTCAGTAAACTGGGTTACTGCAAAACCTGCGCACAGAAGACGATTGAGTACTTCTGTACGCAGGAAGACGAAAAGTGATTTGGGGAATGGCCCTTTTGTCCGCCTGAGGCCGCTTCTCTGCAGATTTTATCATTCGGAATTTGAAAGTTCGGATTCGTTTCGAATTTCGGATTTGATTCCGATCTATTTCATTCCAAAAGATGGATTTTAGCGATGGATCCAAAACTGGAAGTGCTTTACAAGAGGTTAAAAAGGCGCGGTCTGACGGCCGATCAGGAGCAAAAAATCCTGCTGGAGTTGGCGTCTGATGCCACCCATGGTTTCATGGATGCGTCATCCGGCAAAGCAGGCGGGGCCCGTGAAGCTGCCCGGAACATATACGCGTACAGTGACCTTTTTGACCTGCAGGCTATCTCCGCCCTGGAACGCGCGCCTCACGCCAGCATCCGTTCCATAGACGACCTGCTGGAGCGTGACAAGCAGCGGGAAAAAGATGGCTTCCCCCGAAAAATCAATGTGGGCCGTTTGATCAAGCCGGGCAAGGGCGGCAAAGATAAAGTTGTCATCGTACCCTCCACGGTGGAAGAAAAGTTTATCCACGACAGCTCGCTTCAGGTTGAAGAAGAGCAGCCGTATGGTGGCTCCGGGGACGGAGAAGAAGGAGAAGTCATCGGTGAACAACCGGTTCGCGCACCGGATGAGCAAGGCGGCGCCGGTCCCGGTCAGGGCGAGGGCGGCCAGCATGACATCGAATCCAATGCTTACGACCTCGGTAAAATCCTTACAGAAAAATTTGAACTGCCAAACCTCAAAGACAAGGGCAAAAAGCGCTCTCTTACCCGTTACACCTACGATCTTACCGACAAGCACCGTGGTTTCGGCCAATTACTCGACAAAAAGGCGACCCTGAGGAAAATTGTAGAAACCAACATGAATCTGGGTAACCTGACGGATATCAGCGATATCGATCTGACACGGTTTTTAGTGAGTCCAAACGATCTGGTGTATCGCATCCTATCTCGCGAAAAAGATTACGAATCGCAGGCGATGGTCTTTTTCCTCAGGGATTATTCCGGCTCAATGGCCGGCAAATCAACGGCGCTTGTTGTCGCCCAGCATGTATTGATTTACAGCTGGCTGTTGTATCAATATGCCATGCAGGTCGAAACCCGCTTTATACTGCACGATACGGAGGCAAAAGAAGTTCCTGATTTCTACACCTACTATAATTCAAGGGTGGCCGGAGGCACCAAGGTGTCCTCGGCTTTTAAGCTGGTTAACGAAATCGTCGAAAAAGAAAATCTGATCCGGGATTACAATATTTACATTTTTCATGGCACAGATGGCGATGACTGGGATACGGACGGCAAAGAAAGCATTCCCCAGCTGAAAAAAATGTTGACCTATGCCAACCGGGTGGGGGTGACCATTGCCGAACATGGATCTCAGGTCTCAAACAACAGTGAGGTCGAAAAATACATCAAAAAATCCGGTTTGCTGGAAGAAAAACCGAACCTGATCCGACTGGATGTCATGCAGGAAGATGCAGACGAGCCCCGGCTGATTGAAGGGATTAAACACCTGATCTCGGAATAAGCAAAATTTGGCTCACATCGCCAACCGATTATTCGCAGGCAAGGTAAATCCGAAACACGAAATCCGAAATTCGAATTTTATTGCTGCCGGCAACAATACATGGCTTAACATTAACCTAAAATTAGATGTCATTTAACTGCCCACTATGGAACTAATCAACCAGCATACCAAAAAAATTATGGAAGGGTGCAAACAGAGAGCCCTGGACGCCGGCCTGAAATTTGAGGACGAGACGTTGGAGTATATTGTCACGAACCGCGATTTGCTTGAGCTTTCGCCCAAACTGATGATTCCAACCCTCTATGATTATTGGGTTCATGACGTGGAAGTGTTAAAAGAAAGGGGCCGGTACGAGCTGTATCCGAGCAATCCCTATGAGACGGTCATTAACACACGGCCAGCCATCTCCTTCTATAATGACAACAATCCCGATTGGATGAATGTCATGATCTTCTACCATGTCCTGGCTCATATCGACTTTTTCCAGAACAATCTGTATTTTCGCCATACCTGGGATTATGATTTTACCGGCCGGGCGCTCTCCGACAAACGCATGATCGCCAAATTCCGGTCGGAAAAAGGCAGGTGGGTCGATTATGTGATTGAATTTGCCCGCGGCATCGACAACCTCGTCGGATACCACGAAGAGCTAGCACGTCTGAACCGACCTCCAAAAACCAACCAATCCATAATGCTCGATTTCTATTTTGACGTATTTTTACAGGAAGACAAAAAGGTCAACATCAACGAATACATCAAAGAGATCGAGAGATACAACCAATGCCTCAAGGAAAGTCAAACGCATGGGCAAAAGGCTTTTTTTGCAGATGTGCTCAGGCAATATCCCGAATTCGATGCAATTTTTAAAAAGAGCCTTAAAGATAAATCGCGTCAAAATGCAGACCTCGTGCAGTACCTGCTCGAAAACTCGCAGTTTTTGCAAAAAGAAGAAAACAGGTGGATGAAACCGGTGATCGAGGTCGTTCGGAATACATCCTTGTTTTTTCAACCTCAAATTCGAACCAAAATCATGAATGAGGGATGGGCCAGCTATTGGCACGAAAAGCTTTTCTTGCAGGATGATCGCATTGAGGGGCATGAAGTTGATTTTGCGCGTACGCACGCCGGCGTCACCTCCATGCCGCGCGTGGGATTGAACCCCTATGCGCTGGGCATGCGGTTGTTTTATTACGTTGAACAATTAGCCGATAAAGGAAAATATTCGGTTGAATTTCATCGATTGCTAAATGCAAGGGATCGCGAGCACTTTAACGCGAACACCGGGCAGGGGCAGAATTTTATTTTTAAAGTTCGCGAGAACCTCAACGACTATATGTTCATCAGCACCTTTGTCGAACAGGATTTTATGAACGATTACAAACTTTTTTTAGCCGGCCGGCGCTTGAATCAGGCCAGGGGGGTATGGGAGTATTTTGTCAAGAGCCGCAAAGCCGAGGACTATCGCCAGATGCTTTTGAACGGCCTCTACCACCCGCCGCATATCAAAATAGATCCGAATAAAACCAACAATGGCAACCTATACCTGTTCCACAATTTTGAAGGCAAGCCCTTGGTAAAAGACTATATACCCAATACCATGCTCGGGCTTGAATATCTCTGGGGATCTCCGGTTCAGCTGGAGACCAGCGAAATTGTTCAAATGCCGGCATCCACGCCCCAGATGGTGATTCCGGGTCTTTCCGTTGCGGGCAAGGAAGAGCGCAAGACGCAGGAAATAAAATGGCAGCGCGTCGTCTATACCATGAAAAATAAAAAGCTTTCCAAAGAGGTGATCAAGTCGTAAAACGAAAATCAGAGGGCAGGGGCATGAATACAAATGGCAGATGACAAACAAAAGCAATCAGGATGAAAAAAGTGGATGAAACAACGCAAGTCCCCGAAGAACAGGAGGAATCCGTCCTGGTTGAGGAAATTGCAGCAAACGGTATCAAAAAAGCCATGCAAAACCTCAACCAGAACATGAGTGATCTGGAGCAACGCACATCGATACCGTTCGAGGAATTTCTACAGGAACTTGCCGCCAGGCCGGCGACCATGATGCGCAATGTTTTTCAGGTATTTCACGATATGATAAAGGCCTATATCGGCGAAGGGGTCGATGAATATCCGGATGATCCCGAGTCGATCCAGTTCAAGCATTATGACTGCACCCGGCTGTTTGTCGAAGGCTCGGATTATCCTTTTTTTGCCGACCGTTTATTTGCCAACCGATTGGTTAATCTTGTCGAAGCGCTAAAACGTGGCGCCCAGCAAAACAAAATCTATATTTTCGAAGGCCCCCCCGGTTGCGGCAAAAGCACCTTTTTAAATAACTTGCTGATGAAGTTTGAAGAATTCGCAAATACGGAAGCGGGCCTGCGTTATGAAACGGTCTGGCGTTTCGATCGCAAAACTCTCAGCAGCTATACTGACTACGAAGAGCACCCCGTGTTTGAAAAGCTATCTCGCCTGCTGGAGAAATCGGAAGCCAAAAGCTTGCCGGATTCAACCCGCGAGGTGCCCAACGGTTATTTCGATGATTGCTCTGCGCCGTATTTAGAAGAAGACTATATCGAAGTTCCTTGCCCGAGTCACGACAACCCGATATTGATGATTCCCAAAAATCATCGCAGGGCGTTTTTTGACGATCTATTCAAGAATGATGAATTCAAATGGAAGCTTTCGACTGAAAAGGAACACGAGTGGGTGTTCAAAGATAACCCCTGCACGATCTGCAGTTCATTGTACGAAGCATTATTGGGCCGGCTGAGGGATCCCCAGAAAGTCTATGAGATGCTGTATGCAAGGCCTTACCGGTTCAACCGCAGGCTTGGTGAAGGCATTAGTGTATTTAACCCCGGTGACAGGCCGTTGCGGCAAAACATCTTGACCAACGCCATTTTGCAAAGACGAATTGACCGGCTTCTAAAGGACAGCAACGAGGTCAAATATATTTTCTCTCAATACGCCAAGACCAACAACGGCATTTATGCCCTGATGGATATTAAATCCCACAACACCGAGCGGCTGATCGAACTTCATAACATTATCAGCGAGGGCGTCCATAAAGTAGAAGATATTGAAGAAAACGTGGATTCCCTCCTGCTGGCAGTAATGAACCCAGAGGATCAAAAAAACATCGAGGGATTTCAGTCCTTCTTGGACCGTATCGAGTATATAAACATCCCTTATGTGATGGACCTTACGACGGAGGTGGAAATTTACCGGAACGTTTTCGGCAAACATATCGATGAGCGTTTTCTGCCCCGAGTCCTGCACAATTTTGCACGCGTTATCATCTCGACCCGGCTGAACACAAAATCCGAGGCAATGCTCGAGTGGATTGGCGATCCCCAGACCTATCGCCTCTACTGTGACGAAAACCTTCAGCTTTTAAAAATGGAAATTTATACCGGATATATCCCCAACTGGCTGAAGGAAAAAGATCGCAAGCGGTTAAAGGCCAAGCGGCGACGCAAGATTATTGCAGAATCCGAGAAAGAAGGACAGCAGGGCATATCCGGGCGGGATTCCATCAAGATTTTTAACAAATTCTTTTCAACATACGCCAAAGAAGACAAATTGATTAATATGTCGGATTTGTGTAAATTCTTTTCAAACATCCGCAAGGAAATCAAAGAGTTAATTCCCCAAGGATTCCTGGATTCTTTGCTGCGCATGTATGACTATACGATTTTGCAGGAAGTCAAAGAATCGCTTTATTATTACAATGCGGAACAAATCTCTAAGGAGATCCAAAATTACCTGTTTGCCATTAATTTTGAGATCGGATCCGTGGAAACCTGCACCTACACCGGAGCGAAACTGGAAATATCGGAAGAATTCCTGGCGCACATCGAAGAGCGCCTACTGGGCGCCAAAGCCGATAGCAAGCAGCGCCAGACATTTCGCCGTGAGACGCAGAAGGAGTACACCACCAAAACCTTGACCCAGGAGATCATGGTTGAGGGGCTTTCGATAACCGACACAAAAATATTTAAAGATATGAGCGACCGTTACGTGTACAATTTGAAGGAAAAAGTGCTGGATCCCTTTCTGGACAATGAAAATTTCAGAAGGGCAATAAAGGATTATAACACAGAAGATTTCAAAACCTACGACAAGCGCATTCGCGATGATGCAACTTATTTGATCAACAACCTCTGCGACAAATACCGTTATACTGAACTGGGGGCCAAGGAAGTTTGTATCTACGTCATCGACAGTGACTTGGCCAAGAAATTTTCAAAATGATAATGGAAATCAATCCTTTCAGTCTGGCGTTGAATTGACCTCCGTGATTGCGCTGCATTCGCCGAAAATAAGATTAGAGGCGCTTTTCGGCATTCATCTGGGCATTCAAACAGTCACAGTATTCTTCAAAAACAAAATACATACAGCGGTTGGCATTGATTGATTTTTCGTAAAAGCTGCAATCTTCCTGATGCAAACGACTATCGGCGGAGCAAATCGACATGTATTCCCTTTTACACAAATTGATTTCCGGCTGAGACATCCTCATCACCTCCTCTCTAACCAGAATCACCGACAGTGAACCCATTCTGGGTGGCTTCCACTTGTATATTGTTATCAATCTGAATCCATTTTCAAAATGAATTAATGGGATTTCGAAAACATTCCTCTGGTATAATTATCGGCACTTATGGAAATTTCTTTACGGCATAAGCAACATTTATCTCAATCAAATCATTTATGCCACTGCGTTCTCGGGCGGTTCAAGCCGAACTTCCCAGGTTGCACTTTTAGCAAATCTGGTTATATTATCAATAACCTAAATTTTGCATAAAAATTGATGCTGATGGCAGTGTTCCAATTATGTTTAGAGAAAATACAATCTGGCTGGACGAACAAAAGCGCAAAGGCCAAATTCAAAAAAATGAAGACGGTATGGAGACCGCTTATTTTGGGTACCTAAAAATTCCGAGCCAGGAAAAAACCGATCATGTATTGCGGCATTTTAATTCCGTTGCCAGATACTACGATTTCATGAATACACTGTTGAGCTTCGGAATACACCATTTGTGGAAAAAGACGGCCGTCAAAATGATGCGTTTGATGCCGGGAGACAGGGTTCTTGATGTGTGCGGCGGAACGGGAGATCTTGCAATTCTATCGGCTAAAGCGGTTGGGCCCCGGGGCCGGGTTGTCATCTACGATATTAACCGGGCCATGATGCAGGCCGGTTTTTCCAAGGTCACCCAAACACCGATTGAATCTCGCGTGCAATATGTCCAGGGGGATGCCGAAAGCATCTCTTTTGCTGATCAGTATTTTGACAGTACCATGGTTGGTTTTGGCATTCGCAATGTCACCCACATGGAAAAAGGCTTTCGTGAAATGTACCGGGTATTGAAGCCCGGAGGGAAAATGATGTGTCTGGAATTTTCAAAACCGACCCTGCCCGTTTTCCGCTGGCTCTATGATTTTTACTCATTTCACATCATGCCTTTTTTAGGCCAGATGATTGCCGGTTCCAGAAAAGCATATACCCATCTACCCGAATCCATTCGAATGTTTCCTATGCCCGATGAACTTTCGGCAATTTTGGAAACCATAGGATTCTCGCAGGTAACCTACCGCAGGCTAACCAATGGAATTGCGGTGATACATCTGGCTGTAAAGTAGGCGAGCAAAGGATTCAAGGGGTCGAGCGGCCGAGGATTCAATCGATAGGAGGTTAAAGGGATGCAGCTGGAACTGAAAAAATATAGCGGGGCAGCAGGTTCTTGAACCATTTATACTCTGAACCCTTGAGCCCCTGTCTGTCTCGGTCAGATTTCTCAAAATAGCTTGAACAAAAAATTCAATATTCAAAACGGAATATATAGGTCTGCATGAAGCTGAATTGGGCTGAACGACTGGTGGTCAACAATCCCATCCGCAAGGCGATGCAGCATCTGGAAATCAACTGGTTCCAGAGCATCATGCCGCTTGAACCGGGCCTGAATATCCTGGAAATCGGTTGCGGCAGGGGAGCCGGTGCCAAACTCATCATCGACCACTTTCAGCCCAAACAACTTCACCTAATGGATCTGGATGTTCAAATGGTTAAAAACGCTTTCGCATCCCTATCCGCAGTCAATGGCCCTGCGAAGTCATTCATCACTGCCAATGCGACAGCGCTGCCTTTCAAAAACGAATCTGTGGATGCCGTCTTCGGATTCGGCTTCCTGCACCACGTTTCGGTCTGGCGCAGCAGTCTCGAGGAAACCTCCCGGGTGCTTAGAATCGGCGGCATTTACTATATGGAGGAACTCTACCCCGGCCTGTATCAAAATTTCATCACCAAGCGCATCCTCGTCCATCCGCAACAGGATCGTTTCAACAGCGCGGACCTGCGCGATGCATTCATGCAAGTCGATATCGCTTTGAATTACACCTTCGAATTGAAAAGGTTCGGCATCCTTGGCGTCGGTATCAAAACCGAAAAGGGTGCCGCCGCGGATGCGCTCAGGGTATGTCGGCTGAAAATGTGAATCCTCGTTCTTGACGCTGGGGGCTGCACGGGAGATGCTGAAGCGACTGCGGCCGGCAAAGCATCAGGTTACACTTCGCGGGGCGTGACGATCGGGAAATGCTGATTAAACCGGTCTAACAGAGCCGAAAACTCGAGCAGCCTTGCCGCATCCCCTTCCAGCAAAAGCCTGTTGTCGGCCACAAGATCGGCCGCAGCCACCAGGCCGGTCATCATGTACTTGAAGTCGAGGCTAGAAAGCGATAGCTGCACATCCGGATCCGATTCCAGTTTATTAGGGAAAGCATGTAAAACTGCATTTTCCACGATCATTGAATAGTAAACGTCAAGGTCGGTAAAGTTAATATTGAAAACAAAACGCTTTCCAGCTGCTTTGGGACCATTCAATCGCACGGCCAAGGCCTGGAAAAGGTTTTCAAGGGGTATGCCGCGCACCATGTTTTCGTTCATTTTTGCGGGCGAGCCGCCGGGCAGTCCGTGGCGAAGTTCCAACGCGCCAGAAAGATAGCAGTTACGCCAGGGACCGGATTCAGCCTGGTAGCCCAACTGCTCATAGGCGTCGGCCAATAAGGCCCGCGCCTGATCATTGGCCGGTTCCGACATGACAACATGGTTCATCACCTGGGCCACCCATCGATAGTCTCCTTCGCCTAACGCGACGCGCGCTTTTGTGATTACGGCTTCGGGCCCACCCATATAATCGACATAGCGCCGGGCAGCTGCCGCCGGTGGCAGTGGGTTTAATGTCGCCGGATTGCCGTCGAAGTAACCCAGATATTTGACATAAACCGCCTTGGCGTTGTGGTTGACGGTGCCGTAATAGCCACGATTTGAAAAATCCTTTGCCAGGCTTTCGGGCAGCTCTAATTGTTCTGCGATTTCCTCCTTGGTGTAGCCATGGTTGGCCAGCCGCAATGTTTGGTCGTGGATGTATTTGTATAGATCTCGCTGTCTCTTTAAATACGCGAGAACCTCTTGCCGTCCCCAAATCGGCCAATGGTGGCTCGCAAACTGGACCTCGAGTTTATCGCCGAAAAGATCAATCGATTCATTGATCTGGCTGGCCCAGGCCAGTGCGTCGCGCACCTGGGCGCCCCGCGGTGTGTATATATTGTGCAAATGGTGCGTCGTGATTTCAGACATGCACAACGCACGAAATTGGGGGAAATAAAACACGAATTCCGCCACCGCTTCTGAATCGGGCGTCATCTGAAACACGATTTCGATACCATCGATCAGACGGATTTCGCCCGTTTTTTTTATGGTATCGGTCGGTGCAACAAAACCGGTAGATCCCATTGACAGCGATGCGCCCAGCCCGTTGGTAATGAACCCCTGGGGTGAGCGGGGCAAGTAGCTCCCATACATGTAGGTCGCACGACGCCGCATGACATTGCCGGCAAGTACGGCCTCACTCAGTGACGCTTTTACGAATTGATCCGGTGCAATCACGGCAACCTTTCCGTCCACAACGTCATCCTGACTGATCACCCCGAGTACACCTGCAAAGTGATCGACATGACTGTGCGTGTAAATAACGGCGACAACAGGCCGGTCACCGAGGTGCTTGTTGGCAAGGTCGAGGGCCGCTCTTGAAGACTCGGCAGATGTGAGGGGGTCGATGACGATCCATCCTGTTTCCCCGCGAACCATGGTCATATGCCCGAGATCAAACGAACGGACCTGGTAGATGCCGTCGACGACCTCGAAAAGCCCGTGATGCATGGCATTGAGCTGGGCCTGTCGCCAGAGGCTGGGATTGACGGACGCCGGGGCTTCGCCCGAAAGAAACGCAAGATTTGACAGATCGTAGGTTTTTTTGCCGTCCCCCGGCCGAGTGATCGTCAGGGGGGAAATGGTCGCGATAAAACCACGGCTGGCGTTTTCGAAACTGCGCCGGTCTTCAAAGGGTAATGCTTCCAGCACCGACGCGTTTTTTTTGAGAGTTTGCGCTGTTGCTGGTTTTTGTGCACAGAGTTCTTTCGGCAATGGCGGCAGGCTTTTGACATCGATATTTGTCATGGATTTCACCTTCTTTATTTGAATCAATCAGAGCCCGGCTTCAATCTCTTGCTACAGCCCTGAAAAAATGCTTTTGAAGCTGACGCCCGCGCTTTTGTGACTCGATCAAAGTGCACCCACAGGAGTCTTTAGGAAAATATTTATACTCCAGGCGATATAGAAGCGCAAGTTTTATCAATCGACAAACATGCCGCCTGTCGGTCGAAACAACACGGTAATATGAACATTGCGTATTCCAAATCTATCCAAAGGGATCATCACGGCATGATCGTTTGCAAGACCCGGCGGAAATGCAACCGAGATAGGCATCTCTCCGGAGATGGCGCCCTCACCGGCACATCGTGAGCATTCATACAGCCCCACCCCGCCGAAACCGCGACATGTGGGGCAGACGGCTTGGGCTGGAACCATAATCCTGGCACTGCCTCCGCGACGCGCCTGCTCGGGTGTCAGCGTTACTTCAAGCGTCAGGTTCTGAACCCGGGTGGATTTGGGTTGATTCAAATCAGAGAAATTTCGCCACAACCAGTCAAAGATCTCATCGAAAGAAGGCGTAAAGGATTGAAACGAGCGGACGGGCGATATTTCGCCCATATCGACAGGCCCTTGTTCGGGGATAAGCGGCTCTGCTTCAGGGTATGGTCTGCGTCTCAGGGGTCTCTTGAGCACATTTTTTGAGATTTTTTGCTCATATTCGCGTCGACTGCGGGTATTTCCAAGTACCGAATAAGCCTCCTGGATATCACGAAATGTTTCACTGTCACCTTCATAACGATCGGGGTGAAATTCCTTGGCAAGTCGACGATAGGCGCGTTTAATTTCATCATCTGTTGCATTCGACGTTATACCAAGAATTGCGAAATAGCTTTTTGCCATGGTAGCGCTCCTCAGGTGGAAGTTTATGCAATCATCGGCGTATTGACGATGATGAAGAATATCGATACCCCAACTTATCAAAATCCGGGCTGTTGAGCTGGACGCATCGGGCCCGGATCATGATAGGATAGATCGTTTTCCAACTGGAGAGAATAGCTGTCGGCATCAAAATTTTCATTCCATCCGCAAAAAGGGCACATGCCTCGATGTTTTGACAGCAGATGGCCGCATTCAGGGCAACAGTCAGCTGGCATCTTTGTTCTCCTTTTATTGTGGCTGGCAGAAAAGCGTTGTGAACAAAAGACGAATGTATTTAAATTCCGATGAACCAAACTGAAATTAAGCTGATCATAGCAGATGGAGCCGGAACCCCGCAAATCTCTGCTGGCTGGATTTCCCGGCTCCATGCAATTTTAGCCTGACTTTACCGCAATCTTCTTAGGGGTTGCCTTTTCAATCTTCGGAAGCGTTAGACGAAGTACCCCGTCGCTTAGCTTCGCATCAATGTTTTCCTGGCTTACCAATTCACCAAGAGTAAACTGTCGGTAATACCTGCCGGTCTCATACTCCACTAAAATTTCTTCCTCGTTTTTGTTTTCAACTGAAGCGAGGCTTGTCGACAATGTCAGGGTGTTGTCACGCAAATCGATAGTAAGGTCATCTGCATTTACGCCCGGAATGTCGGCAAGCAGAGTAATCTCTTTATCCGTCTCGAATATATCGACCGCAGGTGTGAAAACCAATCCCGGCGTGGTTTGCTCAGCAGGACTGGTGAGTTCTTGCTTTTCTCGAACCTTGAGTTCTTTGCTCTGTGTATCGGCCATGGTTGAATCCCTCCTTTGCAAGAATCATTGCTAAGACTTTACGGTAATTTGTTTGGGTTTTGCGGCTTCGGCTTTTGAAACCACAACGGTGAGGATACCATTTTCCAGACTGGCTTCCACTTTGTCGGGGTTGATGTCACCGGGAAGACCGATCATCCTGGAAAAATTTCCCGCCTCGCGCTCTCTCCTGTGATATCTGGCGCCTTCCACTTCGGCAGCAATCTTTCTTTCACCGGAAATGGCAATGTTGTTGGCAGTGGCCTGAATATCGAGCTCGTCGGCCTTCACACCGGGCAATTCGGCGCGAACATAATAATTGTCTTTGTCCTCAGTCAGATTGATTAGCGGGAAAACGCCCGCCAGTGCGCGCTGATAGGGGGTGGCGGCATCTTCAAACAGGCGATCCATTTGTCGTCTCATCTGTGCCAGTTCTTCAAACGGACTACGCACTCTCCATGTGGGAAAATCAAATAATCTGCGATAAATCATTTTAGCACCTCCTTGAAATAAAGCGTTAACGACCAATGCACTTCCGTTGCTGTAATTTTACCTTGAATAAAACCTGGCAGTTTGATTATATGATAAAAATAAATCGATTGTTGTCAAGATTTACAATAATAAAAATATTGCATTACTAATAAAATTAATTATATTTGGGTAATGGAAAGCCACATGCTCCAAGAAAGGAATTTAGAAATGAAAAATACTAAAGAAAAACAATCGGATACCAATATGTCTGCATCTAAGCCCTCGGCAATGGATCTCAGGGGACGTCAATCGGTGCGGGCGACATTTCGACTTTCTGAAGCGTGCATTGATGCGATCAGTATTCTCTCGGCACAGCTGGGCATCAAACAAAAATCAGTTTTTGACCATCTCATGGAAGATGCTCAGGTCTTAAAAAATATTGCCCGCGAACTGGCAAACTCCGAATTCGATCGCCATGAACGCATCCAAAAAACATTTGTCATCAGCCGCAGATCCTTGGCTTTTTTGGATATGACCGCCAGTCAGCATAATGCGCCCAGGGATGCGCTGGTGGAATATTCAGTGCGGAGGCTTTTGCCGCTGATAGCAAAAGAGCGGGAAAAACACGAAAAGCGAAAGGAATTATTGGCTGAAATATCGAATCATTTTGAAATCGGCAAGACGCTGTTGCTGAAAGCAGAGGCGGCCCTGGACAGGGAAGACCCGATCGTCAATAAACTCAAATCAGCTATGTCCGCCTACAAGAATGCCTTAGACGACGTCCTCAGCTTTATCGAAAGGGGAAAGGTAATTGAGAAATTTCAGATGGCAGCAAAAAGAGAGAACCGAGCTCATTGACATGAGCCGGCTCTCGGGTTTCAACGGCTTTGCACCCCCGCACTGCGCGCCTAAAAGCGACTTTGCGAAAGATCGACATGTGATCCACAGGTCTTCGCATGCGGTCCTGTGCTTCACTTGTATTTCAAATGTAACCAGCAAATCCCAGGGTGGAGATAAAAAGGTCTTTATAATAGCATGGCTGTCTTCTTGCTTTTTCTTTTGACTTATTTTCCGGTTTTTATGGTAATTTTTTTCATTTCAGTTCCTTGAGCCTTTTTCATTTTTATTTTCAAAACGCCATTTTTGTATCTGGCGTCCACTTTGGACGCATCGACATCGGCCGGCAGCTCGATTGTCCTCTTAAAGTAACCAAAGGCGCTTTCCACACGATGGTAGTGCTCATCGGATTCCTCTCTTTCATGCTTTTTCTCACCGCGAATGGTCAGTAGCCTGCCATCCATGGAAATATCAAGACCCTCCCTGTCAACACCTGGAATCTCGGCCTTGACGATGATATCCTTTTTACCCTCGCCCACATCCACGGTAGGGTACCAGCTATCTTCAGAAAACAATCCGGGCATCGGAAACAGAGGCTCGCGGAAAAATCTATCCAGCAGCCCCTCAAAATTTTGATCAAAATTGGTCACTTTACGATTCCGTTTTTTCCAGGGAACTAGACTTTTCATAAGATCACCTCCTTATGCCAAATCTAATATAAAGTATAAATAAAAAATAATTAAAAGAAAAAATTAGTCAAGAATATAACATATTACTTTTTAATTTTTTATTTATGATAATATTCGCTTTTTTCTGGCAAGTCAATATTCCGGAAAGAAAATAAAATCATGGACAGATCGTTGGGCGAGCGGCATTCATGGTGGTATTTGATTTTTTCCGGGCAGGGAAATGACAGGGCGCAGCACGTTGCGATACCCGTCCTGGCGTGGCGGAAACGATTTTTTTTGCGGTTCGCTTCTATCCTAATTCTATCTCGCCCAGTGCAACCCGGCATAGATCGCTGATGGGCATAACGGTAAGGTTGTGCTCCGGCGCCCGTTTTCTGAGGTTGGCAAAACACATGGGGCACAGGGTTACCATGACCTCGGCGCCGGCAGCGCTGGCATCAGCCAAATTCTGGTGCTTGATCCGGTTGGACATCTCATAATCCCGCGGAACCAGGGATCCGCCGCAGCACAAAGATTGCCTTTTTTCATAAGCCCGGGCAGGTTTGTCGGCCCCGATGAGATTGAATATTTCATCGATATAGAAGTCTTTTTCCGGCGTATAGCGCGAGGCACACGGCCTTTGATAGGCAACTGCTTTTTCGAGGGGACGTATCCGGCCCTGCAGTTGTTTCAAACGGCGATATAGAAATTCGGGCCACGAAACCACCTCAAAGGGCACCGTGATACCGAATTGCGCTGCTTTAACCTTAAACAGAGTATAGCAGTCGTCATGGTAGCAGATGAGTTCTTTCACACCGGTTTTTGCCACATGCCCAACGACTGCAGCGGCGCTCTTTTCAACTGGACTGGAAAGTCCGATATGATAAAAACCGATTCCGCAGAAAAAATCCCCTCCTTTTAAAAACGTCGCCCCCTCAAAAAGGGCCCCATCGAAAAGCCAATGGGTCATGAAATAGACGGTGCAAAGATCGATGACCGGTCCTCCATCGGATCCTGTTTGAATTTCAGTCGGAACGGTATAGGCAAGCTCCATGTTGTTTCTGGCCTTTTCGAAGCGAGCGGCTTCATTCTGCTCCTCCTGTCGCTGGATGAGAAGGGAAAAGGGATTGGCCTTTTCAGGACAGATCTCATCACAGCCCATACATGAAACGCATTGGGATACAACCCGGGTGGGCTCCCCAGCGATTACCTTTTGGAATTCATCGCGGGCCTCGTCTTCTTCGATTTCAATATAAGGACACCATGTCAAACACACTCCGCAACCCGTACATTTTTCTTCATGGAACATCGGCATTATCTCCTTTCAATGCGAGTGACTTGAAAACGTCATCTTATGCTCGCCAGCGGCGCTGCAAACCGGCTTCCCGCCTTCGGCGGGATCCATGTGCTGAATTAAAATTAGATATAAAATCACGCCACATGATCTTGCCCTTGAAAGTCATCTGTTATTTTTGGCTGCGGGAATCCCGGATTCGCACGGTACTGCTGTTTGGCAGAGTCCGCAGCCGTAGCCGTCAAAACCATAATGGCTCTTCACGTAGTCAGCGGTATGCGGCCAGAGATGGGCCAGACATAGATTTTTATCTTTGCCGGATTCGGATATGGCGTTCACCGGGCAGCGCGGGATACACTTCTTGCAAGTGCCGTGGGAAAAAAACAGGCAATACTCCCGGTGGCCGACATAAGGCCGCATGGTGGGCGGCACCTGGATGCGGCCCACCACGGATCCGACGCGCATGGCCTTACCCTTGGCAGTGATCATGCCGTCACACAGACCGAATGTTCCCAGGCCGGCAGCATATGCTGCATGCCGTTCCGACCAGTTGGAAGCCAGCACATATTTTTCAGACTTCTGCATCTCCCAGCCCGGCATTAAGACCGGCGCGACAGCCTTGTAACCCGCATCTTTCAGAACGGACACAACGTGTTGTCGCAGCTTGTTGTTTACTTCTTCGCCCATAATGCGCGCCCGCGCCCAGCGCTCGGCCGGAAATTTATGCGCTCTGCGGTTGTCGGCCTTGGTCGCTTTGGTCTGGGGCAAAATCCAAGTGATGACGCTCAGCTCTTGCGGGGCCGCATTTTCTCCCGGATGGGCCATGGAAAAGACCTCTGCCGGTGTCCAGTGAAACGGTCCGACCACGGTCTTGTAATGCTCGTAGAGCGGATCGGAACCGCTGGAAAAACCGACCAGGGGAGTGTCGAAGGCTGGCTCGTTGAAGGGTGCCTGAAGTGTATTTTCAGGTGAGCGGTCAATAAATTTGATGATTACACCTTCCGCCCAAGCAGCCAAATCCATTTTTTCTTTCTTCGTCATATGTTCACCTTGGAAGCGGTTTCATCGCCTCGGATCGCGCCGAAGTTCAAGGGCGGGCCGACCAAAAAGCGCAGTCCGCCTGAGGCGGATGAGCATTTCTAAACGATCCGCAACGCTGAAATTCGGCCTTAGATGATTCAAGGAAGCCGCTTTTACTCCTTTTCTATGGGGAACGTCATCGACGCCCCATACCAGCCAATAACGGTTATCATGGGCACCAGGGCGAAAACAAGAATCAAATAGACAAAGCCGGCGCCGCGGACTGGGGCAATGATATCCGGCACCGCCGTACGCCAGGTAAAGATGACAATTTCGGTGACCAGCAGCGATAGCGTCAGAGGCAGTTTGATTTTTACGGCTGTCAACGGCCTTGCCATATAATTCAGCCACCAGGTATAAAGGCCGGTTGCAATACCAACGATGGTAAATAATATCCCGCCGGCCAGGCAATGCAGGGCGGTAATCTCGAATGAGGGGATGCCGGTAATCAGATAAATGAAGGTAAAAACCGGGGGGGAAAAGGCCAGGACGATGGGAAAATGGACGGTCATCGGATGCGGATGGCGGCGCAGAAAGGGAAATTTTTTTAACAGCCAGACCAAAACGGCGGGCATGGGCTGCTCCTGTAATTCCTTTTTGAGTGTACCCACCTGTGGATATCGCTCCAGCACATCGATTTCATGCGGCGCGGCCTGGATGTCGGTTGTCAAATCCTGCCCGGCGCGATGCCGCTTCATGTGCACTCCTTTTCGCCAGAGCTTACTGGCGCTTACGTCATAAACCTTTCCCCCATGGCCGATATAGGTCGGGTTTCCGTTTTCACCGTTGAATTTCTCCAGTTCGGCTGGATCGAATTCTTTCATCAATTATTCCCCCTTCTACTTGCTTTATAGAATCAAAAGCTTGGCCAAGACCATCACCAGGAGCGCAAACGGGTAGTAACTGGCTTTGTTGAATAAAACCATGGCATCAGGCCGGGCTTTGGTTCTGAAAAGTCGCAATGCCGGAAGGAGCAGCAGGTAAAATCCCGCAGCCAGTGAACCGACGACAATGATCATTTCAAAACGAACCCGCGAAAAATAAAAGATCACGGCAGTCATGCCCAGGGTCAGTATAATGGTCACCAGGATAATGATATTGGCTGACGCCAAACCCCATTGGACCGGAATCGTTTTGGCCTTCATGCGGCGGTCTTCCTCGAAGTCAGTCCAATCGTTGGGGACATTCTGACCGCCGATTTCCCAGAAAAACAACAGCAAAAATAGAGCAGTCAGATAAAGAAAAGAGGGTTGGGCGTCGACCGCAAAAACCGCAGCAAGCGCCCCTGAAGTTTTTACCGCACCGCTGACAAAGGTGCGGAAGGGGCTGATCCGCCACAAGATACAATAGACAGTTTCCAGCATGCAGCCGCCCAGAAATATGAGAACACAAACCGGATTGAGGATATAGGCACCGATCAATGCCAGTAAGCCCCAGGCAAGCGTCCAGAAGAAACCTTCCTTAAAGGAGAGCAGTCCCTGGGCCATTGGGTGCCGGACCAGCACACCATCCAGATCTCTTCCCGGCTCAGAAAGAGCCCCCTGTGCAGCCTTTTCCTTATCGGCCTTGTAGTCAATCAGATCGTTTAAAGCATAGACAGCCGTATATCCGGCAAATGTGGTGATCAGTCCTAAAATGACCACGCCGACCGGAGGGAAGGTGCCCAGCCAAAGCAGGGCCGCAAAAGCCGGTGCGCACATGTCCAGCAGGCCGTGAGTGGTTCTGGAAAGCGCCCAGAATAGCTTTAGACGGGACAAACCGGTGAGTTGCTTCTGAATTGATGACTCGGCCAACTGGCGCATCCTATCTTGGATTCCCTATCCGGGCGTAGGAAGAAAATAAAACCATGCCATTTTTACCTCTAAACCAGATCGACAGCGCTGCTCGGGCGAAGCATTTTTCACCGAAGCGCAGCGACTATTGCTGTAACTTGCAATCCTTGTCCCATTCAGGGCAGGCGGTTTTCATTTTCTCCTGATACTTCACCATGCATTCGCCACATTCCAATTCGATGTTGGGCACATCCCCGTATCGCGCTTTCATCTCCGTTTCTGAAAGAACCGTTGCTCCGCTGCACCCGCATTGGGGGCAGGACATCTTAATCGTATACCTCTTTTTGGACATCGAAAACCTCCGCGTCTGATTTATACCGTTTGTAATAATAATCTTCCGGTAAAATGATGATTAATTTATCGTTCGAAGAAAATTTACATAATGAAATATCCGCTTCAGCGCAAGAAAAATCCAAACCGGTTAACGCCCTGAATTCAGGGACGCAACCTAGCTTAGCTTTTCTTGCCTAAATATGTATCCAGGTCCTTGGCCGTTAATGATTCGTCTTCCAAAGCAATTTCCCGGATGGTTTTCCCGGTTTCATATGCCTTTTTGGCGATCGTGGCCGCTTTGTCATAACCGATTTTAGGCACGAGACCGGTGACCAGGGCAAGACTTTTTTCGATGTACCCGGCACAAATTTCCCGGTTTGCGGTGATGCCGGAGACACACTTTTCCGCAAAAATCTGAGTAACCGACGCCAGGATGGAAATGGACTGCAGCAGATTATACGCCATGACCGGCAACATCACATTCAATTCAAAGTTGCCGGCCTGCCCGCCGATCATAATGGCGGTATCATTACCCATCACCTGGGCTGAAACCTGAATGACGGCCTCCGGCACAACCGGATTGACCTTGCCCGGCATGATTGATGAGCCGGGTTGCAACGAAGGAATATTTATCTCACCAATGCCGCTTCTGGGGCCCGATGACAGCCAGCGGATATCGTTGGCAATCTTAACCAAACTGACGGCTATCGTTTTCAACGCGCCACTGGTTTCCACAGCTGCATCCTGGGCGGCCTGGGCCTCGAAATGGTTTTCGGCCTCCCTGAAATCTAGTCCGGTGTGATCCGATATCAAGGATATTACACGTCCGGCAAAGTCCGGATGGGTGTTTAAACCGGTTCCAACCGCAGTCCCGCCCAGCGCAAGTTCGGCCAGCCGGGGTTCAACCGCACGAATACGTTGCAAGCCGAGCTCAACCTGCCGGGCAAAACCAGAAAATTCCTGGCCCAACGTCAATGGAACAGCATCCTGCAAATGGGTTCTGCCAAGCTTTTGGATATCACCAAAAGCTTTTGCTTTTTCTGAAAGCCTGTCGCGCAAGTTGTTGAGGCTTGGAATCAGGCGATCATGAATCAAAGTTAATGCAGCGATATGAATCGCGGAGGGAATCACGTCGTTGCTGGACTGCCCCAGGTTGACATGGTCATTGGGATGGACCGGCGCCGTACCGCCCTTTTGACCGCTCAGGATCTCGTTTGCCCGGGAAGCAAGGACTTCATTCATATTCATGTTTGTAGATGTGCCGGATCCGGTTTGGAAAACATCAACCACAAACTGGTCGTCATATTTCCCATCCACCGCCTCCCGGGCAGTTCGGATGATTGCATCGGCTAGGGTCGAATCCAATAATCCGAGTTCCTTGTTCACCCGGGCGGCATATTTCTTGACCAATGCCAGCGCATGCATAAAGGCCGGGGGGAAAGTCAGGCCGCTGATCGGAAAATTTTCCAGCGCCCGCTGGGTTTGGGATCCATAATAGGCATCTGCGGGAACCCGAACGGTTCCCAGAGAATCTCTTTCTTGACGAAAATTCATGATGCGACCTCTTTGTTTTCCATCTTGATGAACATCATCAGCAATGCCGGAATGACAAGTACGGTAAAGACCGTAGACACAGCCAGGCCGCCGAGGACAACGCTGCCGAGCCCCCGATAGAACTCGGAGCCTGGCCCGGGAATCAAAACCAACGGCAGCATACCAAAAATGCTGGTGGTGGCACTCATGTAAATCGGTCTCAATCGCGTTCGTGTGGATTCAAGGACGGCGTCGCGGTGGGACATCCCGTGGAAACGTATGTTCCTGAGTGCCTGATGAACAATCAAAATCGCATTGTTTACGACCACTCCGACAAGGATCACAAAACCGAGCATCGTCAGAATATCAAAAGGCTGTTCCGCAATCAAAATATTAACCAGCTTGAGACCGAGAAATCCACCCACCGCCGCCAGCGGCAGGTTAAACATGATGATCATCGGATAAATAAAATTGCCGAAAAGAGCGGCCATCAGCAAATAGGCAATAATGGCCGCAAGGATAAAATCCCACTGAAGGGTTTGGCGCGCCTGGCTGAGTTTGTCGGCAACACCGCTTTGGCTGATATCGGTTCCCTGCAACATACCTTTTCGGGCCATGGGTCCGACCACATCGGTGTCGATAAGCTCCATGGCCTCTTGCAGCGGCATGGAGGCCGGGGGCGTCACCTGAAGGGTAATCGTTCGCTGCCGCTCGAGATGCCTGATTTGGGTGATTCCCTCCGTGCGCTGGAGGGTGGCAAGAGACGACACCGGGACAACCTTGTTACCGGCCAGGGCAATGGGGGAATTATAAAGCGCTTCGGGTGTGGAAACATCTTCGGCGGAAGCTTTCAGACGCAAATCAATTTTTTTTTGCCCCTCTTGCTTGAAATCGCCTATTTCTCGGCCATCCATGAGAACATCCATGCTAATGCCGAATTCGCGCGCAGTCATGCCGGCCGCTTTGAGGCTGTCCCTATTCGGCAGAAGCTTGACTTCCGGGAAAAGCAATTCCAGGGATGGTACCGGCCTTATCTGGGCATCGGGAAGTTCTTTATTAATTGCCCCGTAGAGCATGCCGGCCACCTGAGCGATTCGATTTATATCCTCGCCACGGACATTGACTTCTATGGTCCGTCCGCGGCCGAGGCCCGTCTGGAAAACACCGGCCTGGATACTTACCCCGTACATTCCCGGAATGGAAAAGATAGTCCGCCGGAACAGGGGAATAAGCTCTGCGGCTCTTTGCTGCTGAGTACTGATTGCCCCAAAAAGCATGATCTGCTCGGCTCCCACATAGAACATGTCTTTGATGCCCGGCATTCCGTCGCGCTCATTTCCCACGTATGGTTCGCTCATCCGATAGATATATTCTCCGATGGCTTTTCTTTCATCAAAAGACAGACCCGGCGGCGGTATTAAAATATTGAGCACCAGGTTGCGGTTGCCCTGGGGGAGATATTCCATCTTGGGAAACAGGTAGGCCGCTCCCAGAATGGAGACCGTGCTCAAGCAGAGCACGGTGGCAATCTGGGTCGGCCAATTTTTAGTCGCCAATTTGACGAACCACATAACACCGGTTTGAAACCAATTTCCGATGGCCCCGAGTGCCGATTTTGACTTTTTTAACACCTGCCTGGGGCGGGTTAGACTGAACAGCTTTTTGGAAAGCATCGGGATGACGGATATGGAAACAAAAAGACTGAGGGCAACGGCGCAGGTCACCGCGATTGCGATATCACGAAACAATTGCCCGGCTTCTTCCTGCATAAAGACCACCGGCAGAAAAACCGCAATCGTCGTCAAAGCAGAAGCAAGGATGGCACCCCAGACTTCTCGGGTGCCGTCATAGGCCGCTTCGAAGCCGGATTTTCCCATGCTGCAATGACGGTCGATGTTCTCTAGGACGACAATCGCACTATCGATAAGCATCCCGACCGCAAAGGCAATCCCGGCCAGGCTGACGACATTCAGACTGCGGCCCATGAGGTTCATAAAAATAAATGTTCCGATGATGCTGATCGGAATGGCCGTCGCCACCACTACGGTGGATGCAATACTCCTTAGGAAGATCAGCAGTGTGATGATGGCCAGGGTCCCGCCAATCACTATGTTTTGGCGCACGAGGTCAATTGCCCCCCGTATGTACGGCCGTTGGTCATAGACCCATTTTAAATGTATTTTTTGGGCGGCAAGTTTTCCAGCATTCAGCCAGTCCACTTCACTTTTGATCCTGTCCGTCAGTTCCAGAATATTGGCATCCGGCTCAGGCTTGACACCAATAGCAATGCCCTCTTTGCCCAAATGCAACATCGCCGACGTCGGCTTTGCATACCCGAATTTGACCTCTGCCAGATCCGCAACCCGAATGCGCTGCAGGCCACTCGAACGGATAACGACGTTTTCAATATCTTCAGTAGAATTAAACTGGGCAACGGTGCGAATTCGGTAGTCCCGGCGTCCTACGCCCAGCGTGCCGGCCGAAATATTGACATTTTCAGCCCTCAAAATAGCGATAAGATCGGAAATCGTAAGCCCATAGGCAGCAAGTCTTTCAGGTTTGACAATTATCTGCATCTCTCTTTCGACCCCGCCACCGATGAAAAGATCTGCCACTCCTTCGATTCTTTCAAGGAACTGTCTGATATTATTTTCAAAGTACGTCAGGTAGGTGAATGGTGATCTGGAATTGTCAGCGTCATTTTTGAGCACCATCCAGATGACCGGAGAGGCCGCCGCTCCCGTGGCGGTGATGATGGGCCGATCGACATTCTCGGGATAGGAAGGAACTTCATTGAGCTTGTTTGATACACGCAGCAGTGCGTCATCCACATCGGTGCCGATCTTGAATTTAAGGGTGACCGTGCCCTGAGAATTAAACGAGGAACTTTCCATTTCCACCAGGCCCGGCACGCCCTTTAATACCTTCTCCTGTTCCTCAATGATCTCGCGCTCTATGTCGTAAGGTGTTGCACCGAGCCAGAGGGTGCTGACGGTTATCTCGGGCTCGATAACCGTCGGGCTTAACTGGTAAGGCATTCGCGTCAAGCCGATCCAGCCGAAAAGCACCACGAGGATGATGCCGACGAGAACAGTTACCGGTTTTTCGATGGAAAATTTTATAAAATTCATCTGATCCGCATTGTTTAATAAGAAACTTCCTGGCCGTCCACCAGCCGCTCGTTGCCTTCCTTAACCACCAGCAACCCCGCCTCGAGGTCGCGGGCCTCGATGCCGACGCTCAAGCCTTCATAGCCGACAATGTTTACCGGCAACTTGACGGCCTTGGATTCGATAACGGCAAATATCACATTTTGGCCTGATATGGAAATGACCGTATCGCGCGGTACAATGAAAGCCTCCTTGCGCTCATCGGTCGGAAGTATTATCTGGGCAGACATGCCTTCGATTAAAGAATATTCATTGGGCATTCTGATCTTGACCGGGATCGTCCGGGTTGCGATGTCTCCTCGAGGAACGATTGTAAAAATGCTTCCCTCAATCCGGTGGCCATTGACTTTTCCTGTCACCGGCAGGCCTTTTTTTATGAACTGAATAAATCTTTCCGGAACTTCAACCAGAATATCGACGATATCGTCCTTTGCCAGGATAGCAACACTCTTTCCTTCCGCAATCCATTCGCCCCGATCCACATACCTCTTTATAATGATGGCGTCGTAGGGTGCTCGAATCACTTTTTTGTTGAGTTCAATTTCGATGCGCTCCACCTGCGCCTTGAGCGAGGCCGCCCGATTTTCCAGAATGATAGTGCGGAAGCGATCTTGATCGTAGGACTGTCTGGAGATGGATTTTGTTTCCAGCAACTGTTCTTTGCGCCTCAATTCTATCTTCGCAATTTCCAGTTCAGACAGCGCCTGCTGATAGGATGATAGGGTTGCCTGAAAATCCTTTCGAAGTATTTCCGATCCAAGCTCAACAAGTATTTGACCTTTCTTTACCCGCTGACCCTCTTCAAACTTTACGGTTTGGGCCAAGCCTTCCAGTTCAGACGCCACATCGGAAACCTCCTTATAAAAAACCGTGCCGATGAATTCCGCCTGTGGTGCCACCATACCGGTTTTTACAGTGGCCACTGTAACATTGGCCGGCGGCCGGCCACTGGATTTGTCCTGCCCTTGCACAGAAGCAATGGATGAAACGATAAAAAATATGATACCAAGCAGGTAAGAAAGAAAACAAATAACCCCGCTGAACATGCTGTCCTCCATTCACGGCCTGATTTAACTAAAAATTACACATCACAACATAAGGCAGTTTAGCTTTACCGCAAGTTGCTAAAAAAGAATAGTAAATTATGAATACAGGGGGCAAATGAAGCAACGAAAAGGTGGGCGGCCTCGAACCCTTAATGGTTTCAATGCAAATTTAAAATCCCGGGTCGGAATCCTAAAGCACGCTTTCCAGTTCAATAATTATCTTTTTCGACGCTTCGGCGATACCGTCAAGGGCGGCGGGATCGATCTGAAGCGCCTTCGTTGAATCCAGTTCCGCCACATCGATCTCATCGGCATAAAGACTGTATCCAATCTTTCTGGTGAGTATATTGGCAAGATGAGTTACAAGTATTTCCTTTGAGGTGTCCGGGCTTAAATCGGTATTCTCGTGGTAGGAAACCACATCAATGAATTCATTGCCAAACCTCCAGCGCTTCAGAAGGCCGGCACCGAGGCTCAGGTGGGCTTTGAGCAGGCTTGCCCTGACGGTATCAGGATCCATTTGCTTGCCCGGTGAAACCTCTGAAAAAGCGTTCAGCAGCAACGCCTTTCCGATATCATGGATCAGTCCCAATAAAAAAAATTTTTCGGCACTATCGAGCTTCAAGCGTTCTGCAATCAGTTTAGCGCAATAGCCGCAGGCCAGCGCATGCAGCCAGAGCTCGTTCATCAGTGTCCTAAACTGGGCGCTTGTCGTCTCGTAGATGCCTCTGATGCCGATGGCAAAAACCATGTTCAGGGTTTCTTTTAAACCCAGGCGCGCGACGGCGACTTTAAGGCTTTCAATTTTCTGAACGCCCCGGTACACTGGGCTGTTGGCAACGGAAATCAGTCGCAACGACAACACCGGGTCCTTTTCAATGATCTTTATTAAATCATCGACACCGGATTCCGGTTGATGGATAAAATTTTGCACCTCCCCGAAAACTTGCGGCATTACCGGCGGATCGATTTTACCCAGTTTGAATCTTTTCAGAATCTCCCTGAAAATAACTTTGGTAGACGTTTTGTCATTTTTCGCGACGATATCTTCAGGTATTCCCTGTGGCGATTCGATAAACTCGATAAACCTGGCAACAAGACTTCCATCGAATCGCCGACCGGATTCTTTTTTTATTTTTGACAGCGCTTCTTCCTGCGTCAGCCCTTCTTTCGGCGAGCGTGGAAAAATCAGAGCATCAAAATTGTTAAACAGGCAAAGAATTCTTGCGCCCAGGGGTATCTCCTCGCCTTTTAATCCATCGGGATATCCATCCCCGTTGAATGCTTCGTGATGGTGGCGAATGATCGGTAAAGCGCTGGCAAAGCAGTCGATGGGTTTTAGAATTTTCTCGCCGATAAGCGGATGCCTTTTGAGCGGGGGCAATTCATTATCGGACAACTCATTGCCGCTTTCTGCGATGTCCGCCGAAAAGAAAATCAGCCCTATATCATGAAACATACCTGCAAAATAGACAGCTTCAATTTGTTCTTTGTCAAGAAGCTTGTATGCTTCGCAGAAGCCGGCACAGTTGCTGGCAACCCGCTCACAATGACTTCTTAAAGACGCATCCTTTTCTTCCATCATTGCGAGAAGTGTTTTTGTGATGCCCGCCAGTAAATTTTCAGATACATCCCTTGCCATGGGGATTCCATTTCTTGAAATAGGCGTTAAGTTAGAGGATCATCCTTTAAACGAGGATAGAAAAGGGCTTAAGGCGCTGTTAACCTCCATGGTCAGCAAGCACGGGGATCCTTGTACCCTTGAATCCCTGATCCTTATTTATCCGAGCAATTTCGACAAGAACCTCCTTCTAATAGATGATATATCAAAATGTTAGCAGATACAATAATCATAAGAACAATTAAGATTTGACACCTATAGCGCTTTTACATATTATCAACTTTGCTTGTATTGAGCCTTGCCCTGAATCGCTCAGAGTTTCATTTCCTAAAAAGACGGCGCCATGAAAATACCAAAAACGCTAAATGCGGATTACATCGAAGCCCAGTATAAGCTGTGGAAAACCGATCCGTACCAACTTCCCAAAGACTGGCAGGATTTTTTTGACGGCTTTGAATTGGGCTTGGCAAGTGGGATCGAGCCCACGGCAACCATCGACGGTCATCAGTTAAAATTGCAATCCAGCGTTGACGAACTGGTTTTTCGCTACCGAGACCTCGGCCATTTGATGGCCTGTCTGGATCCACTGGTTGCCTGCCCCACAGATCATCCTCTTCTGAACCTGGAAGCATTTGGGCTGGATACAGAGGATTTGGATACCGAATTTTTCACCGGGCATTTTTCTCAGCCGACCCGGGCTCCGCTGAGTCAAATCATCGCTGCACTTAAACAGACATACAGTCACTCCATCGGCGTAGAATTCATGCATCTCCAAGATCCTTCCGAACGCAACTGGCTGATTGAGCGCATGGAGCCGGTGCGAAATCAGATTCAATTGGAGGCTGCGGCTAAACGTCGAATTTTGGATAACTTGATAAAGACAGCCTTGTTTGAACAATTTCTGAATAAAAAATATGTCGCCGTAACGCGATTCTCACTGGAAGGCGGAGATGCCGTCATTCCGGCTCTGGATGATCTGCTCGAACATGTATCGCGGAAGGGATGCCGCGAAATCATTCTAGGTATGGCACATCGCGGACGCTTAAATATCCAAGCCAATATTCTCAACAAACCCTGCGAGGACATCTTCAGCGAGTTTGAGAGCTGCTATGACCCGGATGATCTCGTCGGTGCCGGCGATGTCAAGTATCACAACGGTTACCTGGCAGATCTTAAAACAGGCCCAAAAAATTCATTGCGTGTCTTTTTGATGAACAATCCCAGCCACCTGGAGTCTGTAAATCCGGTGGTTGAAGGTTTTGCGAGAGCCCGCCAGGATCAATTGGGAACACAGAAAAGGGAACAGGTGTTGCCGCTTTTGATACACGGCGATGCCGCCTTTGCAGGGCAGGGTGTGGTGGCCGAAACACTGAATATGTCCCAGCTGGAGGGATACCGTACCGGGGGCACCATTCATATGGTGATCAACAATCAGATCGGATATACGACGTTGCCTGAAAACGCCCGCTCTACGCGGTATTCCACGGATGTTGCCAAAATGCTCATGGTGCCGATCTTTCACGTGCATGGTGAGGATCCGGAAGCCCTCATTCACGTCATTCGGCTTGCAGCCGATTACCGGTGGCGGTACGCCAAGGACGTCGTGATCGACGTTGTCTGCTACCGCCGCTACGGCCACAATGAGGGAGATGAGCCCTATTTTACCCAGCCTCAAATGTATGAACGCATTCGCCAGCGCCCTTCGCTTCACCAGATCTATGCCGAAAAGCTCATTGAAGAGGGTATCGTTCAAAACGAAGAAGTCGAAGGCCTTATCAAAAAATTCAATGACCGTTTAGACCAAGCCTACCGAACCATACACGGCAGCGAATGCGCTTTTCCAATAGCTCGCTTTTATGAAAACTGGCAGGGTTATCATGGCAATTATTCCGACGATCCCATAGACACCGGCGTGGAAAAAGGCACGCTCAAATCTCTGGCTCAAAAATTAAACACAGTTCCGGATGATTTCGCACTCAATCCGAAGCTGGAACGACTTACACAAAAACGCGCAGACGCTGCCAACAGCGGGGAGGGCATTGACTGGGCCAATGCCGAAGCGCTGGCATTTGCATCCTTGTTGACGGAGGGCACCGCTATCCGGCTCAGCGGGCAAGACAGCGGCCGGGGTACATTCAGCCAGCGCCACAGCATCCTCTTCGATACCAAAACCGGCAGGCCATTCTGCCCCTTAAACACACTGGATGAGCGTCAGGCGCCATTTATGGTGTTTGACAGCTTACTGTCCGAGGTGGGGGTGCTTGGGTTTGAGTATGGGTATTCGATCAGCCAACCGGATAAATTGGTGCTCTGGGAGGCGCAGTTCGGCGATTTTGCCAATAATGCCCAATCTGTTATCGATTTGTATATTGCCAGCGGAGAATCAAAATGGCAGCGGCTCAGCGGGTTGACATTACTGCTGCCGCACGGTTTAGAGGGTTTGGGCCCGGAGCATTCCAGCGCCCGCCTGGAGCGGTTTTTACAATTATGCGCCGGAAACAATCTCCTGGTTTGCAACCCGACAACACCCTCTCAATATTTTCACCTGCTGCGGCGTCAGATAAAGAGCCCGTATCGCAAACCTTTAGTGGTAATGACACCCAAGAGCCTGTTGCGCCATCCACTGGCGGTCTCCGCTCTCAATGAATTGCAGGCCGGCCATTTTGAAACTGTGCTCGATGACGCCAAAGGGCTGAAATCCCCGGATACGATCCTTTTTTGCAGTGGAAAAATCTATTACGAACTTTTTCTGCGGCGCAAAGAACTGGAAAAATCAAACACTGCCATTGTGCGACTCGAACAGTTCTATCCTTTTCCGGAATCTCGCTTAATGGAAATGGCAAAAAAATATAGCCGTGCAAAAAAGTGGTATTGGGTACAAGAGGAGCCGGAAAATATGGGCGGGTGGCAATTTGTGCGGCCCCGTCTGGAGATATTAACCGGAAAAACCATCGGCTATATCGGCCGGAGATCCTCTTCAAGTCCGGCAACCGGCTTTCCGGCAATCTATAAACAAGAACAGGCTGCCATCATAAACCAGGCGGTAGGGCCCGCGCCGGGTGAGAAAAACCGGACTGCGGCAAATTAAAAAGCAAAAAGGAACGACAATGCTCGTAGAAATCAAAGTGCCCAGTGTGGGAGAATCGGTTACAGAAGCGTTGCTTGCGCAGTGGTTCAAAAATGACGGTGATACGGTTAAAAAAGATGATCCGCTATTTGTGATTGAAACGGACAAAGTCACCTTAGAGGTCGTGGCGGAAGCAGATGGCATCTTGACCATCAAGGTCGCCGAGGGCGAAACAGTGGCCATCGATTCTATTGTTGGAACGATTGATACGCAGGCGGCACCCAAAGCAGATGATGCACCGCAGGCTCCGGAGCCGACCGAAAAGA
>Ga0209536_100001497_pt1 | contig 38525 bp, 35 predicted proteins | sample DeeMarSeWOR28_12_FD_187461 | JGI IMG/M metagenome (GOLD analysis project Ga0209536, IMG submission 187461) | Marine sediment microbial communities from White Oak River estuary, North Carolina - WOR-2-8_12 (SPAdes) (version 2) | ecosystem: Environmental > Aquatic > Marine > Intertidal zone >... | reverse complement strand
GGAAGATGAAGCACTAGAAATCCTGACTAAATGCACTGATGATCTACCCGTTCAAGTTGAAGGATACAAAAAGGATGATCCGGCTGACTATTGCGCCAAACGACTGAAAATTTTAATTGACAATCATAAAAAACAAAATCTCAAATTTGAGGATGAGGAGTACACAACTCGCTCTCTGATTGAAAATGCCAAACATCCATATGAATTCAAATCGATGACCGGGAGAGTGATTTTCGACCATTCGTTCTGTCTGAATTGTGAGACCAAAGTGTGTATTGAAGTGTGTACTCCGGAAATTTTAAAACTGGAAAAGGACAAACCAGTACTGGGAATCACAGAAGATGAAGCCGCCAAAGGTAAATGCACAGAATGCCTAGCGTGCGAGTTGGAGTGTTACTCTCATGGAAATAAGGGATGTTATGTGGAATTACCCATCAAGGGACTAATTGACTATAGAATTAAAATGGGTCATTAAGAAATTTAGAACCATGGTAGTAGGTTAGATTCTAATTTGGGATTTTGGAATGCAGATTTGGGGACTATTCCGAAATCGGAAATCCCTGCCTGCGGCAGGCAGGCCAAATCCGAAATCGATTTATGGAGCAGGAATGAGTATTCTTGTTGATGAAACTAAAAAGGTGCTGGTTCAGGGCATCACCGGTCGTGAGGGAATGAGCCGAACCAAACTGATGATGAACTATGGAACCAAGGTCGTAGCAGGCTGTACTCCCGGAAAAGGCGGCGAGGAAGTGCTGGATGTTCCGGTGTTCGATTCGATTGAGGAGGCCATTCGCGAAGTTGGTCAAATTGATATCAGCGTTATCTTTGTACCGGCGCCCCTTGTAAAAAACGCCGCCTTGGAATCCATTGAAGCGGGCATAAAATTACTGGTGCTCATTCCGGATCGGGTTCCCATTTATGATGTCTTGGAAATTTCACGCAAGGCAAAACAATATGGTGCCAATTTTGTCGGTCCGAATACTTTGGGCTTATTGAGTCCTGGTAAAGCGGTGTTAGGAATGATGGGCGGTCGCGCCAAATCCGCCCGGGAGTGGTTCAAGCAAGGCAATGTGGGCGTCACGTCCCGTTCAGGCGGGATGACTTCTTCGCTGGCGTATTACCTTTCTAAAAACGGAATTGGTTTATCCACAATTGTTCATGTAGGAGGAGATGCTGTGGTTGGACTCCCTCATCCCGAAATCATTAAATTGTATGAAGCTGATCCTGAAACGAAAGCTGTTGTTATGTTTGGAGAAATTGGCGGATCACAGGAAGAGCAGGTAGCAGATTTGATTGAAAATGGTGAATTCACTAAACCGCTCGTGGCTTACATTGGCGGGAAAGGAGCAAAGGAAGGAACCCGTTTTTCTCATGCCGGCGCCATCGTTGAAGGCAATACCGGCACCTGGAATCGCAAAGTAAAAAGATTAAGGGAAGTGGGCGCACATGTTGTTGAGAATTTTGATGATATTCCACAGGTGACATTAAAAGAAATTCAAAATTTAAATTAATACTTATCTTTAAAAGGAGATTACTATGTTAGAATCTTCCTGGAAGACAGCTATCACCAAGATCGAACCTAATAAAATTCTGGTTCGGGGATACCGGATAGATCAATTAATGGGTAAGGCAAATTTTGGGCAAATGGTGTATTTATTGTTTAAAGGGGAATTGCCTCCTAAAAGCCATGGAAAAATGATCGAAGCCATTCTGGCCTCCTCTGTTGATCATGGAGTAACACCGCCATCCGTTTTAAGCGCATTGACGGTTGCTTCAACCGGAGCAGAACTAAATGCAGCCGCTGCCGCAGGAATTTTGTCAATCTCAAGATTTCATGGTGGTGCAATTGAGGAATGCATGTACTTACTAAAAGACACAATTGAGTTGATGGCAAAGAAAAGCCTGAGCACAACCGAGGCTGCTAAGGAAATCATTATCAATTATAGAGAAAAAGGAAAAAAACTCTCCGGATTTGGTCACCGGTTGCACACCAATGATCCCCGCACCAAAAAACTATTTGATCTGGCTGCAGAATACGGTGTTTCGGGGAAATATGTTTCGATTGCCCAATCCATTAGGAATATGCTGGAAGAGAATATCGGTAAAAAACTACCCATCAATGTGGACGGCGCCATCGCAGCAGTATTATGCGAAATGAACTTTGACCCACAACTTGCTAACGCTTTTTTTATGATCGCCCGTTTGCCGGGAATGGTAGCTCATATTATTGAAGAGAGAACACGGCAAAAGCCAATGCGAAAAATTGATCCCTCGAATTATGAATATGACGGACCGGCAGAACGAACTGTCCCTGAAAATCTGTAACTATTTCGCTACTCATGCTCAAGGACACAAAGAAAAAAGGTTGTTATTTAACCTTCGTGCCTTGGTGACTTCATGGCTAATCTTTTATTGGAGGATAGATATGACAAACAAGGAAATATTGAATCTGGTGCCGGAAATTAATGAAATCAAAAATAATTCACTTAAAGAAAAAGTTGTCAATGTTTGGAAAGATGCAATTGCTCACCGCAACTGGACTGTTGACGAGCTTGAGTCCATACCATTCACGCTGTTGGCAGAAAATGTCAGTATCAGTTTTCTTGAACATGTTCGAACCGTTTGCAAAATGTGTATCGCCTGTGATGATATTCTAACGGAAGCATATCATGAGCGTAAAACCCCTGTTAACCGGGATTATTTAATTGCCGGAGCCTTGCTGGCGGACGTGGCAAAGTTACTGGAATTTGATAAAAAAGCAGACGGCACTATCTACAAATCCGATTTCGGAAAAAAACTGCGCCACCCCTTCAGCGGCGTTGGACTGGCATTCAAATATGACGTACCGCCGGAAGTGATGCACATTATTGCCGTTCACAGTAAAGAAGGTGCTGGAGAGCAACGCTCCGCGGAAGCGATAATCTTCCATCATGCTGATTTTATCGATTTTGAACTTGTGAAATAAATGGTTATAGGTTAATGGTTATTGGTTATTGCTACTCACCAATAACCCTTTAGAGATTAAAGGAGATCTTAACATGGCGAAATATCGGATTGCCTGGCTGCCTGGTGACGGAGTTGGCAACGACGTAATGGAAGCAGCCAAGATTGTTTTGGATACGTTGAAGTTGAATGCGGAATATATTCACGGAGATATTGGATGGGAATTTTGGAGGACTGAGGGTAATCCCCTCCCTGACAGAACCATAGAAATGATGAAGACCACCGATTGTGCACTATTTGGAGCCATTACCTCCAAACCCAAAGAGGAAGCAAATAGAGAATTGGCATCCGAATTACATGGTATAGGCTACGATTATTTCAGCCCCATTGTGCGGCTGCGACAGGAATTCAATCTTCATACCAATATGAGACCCTGTAAAGCTTATCCCGGTAATCCACTCAATTATAAAGAAGGAATCGATCTGGTAATTTTCCGAGAAAACACCGAAGGAATGTACGGAGGTGTGGAGTTCCATCCGCTTCCGGAAGAGATATTTAATGTCCTTGACAAGAATCATCCCAAAATGAAGAAATTTAAAAAATTTGGGCTGGAAAATCTTGCAATGTCCACCAGGATCATGAGCCGTCAGATGTGCGAAAATATCGTTAGGCAAGGATTTGAATTCGCAAAGAAGTACAATCGGAAATCGGTAACCGTGGTAGATAAACCGAATGTATTACGTGAAACCGGCGGACTGATGATCCGCACCGCCAGGCAAGTTGCCAAAGACTATCCTGATATTCCATACTACGAAACCAATATCGATGCGCAGTGCATGTGGCTGCTAAAGAATCCATTCGACTATGATGTGTTGGTAGCCGAAAACATGTTTGGGGATATTTTGTCCGATCTCGCCGCCCAGATGATTGGTGGTTTAGGCTTTGCCTCTGCCGGAAATATCGGGGATAAGTTTGCGGTGTTTGAACCCACGCACGGTTCCGCTCCAAAATATGCCGGGCAATATAAAGTGAATAGCATGGCGATGTTATTAGCCGCCAAACTTATGCTGGATTGGCTTGGCGAGCTGGACATGGGGAATCGATTGGAAAAGGCAATTGCTACGGTTATTAAGGAAGGAAAAGTGAGAACGTACGATATGGGCGGAAGCAACACCAGCCTGGAAGTGGCCAAGGAAGTAGCAGGAAAGCTATAAAGTGCTCGAATATTCAAGTGTTCAATTAGTCCTTTCCCTTTAACACTCTAACACCCAAACACTTGAACACTTGCGCACTTGAACACATTCGCACATTTACGCATTCACACATAAACGACCAGAGGAAGAATATGGAATACGTTACTCAAAAGATCGCGGAGTACGCTATCAATCTCAAATATGAAGATATCTCCCCCGAAGCAGTAAAGGAGGTCAAACGGTTTTTGCTGGATTCCGTAGGCTGCGCTTACGGGGGAAGCTTCACTAAAGATGTGAACATTTTCATTGATTACTATAAGGACATTAGCGGGAAGCCCGAGGCGTCCATTTTCAACTCTAACTTGAAATTCCCCAACGCAAATGCGACGCTCCTAAACGCACTGATGATCCGGGCGCTGGATTATAATGACATTTATTGGGAAGAAGATCCTTCGCACCCATCGGATATTATTCCTGCTGCTTTAACACCTGCAGAAATTTTAGGAAAAAGCGGCAAGGATTTGATCACTGCAATTATCCTGGCTTACGAATTTGAAATGCGCATGTGCGAAATTGCCCATCCGGGAATCAGGGAGCGCAAATGGCATCATGCCACCCTGACCGCATTTGTGTCACCGATTGTTGCCGGGAAAATCATGGATTTAACCCCGGAGCAGATTGTTCACGCCATTGGCATTTCCGGGTCATACCACGCTACCTTTGGCGCCGTTACCGCCGGACATTTAACCATGATGAAGAATACCGTGGACCCGCTGGCAACTCAAAGCGGCATTATTGCTGCAGAATTGGCAAAGAGAGGATACGAGGGTCCAACTCACGCTATTGATGGAAAAGAAGGTCTGGCGCAGACCATCGTCGGCGGGGATTGGGATATTGAAGGACTAACCCGCGATTTGGGCAAAGGCTATCGAATTACCCGCTGCTCCATGAAGGCTTTTCCCACTGAAGCGCTCACCCATTCTCCCTTTTCGGCTTTGCTGAAAATCCGCAAAGAACACAGCATCAAAAATGAGGATATTGAAGAAATTACTATCAAAACTGTGGCACGGGCAGCGGATATCTTGTCCGATCCTTCTAAATACCATCCGACTACCCGCGAGACAGCCGATCACTCCCTGCCCTACTGCATCGCGGCACTTATCTTAGACGGAAAACTCACCACCGATCAATTTACCGAAGAACGGATCAATTCGCCGGATATTAAAGATATGATTCATCGAGTTAAAGTGCTTTCTGAGCCGCGATTTGAAAAAATGTTCCCGGAGAAAAAGCCCGCCGGCGCAATCATTAAAACAAAAAATGGGAAAACCTTCGAGGCACAAGTTGATTTTCCCAAGGGCGACTATCGTAATCCATTAACCGATGAGGAATTGCTGGCAAAGGTTGATTCCATGGTTCTGAACCATATTTCAAAAGAGAAGCGGGATAAAATTGTAGATATGATCTGGAATCTGGAAGAAGTTAAAAATATGAAAGACTTAATGCAGGCGTTTACCGGGCAGTAAGCTTTATGGAACAAGGCAAACCAATGGAAATACATCATGAGCGACAAAATCACCACCATTGATTTTCATGTCACCTCAGAATGTAATCAAGAATGCCCCTACTGTTGGGGTCCAATGGAATATGAACATCCGGTTAATACCACAACCGCAAAACAAATCATTTCAAAAATTAAAAAAGTGGGCGCACGAAGGATTGTCTTTACTGGTGGTGATCCGTTGAAGCGTGAGGATATCGGACAGTTGATCCTTCATGCAAAGAAAATCGGTCTCGAAGTAGCTCTTTCAACTACGGGAGATGAATTGACAGCTGACTTTTTAGAAAAATGTGGTTCGCACTTCGATCTAATATCCTTGCCTCTGGACGGTTCTACCGAAGCAGTAAATTCTAAAACTAAAAAAGAAGGGCATCATCATGCAATATTAACGGCTTTAGAAATGTTAAGGAATCACCCTAATATAGATGTGAAAGTCTGTACGCCGGTAACCAAACACAATATCAAAGATGTTCCAAAAATAGTGAAACTGGTTTCAAAATACGCTCGCACAACCAAAGCAAGAGTATTCTACAACATCTTTCAAGCATTTCCCCGCTCAATGGATCCTCCGGATTGGAAAGAGCTTCTGGTAACCGATAAAGAATTTTCAGTTTTAAAACGAAAAATTAAGGGGAAGGAAAAAATCACAGTTAATTTCCTGGATCATGAGACACTTGACCGCTTATATGTGATGATATTTCCTGATAGCAGTTTAGTCATTCCAAAAGGTTCGGACTTCTATTCTCATGGTAAATTTTTAGAGATTGATAATTTTGATGAGGTTCTGGAATCAAGCGATTTCGATTCCCCAAAACATATTCGTCATTCTCAAAAATGGAAGAAAGTCGCGACAGCAAAACTCCATCGAAGTGAATGGATCTGATTCCTCAATTAGATATTGTTGCGTGATAGTCGAGTTTATTTTAATAAAGTCATCTTATTCGATGATACAAAATTTTCAGAGCGAAGGGAGCAAGTATACACACCCGAGGGTAGTGTTCTGGCAAAATTATCTTTACCATCCCAAATGAATACATAGGTTCCGCTGTTAACGGTCCCATCAAATATTGTGGCAACTTCTTGTCCTAAGTTGTTAAAAACGGAAAGAACAATATGCAAATTATTTTCTTCCAAATTTGGAATTGAAAAACTGATCGATGTATTCGGATTAAAGGGATTGGGATAATTTTGGTGCAGAGTAAAACGTTCTACAGCATTATTATTCACCATCGCAGAAATGGGGCCATGCTCTGTCCGCCGACCGTTGAAATCCACATCGACCAATTTGTACCAATAGGTAATGTTTTCGGCGACGGTATTATCGGTAAAGGAATACTCCGTACGAACATTGGTATTTCCCTGCCCCAACAAAGCAGAATTGGTTTGATAAGAGCTAATGATAACATAGCCATCGAAGTTCTGAACGGAGCGTAATATTTCAAACCCTAAATTATTGGTTTCGCTTTCAGTTACCCATTCAAGAGTAATTTGGTCGGCCTCAATATTAGCCATGAAGGAGGAAAGGGTAACAGGAAGTGAAACATCGCCGGTTTGACCCGAATTAAGTGCTCCCGGCGTTTCACCAGTATTTATCCAACCTGATCCATCATCCCCTAATACATTATTGGGGGCCTCCATGCTATTATTACCACCATCGTCACCGCTTGTAACAGCCAGAAAATTATTAGCAGTCGTCGGTGGAGAAGTAGTAACTGTACGAGGATCGTCTGTTGTTAAATCACCCGCACTTCCCCACGCAATAGCATCGATAATGTTGTTTGAGGCATCGTAAAGGATTAGTCCCGCAGTAGCATCCAAGAGTCTATTATTAGTCCAGCCAGTCGATTCATCTACATTTGGTAATTGCGGGTGACTAGCGCCCAATACATAAAACCCCAATTGTTCACCATTGATATCTATGGCATCGTTCGGAAGAGAAAAGGTTCTGATGGTCGTACTCCACACTTCACCATCATTTGCTTCAGCGCCATCATGATGAGCAATTCTAAATCCCGTGATATCTGTAAACGCTGGTCCAATCAATTCTATAAATTCCAAGTTATCGAGTCCGGAATCGTTTGCACGAATTTCATTAAAATAAACCTTGTAGGCATTTTGGGACCATGTAGAAATTGTAAAGACAAAAATGAGTAAAACAGACATGAACCGATACATAGAATAAGCTCATTTTAACGTTATTTAATGTGGTTATTATTACCACATAAATGTCATAAATTAATCGACATTTTGAATAAACCCTTAAATGATTTCCAAAATATTTTTAAACTGAGAATTTTGTGGATTAAAAAGAAATTGACTACGCTTTCTTCTCAAAAAGAGAAGCAAATTAATCAACTGTTGATTATTTAATTTGGAGAGTTAAGGTATGATTTAAACTAAAAAAAATAATAATTCAGGCTACCAGGCCTTCTTTTATAGCATAATAAGTGATTTCAGCATTATTCTTCATCTTTAGTTTACTAAGAATGCGAGCTCGATACGTGCTGATAGTATTTATACTAAGTGACAATTCTGAAGCAATATCTGTAATAGTTTTCCCCTTCGCAATCATACACATCACCTGGTATTCTCTGTTTGAAAGATTCATATGGGTTGGGACATTATTGTTAAGAGCAATCATTAACCGATTCGCAACCGCCTGGGTTATATATTTCTCATTTGCTGCAACTTTTCGAATGGCTGTTATCAGTTCAGAAGAATCGGCGTCTTTTGTTAAATACCCGGAGGCACCCGCTTTTAGTGCTTGTAATGCATTTTGGTCTTCAGGATCCATACTCAGAGTTAGAATTTGAAGTTGAGGCTCTAAGTACTTAATTAGCTTAATTATATCAATTGCATTTCTATCAGGTATAGAAATATCTAAAACAACCACATCGTAATCGTCATCTGAAATTTTTTTAAAAATATCTTCATAATTCCCTGCTTCTCCTTTTATCACTATATCCGACGCTCCGGCAATGATGTGTCTTAATCCCTCCCTAAACATTTTATGGGTATCTGCTAGAAGTATGTTAATCACTATTTCTTACCTCTTTTCAGAAAAATAGGATTTTTACCCTGTTATAGGAGTCGTAGAAATGTTACTTTTAGTCACATTGTGGTCTTGCCAAAAAGAATATCCAGAAATGATTGATTTTAGCCTGGTGACCATTTATGCTTATATTTCTTTCAAAAAGAACTGAAAAAGATGAGGTTATCTAAAAGGAAGTTATTTTGGCTCACTATTTTTGCAGTGGCGATAGCCTATTTGGAAGCCACTGTTGTGGTTTATTTGCGGCAAATTTATTATCCGGATAACCTTCAAGTAATCTTTCCCCCAAAAATGTTCAGCACTTTTAATCTAGTTGTAGAATTAATTCGTGAAGCAACTACGATTATCATCATGCTGAGTGTTGCTTTCCTGACAGAAAGAAAAAACCGCACCCGGATTTTTGCCGCCTTCATTTTTCAATTTGGTGTTTGGGATATTTTTTATTACATCTGGTTAAAAGCCACCATCGGATGGCCGGTTTCCTGGATCGAATGGGACATTCTCTTTTTAATTCCATGGGCGTGGTTAGGACCCTGGATTTGCCCGGCATTAATTTCAATCTTGTTTATTTCCTGGTCGTCAATCGTTTTAATGTCGGATAAAGAATATGTCCTTTCAAAACTCAGTTTGTGGTTTTTCATTTTTGGATCAATCTTAGGACTGATCTCGTTTTTACAACCGGCAATTCCTTTTATTATTAATAATAGAGTGGAAGACTTTCAGTATTATATACCCCGAAACTTCTGGTGGTGGCTGTTTATTCCTGGATATCTATTAATGGTTGCGGGTTTTGCAAAGTCCATTTTCAATAAACAGCCTGACTAATTTAGATATCAATGGAATATAGGTTCCGGCACTTCGGCTGGAATGACAAAAAAATGGAAGGCTAAATAATTAAATTTATCTTTCCAACGCCAGAGAAAAAGCAGTGGTAAGTTTTAAAATATCCTGGTTGGCTTTTTTTAACCTGTCACCAATAATCCCTGCCAAATTTTTCATTACTTTGTAGCCGATTGAATTATTTTTTTCGGCGAGGGTCAAAAAATCATCCTTCTTAATAATGGCGAATTCGGACTTTTTGGTTGTCGTGACGGAGGCGGAACGAATACTCTCATCGCCAAAAAGAACCATTTCGCCGACACAGGGGAAATATTCTTCTTTTAACCGAATGAGAGCTTTATCAACTTGCCCAACTTCTCCCGAATCAGAATGGATTAATGTGAGTGGTTTTGATATTTCCACTTCACCTTTTAGAAGAATAAACGTTCTATCTCCTTTATCCCCGTCCTTGATAATCTGAATCCCCGTTTCAATTGTTTTAAAGCTCATGATCGAATATATTTCTTCCAATTCTGTATCATTCAAATTCTTGAAAATTGGATAATTGCGAAAGTGCTGAATCTTTACCATAGACTATTCCATCTTAATTCCATCAATCAATTAATTAATTTACTTTCTCTCCAAGAACTAATGCCCGGTCCTTTTTATCAATAATATAATCATCTGCAGGATTTATCAAAACCCGTACAGTCTGACGCTCCTGACCGGTTCGTCCAGCCTGTTTTAACTTCCATTCAATAAAACTGTCGAGGTAAGAATAATCACCGGACAATATGTCGCCTACTTCCAGGGGTTTTTCTTCAGTCACAATACCCAAAAATATTGCCTTTTGACTGGATCGAAAATAGTCATGTAATTCAGGAGCCGGTTTCCCAACAAATTCAGGTGGAATTGATACCGGCTGAATTTTATGTAATTTGCGGAAATCCATCACTGCTTCCAAAAATTGAGGAACTCCCGGCATCATGACATGGCTTGCCAAGAGGAAACTACTAAACTCATCACTTAGAATCAGATCGTTAACGTTAGCACGGCGGATATGCCCAACATTATTTTGGTCCAGCACATGAGCAAACACTCTTATCTTCGGATTGATGGATTTAAGCGTCAAAACCGTCAAAAGTGTTTTCTCATCCGCCTGAGAAATTGTCCCTCTGGTAGCGTCCGGAACAACAATGGCGGATTTGGCAAATTTGGCATTAGCGCGGTCCAAAACCGTTTCACTGCCAAAATCACCCCGAACGAATTTCACATTCAGACTCTTATGCCGGAGAATAATATCGTTAATGGTATCTTCCGGCATTTCATTAATCATCACCACGGTGGTTTTTCTATCGGAATTGAACATCTCCAGGGAAAACATAAGCGGCTCCACGTTGAAATTCCAACCGCAGATCAGGATATGATTTTTAACGCTAAGGTTTTGCAAGCCTTTGCCCTCCTTTATTTTTCTTGCTACCAAAACCGATGAGACAGTTGCGGTAAATATGGAAACCAGCGCCACGCCCGAAAAAGCCATTAAAATTCCAACCACGCGTCCGCCGTGAGTAATAGGAACCTTATCCCCATAGCCAACCGTGGTCATGGTTATCACCGCCCACCAAATAGTTTCCAGAATTTTCTCGAACCAGCTTTCGTGCTGATCGGTAAACATTATATTGTCAGGGCGCTTTACTTCGAAAATTAGTACGGCAACCGCTCCAACAATGGAGACAACAATGATTCCAAGAATAACCTTAAACAGACCGCTTTCTTTGACTTCGCTCAACGTATCCCGAGCGGACAGACTGAGATTTTGAGCCTTTTCCTTAAGCCAGGGGAAAAAGTCTTGAAATTGTAGGTTTATGGCAGCCATCGTTATCAAATATATTCGATTTCAACGAAATAGGAAAGAAAGGAAATAGAAAGGGCCCGAAAGCCCTCCCTAAGGTTTAGAACCTGAGACCAAATTTTATTTTTCGATTCCGACAGGCATAACGCACAACGGCTCTTCGTCAGTTTCCATTTGCATCACCTTTTTCACCTGCTCATCATCGAATGCCCCTACGACAACTGTCCCTAAATTTAAAGAAACTGCCTGTAAATAAATATTTTGAGAAACATTGCCAACTTCAATATGGGCATAACGGATGCCGCGTTTGCCATATTTTCGAGTAGTTCTTTCATACACAGCGGCAAGGACAATAACTGCAGCGCCTTCTTTTACACAACTCTGCCCTAATGCGGCTTCACCTAATTCGAGTCTTACATCTTGTTCTGTAACTATCGTCAGTTCATGTTTATCAGGATTGTATTTGTAAATACCTATTGGTAAATCGGTAATGTTTCCGGAAACAAGATAAACTTCCAGAGGATATAGCGCTCCCGCTGATGGTGCGGTTCGGAATCCTTCCCGTTTATCGGTTATCCCCTGTGCCGCCCAGAGAAGCTGGGAAATCTGCTTGAGGGTCAATGGTTCGTCTTTGAAATCACGAATTGAGCGCCGCTTGAACAGCACTTCTTCTATGGAAGTTTCACCGGTATATTTAGGTTCAGGTAGTATGATAATTTTTGTATCGGATTTACTTTTTTGATCTGCATGCAGCCACATTGAGTACTCACCCTCTCCGGTATGAAAAAGTATATTTAAAAACAATGAAAAAAGAAAGAGTTTCTTCATAATCTCCTCGATAATGTTTGCCACAGATTTAATGCCGAAACCCCATCGCCCCATAAATCCACTATTCCTTCATCCGATATTCACCCTCCCACTTTTTCCTTTTCCCTTTTCCCTTTTTACTTTTTACTTAATTATTACCGTCCCCCGCACATCCACTGCAAAAGCACCTTTGTTTTTCCGAAGCACAAATAACGGGTTGATCTCCAATTCTGAGATTTCCGGGAAATCACAAGCCAACTGTGACATGCGCAGCATAACTTCGATAACAGCCTTCTTATCGGCCGGGGGAATATTGCGCCAACCTTTCAGCCGTTTTCCTGCCTGGGTATTTTCCAACATGCGCTCCGCCTGAGATTTGGTTAAAGGAGCAATTCCCATGGACACATCCCGCTGCAGCTCCACTTCCACACCGCCACTGCCCACCAAAACCACAGGACCAAATTGCGGATCGCGGCGTACCCCGACGATTACCTCCTGTCCGAAAGTGATCATCTTTTGCACTATCATTCCATTAATTTTTGCTTTGGGGTATTCAGCACGGATATTTCTAATGGTGCTGTTAAATTGTTGCCGAACTGATTTTTCATCCATCAAATTAAGAACAACACCACCCACATCGGATTTATGAGTAATATCCTCCGAGACCAGTTTTAGCACAACCGGATAACCAATCTCCTTGGCAATTTTCCCAGCTTCATCCGCCTTCGTAACCAATTGAGAAGGAGGCAACTTGATACCATAAGCAATCAGCAGTCGGCTGAAGTCACTTTCTGCTACTGCATTCCGGGCAGCATCCTCGTCAATATTTCTAAATTCAACGGGTGACTCTTCCGGCGTATCCAGCCATTGCCGACGTTCATACATTGCGATTAATGCCGAAGCAGCTCTTTCCGGAAAAGCAAAAGTAGGCACGCGTTTTTGATGTAAAATCGATAAGGCTTTATCAACCGATGCCAATCCCATGATAGTGGCGAGAACCGGTTTATGATGAATGGCGGCAACCTCTCCGATGACTTCCGCCAGGCTTTCGGGCAAAAACCAATCTTGCGGCGCCTGGATAACGATCACGGCGTCTACTTCCGGGACGGAAATAAGTGTATCTAGAGCAACGGCATATGTGGCCGGACCGGAGCCAGCCAGCAAATCCACCGGATTATTAACACTGGCGGCCGCTGGCAAGCGGGGACGCAAATATTTTTTGGTGTCTTCAGTAAGTTTCGCTAATTGTAACCCCCATTTCTCGATGAAATCCACTGCAAGAATTGCCGGACCACCAGCGTTCGTTAAGACGGCAACCTTATTGCCTTTCGGCAATGGCTGCCAGGCGAGCGCCCGCGCCCAATCGAAAAGCTCCTCCGTAGTATGTGCGCGTAAAACGCCGCTATGCTCAAACGCAGCATCGTACGCTTCGGCGCTACCGGCAAGCGCCCCGGTGTGCGAAGCAACCGCTTTAGCTCCTCCTTTTCCATAGCCCGCTTTTAACACCACCACAGGTTTATTTCTGGCAATCTCTTCAGCAGCCTCCATGAATTCCCGACCCTCCGTTAATCCCTCAATGTAGGCAGTAATGACTTTCGTTTGAGGGTCATCCGCGACGGATTGTAGCATTTCGGTCACATTCACATCCACTTGATTACCCAAGCTAACAATTCGGGAAAATCCCACACCGGCACCACGCGCCCAATCGATCACCGCGGCCACCATTGCACCGGATTGGGACACAAAAGCAATATCCCCGATTTTAGGCATGCCGATGACAAAAGTGGTATTGAGGGGAGTGTGGGTATCAATGGTTCCGATACAGTTTGGACCAATAATACGCATTTCATATTTCCTGGCAATCCGGGCTAACTCTCCTTCCCGGGTCCTTCCCTCCGCACCGGTTTCTCCAAATCCGCCGCTTACAACAATGGTTCTTTTGATTTTCTTCTTTCCACATTCCTCTAAAGCGGCAGCCACAAATTTTGCCGGTACAACAATAATAGCCAGATCAACCGGGTCCGGAATTTCGGCAACTGAAGCATAACACTTGTTTCCCAGGATTTCATTGGCAACCGGATTTACCGGGCAGATGTTACCCCTGAAGCCATATTCAACCAAATTGCGGACAACACCAAAACCTAATTTGTGCGGATCGCGTGATGCGCCAATAATCGCTACGCCACGGGGGCGAAAAAAATAATTAAGCATTACAACCTCTTACTCATTCATTGTTGATTCAAATTGCGTTTCCTTTAAGACAATATTAATCATAATATCACGAAACTTTTCAGGTTCTTGAAAATACGGCTCATGCCCCGATTTTTCAAACCAAATGAGATTTTTTCCCTTTGGTGCATTTAACCGTTCAACATATTTTTCAACAATATCTGCCGATGTAATATAATCATATCTCCCCATAAAAAAGTACACCGGAATATCAATTTGCGGCACACTTTCATTAAGATTTGTATGATAAAATTCATCATTCCACAAATGTTTTAAGGAAAAATAGGGATCCATTCCCATCCGCAGAATATCAACTATGGAATACTCAGGAGTGGATAACAATTTTTTGACGGTATTAAACTCAGGATAATTTTGAATTCCCTTTTCAGAAAGAATGACTTTTTCAAATCTGGTCAACCATTTTCGTTGAATAATTAATTTTTGATAATTATATGGTGGCGGTCCGATTCTTTCTAACTCATTAACAGCCTTTTCGATTTCTAATTTTTTAGCGGTCTCAAGACAAAATTCATAGGATATCCGGTCATTCTCTAACGGATTAACCAATTGTCCTACTCCGATAAAAGCATAAAATAATTCCGGATATTGTTTTGCAGTAAGCAGTCCGATCATGCTGCCCCATGAGATTCCAAGTAGATATATCTTTGTCACCTGAAATCGTTCCTGCAAAAACAGTGTTAACTCCCGCGCATTTAATACAAACTGGTTAATATCCATTGTCTCTGCTGGAATGGATGAATGATAAGATTTACCGGTGCCCCGCTGCTCCCAATAAACCATCACAAAATACTTTTCAAGATTAGTTAAGGTGCCAATTGTTCGCGCCCGTGGGAAAAGAGGTCCCCCTGGTCCACCGTGAAGGTAAAGCAGTATCGGACTGGATCGATCACAACCCCTGATTAAACACCACTGATCAATTCCACCCAAATTGACTTTTGCAAGTGTGTCAATAGCTGTGGCGGTAGTGATTCTATATTTTTCTTTGACTTTATTTTGAAGATACTTTTGATAAAGGATGAGACCTGTCCAAAAAAGGACGAAGAGGATTAGAATAGGTATGGTTATATACTTGAAAATCCTTTTAGTCTGAACATTATTCGGATATAACACTTGATTAAAAACCGTTGGAGAATATAATGAAAGCTCCAACGGCATCACCAAATTTAGTTGACATTGAAATTTATTAGGAAGCTGCTGATGGTTCTCCTTCCTTATATATCCATGCGCCAAGCAGCGTGGCAATAATCATCTCTACCAAGCCAATTATTGACCAAAAAGTAAGCATCCACGCCGAATAAAGGCCAATCGAAGACCATCCGATGATCGGGAGGAGATAACCAATAAACCAAAAAGCAATCCCCGATTTCACTGCTGTTTTTGGTCCGGCTCCATAGCTCGGCCGAATTGAGGCATAAAGCCAGATAGCGGCAATGCCCCACACAAAACCATAAATGACGTAAAAAACCATCATTAGCGGGCTTTCGCTCATACTCAATCCATGAGCCTCCAAGGCTGCATTCATTTCATCCATGTAAATCGAGCCGGATACTGCTTCCACAATATTGATAACCAACCCTGCCAACAATCCACCGGTCAGGACACGAGTCCAATTAATTTTGCCCATAGTTGCCTCCTGTTAAATGGTTTGAGAGCTGAATTTCATAGAGTTTATTTAAATAAGAGCAAAATGTCAATACTTATAAATAGATCATAAAAATCGATACGACTATTGTTTATTAAAGCCAAAACCAGTAATTTATGATAACCAATTATAGAGGAGCTTAAAATGAAACTTAACACCAAAGCATTTGCATTAACCGCAGGGATTCTGTGGGGAATAGCGGTTTTTGTTACAACCGCATGGCTGCTTATAATAGGTACCCATGGAAAGACGATTTCGCTACTTGGTAATTTCTATTTTGGATATAGTTTTAGCTGGGGTGGTGCTTTTATTGGTTTATTCTGGGGTTTTATTGACGGATTGATCTGCGGTTTTATTTTCGCCTGGCTGTATAATTTGTTAGCACCAAAAGAAGGGAAATGATGGATAGGGCATAAGTTGTAAGTAGTGGGATGGGAATGATGGAATATTGGAATACTGCAGTAATTCGCTCCCACTATCCATCATTCCCTGACTGATATTAGGCGGTCACTATTATTATTTTGAATCTTTTATTTCACCGGAATCCTGTTCATTTAATTTCTTATCAGCTTTTTGCTCCACAATTTCATCTGCAGCTTTTTTCTTGTCCCGATTGTAAAATGCATCTGTCGTGCCTAACATGAAGGTGGTCAAACTACCTCCTCCTTTTCGCAGTTTTCGCGATAGTTTTATGAAGGTGAAAATGAACAGAGTCAGAAGAAGCATAACCAACATGAGCGAAATAAAATCATCAAACTTCATCAAGGATTCCCATCCCTATTCTTTTCAATTTTGAATGCGCTGGTTATATTTTCAATAAAATCCTGGTCCCATTGCGCTTTTATCTTGCCATCATGAAGCCAATAGATACGGGGCGGTGAACTTCCAATTAAATCGAAAAATTCATCTTCACTGATGGAATGGTAGGGGTAACTTGTATTGGTTAAATGAAAAAAATATTCCACCGAATTTGAACCTTCCCCTTCCCCATAGAAAAGAAAATAAAGCGGGGGCAAATCTGTTGTGCTTCGGTCAAGTTCCCCCAATTCCTTCGCCGCAGCCTTACAGTGTTCGCAGTTGATATCCATGACCGCAACAAGCCTATCTCCCTGGGTTAAATCAACACGACCCTGTTGTTCAAAATGAGTATATTTTGCAAAAGCATTGCCCTCCAATGAGTGGATTGGGAAAGCGGTAAAAATCAAGATGAAACAGCCAGCCAGCAGTAAAGTCGGAACCAGCCATCTTTCTTTTTCTGGCTCAACCTTAATGGCTAAATAAATTACTAGTCCCAACAGCACGAAATTCTTAAATAGTGATTCCAGCGGCGACATTTTGACTAACTCCCCAAAACAACCACAATTCTCCGTATTTCCGGCAAATATCATTAAATACAATAAATAAATCGAAAATGCCGTTAGCATGAATATCGTCAAAGGCGCGACAATCTTTCTTAACAGAAATGGTTGCAGAAATGCGATTCCGATAAATAGCTCAAGCGAGATTAATATTCTGCTCAAGTAAGCTGCTGTCATCCGATCAGATGTAAATCCCTGATCGATGAGAATAATTTCAAAAATTCCGGGAGATTTCAATTTGGAAATAGCAGATAACACAAATATAATCCCAACCACAAAACGAATAATGAGTAATTTTTTGTCATTCATTTTTTTGTTATCTCACTTGTGCTGAAATCCTTTTTCATTCTCATCGTAATCCCAAGGTCATATTCAATTGATCATTCAAGGAAAAATATATGCTTTTGTTAGTGAGCGATTAAAAAGTATCTTAAATAAATGGTAGGCTCAATATATCAAATCCAAAATTAGATTAAAAACGTTTTAAAAGAGACGCTATTTCACTCTCTCTTTTTTCATTAATTTGCAATTTTCGAAAAATTCGATGGGGAACTGAATATTGGTTTACGAGGAGGCTTTGGCCGACATAGGCACAAATTCAAATAATTGAAGTAATAATAATTAGTCTTTGTACTTTTTATGAAAAACCGTACCGAGCTCAAAGTTTTTGAAATCTCAAATCACTCAACGTTCCCTTTTCCTAAAAGGATCCCGATTGAGAAAGAAAACTCAGGACTGCTATAATTAGTCTCGCCTCCAATACTATTATCAAAATCAGAAACAATGTAATGACCAGCACCAACACCAACAACAAATAATCTGCTGATAGACCAATCTATAGCTACTCCCAAATGCGCTCCTGGGGCCATCTCACTAAAAACACCATTTTCTACTTTCAAACCGCTCTGGCTTTTAACTGAGGACCCAATAAACGGTCCAAAAGAAGCAAGAATATAGGGACGCAAGACCTCATCATCTGTCAACTTAAAGGGCTGATATTTAAATCCGAACAGAATCGGAACAACCGAACTTACCTCATTTAAAACTCCCGATATAATAACGGAGTTCGATACCTTACTACTCAAGGACCCGCTACTAATACCGACAGCAAGATTCTGCCGTATCCAATAATTATATGTAAATGAACCCAGGAAACCTTCCGCCCCCACTGTGTTTATAACACCAGAAGACGAAACCTTATTTCTAACTCCAATATCACTTAAAAAACCTATCCCAATTTGGATATTATGCTTTCCTTTTAAGGAATATGAATTCGGATTTTCTATAGGATTCATCGCCGGGATTGAGAGCGGAATAAAACAAATAATCAAAAAAACCAGGGTTAATCTATTAAATAGTCGCATCGTTAGACCTCCTGCTTGATGAACAATTTCACAAAAGTATACGGGCGATTATTTATTAAGTTTAACTAAATATCAATTAGCCTTTCAATTATCAGAGGCTCTTACATCTCTGATAAAAATTTTCACTCAATTGATTCAACTTCTCAAGGATTGTATGCTATCCCTTTGAATAAAAAATTTCGGAGATTTCAAAGCCAATCCCTAATCCTAATCCAACCAAAAAACCTATTGGTAGATTGCCCAGGATATAAAAGGGAGTGTCATCCCTTGCAAAAACAACCCACTGTAAGGCGGTTGCTAAGACAAAAAATAAGGCGAGAATTGCTGCAAGAACCAATGGTCTGGAAATTTTCAGATTAGCTATCTGATTGAAAAAGTATTTGGAAAATAAAAATATAGCAGCAATTACGCTGCTGAAATATAACAAATGGATAATCAAAAACGATACTTTTGTCAGATTGGCAATAATTATGTTAATAATGAAAAGCATTATTAGAACATAAATTGCATCTCGATACCTTTTAAAATAAAAAAGAGGAAATGCAACCGATCCCACCAATCCAAAAGAAATAAATTGAAAAAAGGGAAGCCCGATATTAAAAATCTTTGATCCAAAAAACGATGCTCCGACAGCCGTACAACAGATGGTCCCAAAGACAATTGTTATGACGATACGAGTAACTTGTTTTCCGTTCATTCTAAATAAAATCTCCTATATCCAGAATCTAATATGCCAAATATTAAAAAGAGAAAACCAATCAAATTCAAAACGATTAGAGTTAATTATACTTTTGTCTCCACCAAGCATAAAATTTTTGTACAGCCTCTGAATTCTCTTTCGGCGATTTAGCCGAATCATATTCAAAGTCTGTTTTCGCATATTCCTTTAAAATAGAAATGGCTTCCTCAGCTAAAAAGGGTACTTCATTACTTTCCAAAAATTGGATCGTTCTAAATATTCCTTCCTTCTCATCCACTTTAACCAGTTCTTTTAATATCTCAATTCTTTCAAAAGTTGTTTCAGTCTGTTCCAGCTTTCTTAACAATTTGCTTGAATTATTAGTAAGGTCTAATTCATTTGATTGATTGGCTGGATTGTCAGATTGCTGCTCAAAAACAGCGCGGGGGTCTTCAAATTGATTTCCGGGTCGAAAAATTGTGACCATACCATAAAAGACGCTACTGGTAAAAATTAAAACCACAATTCCGAAAGCCAGATTTCTGAAAGCTATTTGCCGGTTCCTCGCTCTCGCAACATAAAGAATTAAAGCCAATAGTAGCAGGGCTAATCCGTAAGTTGCAACTACTGTCGGTCCGCTTGGCAAATCAGCAAAATATGAACCCAATAATCCCACAATTGAGACGACTGTTCCCATGCTCCACCCCAACACAAGCTGGAGCCAAAGTCTGTCGGTTAACATAATAGTGGCCACAGCGGGAACCACCAAAAATACAAACACCAACAAAACACCGGCTGTTTTAACGGAATGGGCGATCACGATTCCAAACGTGACATAGAACCAAAAATCCCACATCCGAACTTTCACACCACTCTGATAAGCCTTTTCAGGATTATTGGAAATGAGAACAAATTTATCACGAAAGACAAAATGGAAAATGCCCACCAGAATATAAATCAATGCAGCGATGCCAATTGTTTTCCACTGCACCCAGAGAATGCTGCCGGTTAAAATTTCTTTGATATGCTCGGCGCCTTGAGGAGCGCGGTCAATAACTAAAATCGCAACTGCCGCGGCAAGTGCATATACCAAACCGATGATCGCCTCCTGTGGGATTTTCTCGTGCCGGAATCTGGATATAGAAAAAATTGCCGCTCCGATAAAGGTAAAGCCAAGGGAAAACCAGTAGGCGCCCATTGATTCCGGCGCAATGCCAAAGAGAAATGCCACGGTTGTGCCCAAAGCGGCAATCTGAGCCAATGACAAATCTACAAAGATTACCTTGCGCTTAATTACGTGGATTCCCAGATAGGAATGAATTCCAACTAAAACCAAACATTCCGCAAATGCTGGGAGCATGATGTCAAATATGTCCAGGTTCATTTCTTACCTTTTATGGTTTTTGATTGTATTTGTTCACGCTATCGCTATCTGACCCAGAGGCGACTCCACCCTGTCCCTCCCCTTAATAAGGGGAGGGAATTAAAGGGAGGGGTTAATCAGCATCAGCAGCGGCAAAAGCAACCTTCAGATGGTTAATCCAATAATCAATCAGCTTAATATAACTGTCCACACCCGGTGCCCCGTTAACCGAAAGCGGAACAATAACAGCTCTTGCTCCGACTTTGTGGGCAATCTCGTTCACCTGCTGATCGGAAAAATAATTAGCAGCTAAGATAACCTGCGCACGTTGCTCCCGCATATTCCTAATGAGCCGCTCCACATGTTTTGGCGATGGCGGAATTCCCGGTTTGGGTTCGACATAATCAATAAAATTCAAACCAAACAGTTGCTCAAAATAAATCCAGTTTTTATGATAACCGACCAACTTTCTGCCTCGAAACGGCAGCATTTCCATCATCCATCCTCCAAGATATTCCGTCAATTTTTTATCCTTGAAAGATTTTGTGTTTAGAAAGTCAATCAATCGGTTCGACTCGCTAAGCTGCTGAAGAATGTCACTGCCCAAAATACGGACCAATTCGTCTCCGAAAAGTCTCCGGTCAATTTCGCTCTTGTAGTCCTTTAATCTCTCCTTAAAATAATCTTCATGTTCAGGGCTGACTTTGGATAAGCCAATTGCAATATTCTCAGCAATAATCTTAGCATTGAGTGGACTGGTGTAAATATGCGGATTCCCATAAATGTGAACATCGCCCTGGCTGCGGTCGGCCACGGCCGGTATTTCCAGCATATGGATTCCATCTGCAGCCGCCACGTATCCCACCTGTCCACTTCGGATTCGCGGGTTACCTGACTTATCTACCAAAGGTGGCACCCAGAGTTCAAGGTCCAATCCGGTTTCTATAAAAAGGTCGGCTTTGTTCAGCAATACCGCATAACTTGGTCGTGGACGAACAAAATGAGCATCCTGATTCCCGGCAACTATTGCGGTTACTTCAACATATTCTCCCCCAATATATTTTGCGATATCAGAATAAACCGTAATCGTGGCAACTACTTTGATTTGCTCCTGGGCTCTGATTAAGCCGATACTAAACAATAAAATTAGTATCAAAATAAGAATGTGTAATCTTTTCATGGCTGTCTCTTTCAATTATGCTATTCACTACATTAATATTTTTCATGCTTATGTGGACCCAAAGACCAATCAATCTGAACAAAAATTTGATTGTCTCTTTCATCAATATTTTTACCTTCCAGATGATTCCACTGCAGACGCATATACACAAACTCACTCTGCCAGAACGTGATATACGGAACCACCTGCCACAGGTACATCTCATCATTATTTAGTTCCGGCGGCTGAGCAATATCTACTCTTGCCCCGATAATAAATTGCCTCGAAAGTCTATAATCCAGATAGCTATATCCGCCGATTGCCTCAATATCAGGACTACTTCCCAAATCACGATACAAATAGTAGAATTCACTTCTCCAGGTTAATCCCCTGTAACGTGCTCTATCCACAGGCTCCCAAACCAAGGTTAGATCGGCACCTCCCATGTATGTCCAGGTATGGCTTCGGGCAAAAGTAAATCCGATATCATCGTTCGTTCCCGCAAGTCCGGTTAATCCAACCTCCAGATAAGTAGAAGGATTTATACCGTAGAAATTCTTAAAATGCACCAGCCCGGAAGGCAGACTATAATCCTCTCCGCCGAACAACTTATCATTTTCCGAATTGGTTATCTGCAATGTCAGTTCATTCGCGCTGGCAAACAGCCGAGGCATCAACCAGTTGAAGGAAAGTCCGACCTGATTCAGTCCTTCTTCACCCATATACAACGTAATGGGTAACGGGAAGAAGGTTTGATCCAATGCATGTCCATGCCATCGGTTTATCACACCGAACTGCTGCCGGAATTTTCCTGCAGTGAGATTAAGTCTGTTGAGAAGATTAATCCAGGTTACGTAAGCCTCTCCCACGCCAACACCTTCATGTCCGGCTTCAACAATTATTTTTGCAGAACTGAACGGATCCAGATTGGATTGAAACATGAATTCTACAACTCTCAGCTTAAAGCCACTGCGAGATTCGGCGGAATAATGCGGAGATTCCGTTTGATAATTGGCCAACATGTCAGTACTGATGCTGATTTCAGGATTTAATTCCTGCAGAGATCGCGCGCCTTCCTGAAAAGTTTTTTGGGTAAGTGCCTCCTTCTTTTCTCCAACCTGTACTTCCTCTTTTGCAGCTTTCCGCAATTCTTCTATTTCTTTGTCAGACTTTTCTTGTTTGATTTGCCTTAGTTCTTCCGAGAGCCTGAGTACTTCTTGGCTCAGTGAATCCACTTTGAATCCGATGTCTTGCTTGTTATTCTGAGCGAATAATAAAATCTGAAGAAACAGTATACAAAAAACCACTACAGCGGTTTTCATACAGAACTCCTTTTTTATTCAATTTGACCAAACAAAATTCAGCAAAAAGAACTAATAGATTGGTGGAGCTCTATTGATTTTCTTTGAAAAAATAAAAGGGGATGGCTTGACGTCGTTATTTAAATAAAAACAAAAGCCGCAATTTTCTCTGATTAAAGAGAAGGTAAATAGCAGGAACGGAATTGCAAATATGAAACTTAAGTAAAACTGAAAAACGCAGGCTGGACATTGAGTAAAATCATTTTCACCATGGGGATGTGTATGAACGAATGGGGAGACAAAAAGAACAATACAAAAAATCACACTTATCAGAATGAATATTTTCCGGGACTGATGTCTCATGTATCAAAGATAGTTAGTTAGTATGGTTAAATAAAAGAATATTTTGTTATTAGACTAAAAACATCTTGAACCAAGATTTTATTTTGATTCATATTTATTTTCATACTCATGTTTTAGTATTCCATACCGCAAAACATCATAATACTTCCCCTCATTGTATTTTGCATCTCTCAATCTGCCTTCCAAAACAAAGCCCAATTTTTCGAATAATGATTTTGCTCGATCGTTATAATCGATCACTTCTGCCTCCAACCGATACAAGTTCATTTTCTTAAAGGCAAATTTCATTAGCATCAATAGCGCCTGTTTGCCATAACCTTTACCCTGGTATTCCGGAATGATGAACAGGCTAATTTCCGCTTTGCGATTAAACCATTTAATGGTTCGAAAACCAATCTCGCCAATGAGCTTATCTTCATGTTCAATGCGATATACCATTGAGGAAGGCATGTTGGGTGGATAAAGTCTGGTTTCGGAGAGATTCTCCAAAACAGAATAATCCTGGGATAATTTCTTTGTCTCCGGATCATCCAGAACGGTTGATACAATTTTTAATTTTCCATCTCGCAATATCATAAGAAAACTTCCTTTTTAAAAGCCTCTGACAGTATAAGATTTAAATTCCGCTTCGAAGGAATTTCAGCATAAGTGAACCTCGCTCTTGAAGTATCAAACTCACTTCCCCTGCTCAATCAAAAATAAAGGCTGGTTGAGTTTAACTTCCTGAGCATCTTTGATAAAAATCTTTTTTATTTTGCCGGTATCGGAGGAATCGGTTCCGGGAAAAATGATGTGATTAAAGGTTTTCATCACTTCGATCAACCCTAACACTTTCCCCTTTTCAATGGTTTGTCCTTCTTCCACATAGGGTGGAGCTTCGGGTGAGGATTTGCGGTAAAAAATACCGGTGGTGAAAGCAGTGATTACATGACCTTCCTCCACTTCTCCACTATCGGTTGATTTTGTTTCGGAAACTTTTTCCTTTAATTCCGTCAGCCCTTTTTCACTATTCAAACGGAATAATTCCTGTCCGTATCCTACATTAATAATCCTATCTCGTTCTCCCTGAAAGATCACTTCACCTAATACATTATCAGGCAGAAATAAATCATAAACTGTGTTAAATACTCGTAATTTTCCAATAGAGGAACCAATAGAAAGAAAGGTTCCCCCTTCCGGAAATGAATAATATATTCCCACGACGGGGGATAAAACGCGGTATTGAGAATTTTCTGATTCTGTCAAAGCGATCAAAGATGCCATTCAATCCTCATTCAAACAGGGCATTAATATCATGCATTGACCAAATCCGGGGATTCTTCACTCGCCGGTAGCCAATACTCTGGTATGACATGTCCACCATCACCTCCAAGTAAGGACGTAGTTCCTTCAAAAGGATGATCTCATCGGTATCAAGCTGGCGGGCTGCCAGGATGGGATCCATATCCTCAGTAATACGGCGTTCCACTTCCTGCATTCCTTTTTTCACGGCGTCAATTTCTTGCTTATTTTTAGAAATTATCCTGAAGTCGTCATCGAGTTTAGAGCGGTAAGTGCCAATGGCTAAAGTTCTTCCTTCCATTACCGCCAGACGGGTTAAGGGAGTGGAAAGCTGGATCACCGGATCAAAGGGACTTCCGTTCATGGCATAATAACCGGCACCTGATGCTTTTCTCATTAGCATTGTGATGACCGGAATGGTGTTGTTGGAAATAGTGTACAGCAGATTGGAGCCATAGCCCAACAATCCCATTTTTTCCGCTTCGATGCCAATATCGAATCCGGCAACATCCTGCAGCCAGATCAATGGAATACCATCGTCGTTGCAGGCGCGGGCAAAGCTGGTCATCTTGGCGATGCCATCCCGATAGAGAATGCCTCCCGGTCGTTTGGTGTTGAGGTGCACGGGATGCTCGGTCAAATTTTGGTTATTGGCGATAAAGCCGGCGTACAAACCGTTTACTTTTCCCACTCCGCAAATGATTTCCTGGCCTTTATTGGAGAAAAGCTCCCAGAAAAGGCTGTTATCCACCAACCGGGCAATGACCTGACGCATGTCGTAGGTAATCCGGTAATCCGTGGGCACAATTCCTTCAATTTCTGCAGGATTAAACAGAGGGGGCGCGGCATCCTGTCCGTAGCGATAATACTCATTTGCCGGAGTAGGCAGTTTAGCAATTTCCTCTCTGATTTTGATTATGGCCGCCTGATCATCGGGAACACGATGATCGGCGCAATTGGACAGATGCACATGCACATCCGGTCCGCCGATGGTCAGCGAGGTAATGTGCTCGCTCTTACCTCCTTTGACCAGAGCCGCTCCGGCAATAACCATATAAGCCTGCTCGGTCATGTAAACCACATCACTGATGATGGGCATATAGCCGCCGCCGGCGATACAGTCGCCAAACACACCAGCTACCTGGGGAACCCCATTGGCACTCAGCAAGGCATTCATCTTAAAAATATGACCGGCGCCGGTTTTCCCAGGAAAGGTCTTTGCCTGCTCCGGCAGAAACAATCCGCTGCAATCAATTAAATAAACAACCGGAACACGTAATTTTAGAGCGATCTCTTGAGCACGTTCAATTTTCTCGGGGGTCATTGGCCACCAGGAACCGGATGCTACGGTGTTGTCGTTGGCGATGACCACCGTATGGTGGTTCTCAATTTTAACAAAGGCGGTTATCACTCCCGCAGCGGGAGAAGTGCGGTTGCTTTTTCCATCAAAAAATTCCAATCCATAATTGACAAAACTTCCTACCGGGAAAACCTTTGATCCGGGATCCTTTAAATTCTCAATCCTTTCCCAGGTGGTCATCTTCCCTTTTTTATGAACCCGCTCCACATATTCATCTCCCCATCCGGCCTTTATCTCTTCCCGTTTCGAAACATAGCGCTGATCCAGCTTCTGCATCTCTTCCAAATTTTTTTGGAAGAGATCGTTTTCCATTATAGCTTCAACCGGCGCGCCTATTTTTTCCAGAAGAACTTTTGCCATAATCTTAAATCTCCATTATTTCAGAGAGCCAATTGGTATGATATTCCCCTCTTTCAAAATCCTTAGAATTTAAAATTTCCAGATGCAGAGGTATAGTGGTTTTCACACCTTTGATCTCAAATATTTTCAGGGCATTCTTCATGGTTTCAATGGCGGCTTTGCGGGTTTCGCCATGGGCAATTATTTTGCAGATCATGGAATCATAAAAAGGAGGAATCTCATATCCTTTCTGAACATGGGTATCCAGCCGGATTTTCCCGGGACCCCCATTTAAAGATGTTTTGAAAGCGGTAATAACTCCCGGCGAAGGCAGGAAATTATTCTCCGGGTCTTCGGCATTGATGCGGCATTCAATGGCATGACCGCTGAATTTAACCTCAGTTTGATTAATGGAAAGGGTATGATTGGCAGCGATCTTAATCTGCTCATTGACAATATCGAATCCGGTGATCATCTCCGTGACCGGATGCTCTACCTGCAAGCGGGTATTCATTTCCATGAAATACAGATTCTTATTTTCATCCATCAGAAATTCGATAGTACCGGCATTTCGGTAGCCAATTTTGCGAATCGATTCTACAATCTGCTCTCCCATTGCATTGCGCAGTTTGGCATCGACCGCCGGAGATGGTGATTCCTCGATAAGTTTCTGATTTTTCCGTTGAATGGAGCATTCCCGCTCTCCAAGATGAATCACACCTGCCTGCCGAAGCCTCGGCGCAGGCAGGTTATTATATGAATCTGCCAGCACCTGAAATTCAATGTGCCTGCCGTTTAGAATTAATTTCTCCAGATACAACGCCGCATCGCCGAATGCTTTTTCGGCTTCCATTTTTGCCTGCGGGAATAGACTTCGCAATTCCTTTTCATCGTTGCAACGACGAATACCTTTGCCTCCGCCGCCGGCGGTGGCTTTCAGCAGCACCGGGTATCCCATTTCTTTGGCAATTTTCAGAGCTTCGTTTAAATCACGCAGATTTCCTTCGGAGCCGGGGATGGTAGGCAGTCCGGCTTGCTTCATGGTTTGTTTTGCTTGCGATTTGTTACCCATTAAGCGGATGGAATGAGCAGTGGGACCGATGAAGGTCACTTTGCTCTGCTCGCACATGTAAGCGAATAAACTATCTTCCGCCAGAAATCCAAAACCGGGATGGAGCGCCTGGCATTCGGTGTTGATAGCAGCCTGAATGATAGCCTCACGGTTTAAATAGCTTTGGCTGCTGGCGCCGGGACCGATGCAGATTTTCATATCCGCCTGATCGAGGTGCGGAGAATGCTGATCGGCTTCCGAATAAACTGCCACCGTTTCAATACCCAGTTCTTTGCAGGCTTTGATAATGCGCAACGCCACCTCCCCGCGGTTGGCAATGAGGATGCGTTTGAAGAGTTTAGGGTTAGTCAGAAGATTTTTTTTATCGAACAAAATATTTCCGAATCATTTTTAGTTGTCATGTTGAGCTTGTCTCAGCATCTGATTTTATTTTCTAGATTCCGAAATAACTTCGGAATGACCGGAATTGATATTCCAGTGTTGAAAATTTAATGCTGAATATATTTCAGTATCTGTTTTGCTTCAACTCTCGTCTAGAAAATCCGCAATCCCAAATCAAAAATCCCAAATCTCTACAATCCCACATCCGGCACAAACTTATACCCATACATAATCACACCTGTTTTCCCTTCTTCACGGATGCGGCGGAATTTTGACATCACCCGGTCTCCGATTTTCAATTTGTCCAGTTCGCAGTCGGTAATTTGCGCCATTACCCGGATGCCTTCGTCCAGTTCCACGATGCCTACAGCATAGGGAACCTGATCGCCAAAGCCTTCCGGCGCCACATGGGTAATTGTAAATGTGGCTACCTTACCCTTTCCGGAAAGATTTATCTTCTCAAATTCTTTCGATCCGCATTCCGGGCAAATTAATCTTTGGGGAAAAGAAATGTTCTGACATTTTTTGCATTTACCGGCTTCCATCCGGTAGCGTTTGGGAATTTCTCTCCAATATTTTGCAACTTGCATTATTTCACCTCCAGGATATGAACCACACAACTGCCGCCCGAACCACCCATATTCTGGGTCATGCCCGTTTTGGCATTTTTAATTTGACGATCACCCGCTTCGCCGCGGAGCTGCGTAACCACCTCACAGATTTGAGCCACGCCCGTAGCCCCCACCGGATGCCCCTTGGACTTCAGTCCGCCGGAAGGATTGATGGGAAATTTACCATCCAGCGCAGTGAGTCCATCCAGCGTGGCGGGACCGCCGTGACCGGGTTCCACGATTCCCATGGCTTCCATCACCATGATTTCGGCAATGGTGAAACAATCGTGCACTTCGGCGAAATCCATATCGCGAATGGTTTTACCCGCCATTTTCAAAGCGCGCTGCGCAGCCGTTTCGATCGCATTTAATTTCAGCAGATCAGCCCGCTGAGCCAGTGCAATGGTGTCGGTCGCCTGCCCGATGCCGCTGATCACTGTCAGGGGATGCTTATTCAATTTACGGACTTCATCCACCGGCGCTAACAGAACTGCCGCCGCTCCGTCGGTAATGGGAGAGCAATCCAGCAGAGTTAACGGATCAGCTACCATCACCGAACCGATTATCTGTTCCTGTGTCACTTCAAAAGGAAACTGCGCGTGGGAATTCATACTGCCGTTGTGGTGATTCTTGACCGCCACTTGAGCCAACTGCTCCCGGGTTGTTCCATAACGATCCATATGGGCACGGGCCATCATTGCATATAATCCCGGGAAGGTGACGCCATGATATCCTTCATATTCCTGATCCGCAGCAGTTGCCAAAGCAAATGTTGCCTCACCGCCGCTGACGTCGGTCATCTTCTCCACGCCAATCGCCAGCATGTAATCGGACATTCCTGATGCTACCTCCATAAACGCGGTTCGGACAGCCAGTCCCCCGGATGCACAGGCAGATTCAACCCGAACAGCAGGTAAATTTTTCTTTCCTAAATAATCGGGAATCATGCTGGCAAGATGTTCCTGTCCGGTAAATAATCCGCTGGACATGGTACCAATGGTCATGGCATCAACCCGGTCAGTACCTGCATCATTCAGACATTTCTGCGCCGCCTCCACACAGAGGTCACGCAGCGATTTTTCCCACAGCTCTCCCCACTTGATCATTCCAACGCCAATAATTGCAACGTCTCTCATTGTTCACCTCCTATTCCGCTTTTAAAATTTTGCGCCGGAACTTGGCGTACGTTCCGTATTCAACATAAACCTTATGCTCATCAAGCTGTTTTCGTAGTCGCGGGGCCTTATCCTGAACCTCCGGCAATCTCTCCGTGGTCTTGAAAATAAAGGCATCGCTTCCGGCGCCTGAGCCATAAGAAACCAATAAAATTAGTTCGCCCGGTTTTGCCTCATCCAGTGTGGCGGCCAAGCCCATCGGCGAGGAACCGGAATAGGTATTTCCTAAAGTTGGGGATAACAAACCGAATTTCCACTGCGATTCGGTGAAACCAAGCTGTTTGGCCACTAATACCGGAAACTTCCCGTTGGGTTGATGGAAGATGACGTAATTGAAATCACCAGGCTTCATTTTGGTTTTTTCCATAATGGCATTAGCAGCTCCCTTGACATGTTTGAAATAAGCAGGTTCACCCGTAAACCTTCCGCCGTGTTCGGGGTAATGAGCATTTTCACGTCGCCAGAAATCAGGTGTATCGGTCATGAATACATCGGTATCTATTAATTCGGCAATCAGGTTTTTGGCGCCAATAATAAAAGCAGCGGCACCAGCCGCAGTGGAATATTCCAATGCATCGGAGGGGGCGCCCTGCGAGGTATCCGCACCAATTGCCAACACATAGGGTATCGATCCCGCTTTCACTTCACTAAGGGCAATATACATTCCTTCGGTTCCGGCTTTACAGGCAAATTCCAGATCGGCGGTGTGAACGTAAGGACAAGCACCCAACGCTTCCGCAACGATGGTCCCGGTTGGCTTTACCGCATAAGGATGGGACTCGCTGCCCACATACACCGCGCCGATATCCTGGGGATCAATGCCTGCTCTCAACAAGGCATTTCGCGCTGCATTTACCGATAACGTGGCGCAATCCTCATCCGGCGCCGGTACTGATTTCTCATTAAGATTCAATCCGCGCTTGTAGGCCGGGGCATCGGCTCCCCAGACCTTAGCAATTTCCTCCACCTTGATGCGGTAGCGGGGAATTTGCGTTCCATATCCGACAATTCCGACCATTCAATCCTCCTTGGTTTTGATGTTTTTAATTCTTAACGGTATTATTGATATTTACTTTGTGATTCAAATTTATTTAATCGGAATATAATTATATGGCTGCTTGCTTTATAGTCAAAAAAATAATCATCAATTTAAACTTGCCTAATCTGAAGTATATACGAAAGATCACTTGGGCTCTTCTGGATAAAATTTAATAAAAAGGAGAGAGATTGTCACTATTGACTTGTTAATGGGTGGTTGCAAAGCGAAGAATCTTATAGAAAAATTCTCCGCTCCACTTTGTTTCGTTCAGAATGCCACTTAAATGACTGACTTTCAGATGTATTCCTTGCGAACTATTTAACCACCAGCATCTTGCGTACCGAGCTAAACTTACCAGCAGTCAATTGATAGAAATAAATACCACTGGGATAATCCCCCGCATTCAACTCCACCTCATACCGTCCAGTGGGCAATCTTTCATTCACTATTATGGCGACTTCTCTGCCGAGGATGTCATGGATGCTGAGTTTTACTAACCCGAATTCCCCAATCCGAAATCCGATATTGGTAGTTGGATTGAAAGGATTGGGATAATTTTGGGCAAGATAAAAATCGTCCGGTATTTTGTTTTCTGAGCTCGATAAATTTGAAAGCGGATTGTAATAAATTACTATTCCCCTTAGACTATTACTTAGGCCAGTAATCACTTCCATATGACCGGTGTTGTCCAAATTGGCGCATTTAATTTTGTTGGATTCTGTCCAGTAAATTTTACCGAGAGAGGTATCAATGGCAAAAAAATGAGTGTTCACTGCTGTTAACACCGTGTCAACATTTTGTCCATCGAGATCTGAGCACATGATCAAACTATAGGCTGGCCAACACCAGTAAATTTTGCTACCAACCAGTTCAATATCGCGCGGGCTTAAATAATATCCCAAAATGGTGCGGTTCGAACCGTCATAGTCTATTCGGTTAATTCTGTCAGAACTGCCATAAACATATTGTGTCCAAAAAATCCAATGATGCAACGGATCAACAGCAATACCATGAAAATTATGCATGGCATATGAATTTGTAAAAATGGTCTCAACATTCGAATTCAGACTATCCATATCGGCTCGCTGGATCTTGTCTGTACTGTAAACATCGGTCAGCCAGTACACTTTGCGGTTGACCAAATCCAGTTCAAGATCTTCAGGATTATCAATACCTGTGACAATATTTTCAAGATTAGAGCCATCAAAATTACAACGGGCGACACGCGTTCCTCCCGTTTCTGTAAAATACAATTTCATCGGATCACTGGCCGTGTCAATAGCAACACATTCCGGAATATTTAAACCAGTTAAAACATCGGTTACATTGGTACCATTCAGACTAGCCGACTGTATTTTATCTAATGATTGATCGACCCAAAAAATTTTCGAGTCTTGTGCGGAAATGGAAATGAATAAAATGAGCGAAAAAGCTATGATCATACTTTGATACTTCATGATTCACCCACCTTTCAGAAAATGAATTTGTTTGAACTGAATTTATTTCATCAATATTAATTTCCTTGTTTTTGAAAATGCCCCTGCCTGAATTCTATAATAATAAATTCCGCTGGCAAATCCGGAGGCATCCCATACGACTTGATAATTCCCTGGCGAGAATTTTTCCAAAACCAAAGTTGCAATTTTTTCTCCAGGCAAGTTGTAGATTTTCAGCGTGACAAATTCGGAATTGGTTATCTGGAATTCTATTGCCGTTGTTGAATTAAAAGGATTGGGATAATTTTGATAAAGATGGTAATTATTTATAAGGTCAACTTTATCTTTCTCGGATATTTTTATTGGTGGAGAGGTTATTTTAATATTCACCGCATAATCGCTGTCCGGGTCTGTATTATCATTATACCAACTATCATGCGCGCTAACAAATATAAAAAGCGCCGAATCAGGGACCTGAATGAGAATAGTATCAATCTTAAAATCTTCGGGAATGTCGGTTGGCAAATTGCCGTAATACGTAGGGGAAGTAACATAGTCGTCCCCTGCCTCAATCGCACCCGGAACTCGATGCGGTTGCGAGGGGTCCAGCAGGGAATCATTGGCGCTGAATACACCGATCATTCTTTTGGAGACATCCCCTCCGGGCCCATTGTCAAAATCACCGCGTTGCTGCAAAATGAGATAATCTCCCTCGGAAATACCCAGTAACGACAATTCTAATGGTGCGGCATCCAGTGTACCGGGATCGTTATTTATTCGTAAATATGTTGTTCTAGGATCGATCGATATGGTAGTGTCAACCTGCGCAAATGAATTACATTGGTAGGATATAAAAAATAAAATAAATATCATGATTAATTTCTTAGATGCCATGATTTGCTCCTTATTTATACTTTTACGAAAAATAGTCGCCGATTAATTCATCATTATTTAATAATCCATCATTCTTAACTGTTCTTTGGTCATGTAACCATATGGTATTCCATTAAAGTAATAATCACCAAACTTTTGAGGGCTGGAAGGTTTAACTTTGTATTCAATTTCAAATGATGATCCATCTGATCGGGTTACAATAATGACACCCTCATATTTATTCCCGCGGACTGTCCAGCGACCATACCCCCTATCTTGAAAATTACCCAGATATTGATTTTGAACATTCCCATATTGATCTACGTTTGATACATCTGCAGCATCTTCTCTTTTATCACGATACGTTCCATCGGGGGCAAGGTGGATAAGTTTCTCATGACTAATTGCACTGGTACCTGAATAATGCCACCAATATCCTACAAAATGGCGGGTCAAATCCGAATTATCAACCTGAAAATAACGGATGTTCTGAGCAATTTCCTGCGCCGGATTAGAAAGCTGATCTCCATACTTTTCGCTTGTCGTTACCGCAACAATTATTGCTCCTCCGCCATTTGGAGATAATGTTCCGACGCCAAGACCTCGAGCTTGTTGCCCCTGCCATATTCCCTGATATTCACCACTAATAGCGCCTGATTTGATTTGCTGCAATTGCCCTGCAGGATACATAACAATTCCTTCCTCCTGAAGACCTTCCATCATGCCAGTTTGCACAGCATGCGGATTATTGTATGTATGTGGAAAAACAATGATTATCCCGGGAACTGTATCGTGTCCCAACAATATTCCCTGAGTTGACTTTTGATATTTCCAGCCTGCCGGAGGTTTAAAGGCAAATCCCCATTGTGGATCCCCTATTTCGCCAGCAGCCAGTTTTTTACTTTGGTTTCCATTCTGGGGAGAAACAGTTTGAGGGGATTTCTGTGGGGCTGGTTGATTCGGGGAAGTTTCTATCTGATTCCGTTGTCCGGTTCGTTGGAATTGAAGCTGATAGCCTTCCGGAAAAGAAATGATGAGAATATCTCCCTGAAGTGTATACGGATAATCAATATATCCATAATCTTCTTCGATCCTTATAACTCCAGGAACTAGCGAATAATTGGCCCATTCACCATCAAATTCCAGTTGATTGGCGCTATGGAAAATTAACATCATACTTCCCCACTCTGTTCTGCTTTCCCAGGATCCTAATAATAATGAGACGTCTGAACTTTGAGCGTGTAGGAAAATGGTTGATAAGAAGAAAATTATTGTGACCAATAAATTTCGTTTTGATTCTTTTACTCTCATTTTAAACTCCACATTTTTCATCTATTGATATTATCTATATTCTATTTATAATTACTTCATTAACACCATCTTCTTAACCTCTACATAATCACCTTGAGATCATTTGACCAGCAGCATCTTCCTCACCTCAACAAAATTACCAGCCTTTAATTGATAGAAATAAAGTCCACTTGTATAGTTTGCAGCGCTCCATGCTACCTCATGCCTCCCGGCGGGCATTTTCTCATTCACCCGTGTGGCTACTTTGCGACCAAGTATATCATACACAATCAATTGCACTTTTGTGCTTTGGGGTAAGTCAAAGCGAATGGTGGTTACGGGATTGAAGGGATTGGGATAATTCTGATGCAATTGATAATCATAGACAAACGACTGCCGAGTCTCTTCTATTTCGGTAATATCCGGAGCAATTTTGATCAACCAAACATCAAGGCCACCTGCTCCGGAAGATCCGGTTAGGCCAGCTACGATATAACCACCGTCAGCAGTTTGTTGAACCGAGGAACCCCGATCATTAGTACCTCCTCCTAAAGTTTTCATCCATAGCGTATTTCCGCTATTGTCAGTCCTAATTAGTAACATATCATCATTGCCGGCACCGAATGAATCTGTGTATCCCGCAATGATATAGCCCCCATCAGTGGTTTGCTGAACCGAAGTACCCCAATCATACATCATTCCCCCGTAAGTTTTGGTCCACAACGTATCGCCACTGCCATCAGTCTTGATCAACCAGATATCGTTCAAACCGGCACCGAATGAATCGGTAGTTCCTGTCACGACAAATCCTCCGTCGGAGGTTTCTTGAACGGACAAGGCCCATTCATCATTACTCCCCCCATAGGCTTTTGTCCACAATGTATCCCCGTCACCATCGGTCCTGATCAGCCATACATCATTATGACCGGCGCCGAAAGAGCTGGTTATTCCGGCAATGACGTACCCCCCATCGGAGGTCGTGTCAACTGAAGAGCCATATTCATTAGCACTTCCCCCAAAGGTTTTTGTCCAGAGCGTATCACCGCTGCTATCCGTTTTGAGCAGCCACGCATCATAAGAGCTAGCACCGAAGGAATTGGTTCTTCCAGCAATGATATAGCCTCCATTGGAGGTCTGTTGGACGCAATTGATATAATCAAAACCACCTCCGCCGAAGAATTTTGTCCACAGTGTGTCGCCGCTGCTGTCTGTTTTGAGCAACCAACCATCAACTGGCCCGAAGGAGGCATTCTGACCGGCAATAATGTATCCACCATCAGTAGTTTGTTGAACGTAGTTACCACCGTCATTACCCCCTGCTCCGAAGGTTTTTGTCCATGAAGTATCGCCGCTGTCATCAGTCTTAATCAGCCAAATGTCATTAGCACCTGCGCCAAAGGAAGTTGTATTTGCGATGATAATATATCCGCCATCCGTGGTCTGTTGAGCAAAATTACCCTGGTCCCCATTGATTCCACCGATTGTTTTAGTCCACATCGTGTCCGGTGGTTGCGATTTCAATGAATTGCTGAGGAGAAAAAAAACTGCAAAAAATAACGCTAATAAAATCAGATTAGATTTCATTCCTTTCTCCTTTATTTTGTTTTGCCTACTATTTCATTAATATCATTTTCTTTGCATCCCAAAATTGATCGCTTTGAATCCGGTAAAAATAAAGACCGCTGGGATAATCCCCCGCATCCCAGGGCACCTCATATCTTCCGGGGGGCATTTTCTTATTGACCAGAGTGGATACTTTCCGACCAAGTATATCGTAAACAACTAATTGCACCTCTCCGCTTTTCGGTAAGTCGAAGCGGATGTGTGCTACCGGATTAAATGGATTGGGATACGCCGGGTAAAGGGCATATACTTTAGGCAGTTCACTTTGATCTTCAATTCCAACTACAATTTTGCCTTTTCCCGATAACTGAACCTGAAGAGGTTTATAGTTGTTTTCAATTAATAAGGTATCAACAATTAGGTTGGAATCCGTTGGTGTAAAAGTAACCATAATAGTGAGACTGTCGTTAGGAAGAATCAGGCTATCTGCCGGATTCCAGTTGTGGGTAAACACGGAATTTTGGTTCGACACATTCTGTAAACGGAGTGCAGCCGTACCGCTATTACGGATAGTCAAAGGCAAATCCAGTTGCTGACCGATATCAACAATCCCGAAATCCAGCAAGCTATCAGAGACCGTAATCAAAAGCTGGTGAAAATAAAATACTCCAATATCAGCAATTGTATTGTCAGGATCATAGGGTGAAGAGGGATCTCCAGCATCAATGCAGGGGGAGCCGGCCTGTAAGTGATAATCCCCGGACGTTGTATCCACAAACATCGGATCCAGAAAAATATTGAAATACTGATCGCAAGAATCTTCGTTGGCATTGATCGTGCTGAGGACACCAAAACCTGCTGGTATGTTGCCCCCAACATTCTGTCCGTTACCATAGAAATCTGAATATTCAATCGTTCCGGTACCGTTACATTGTATTGTACTCGAGGAGTTCCAGGCAAAGATACTATTAGAAATGTCCGCGCTGGATCCTGAGTAGATTTTGATCGCACTTCCGGTGCTGGCACTGTTGTTGGTGAAGTTGCAGTGGTCAATACCGGCTTGACTATCATTTATTATATATATTCCTCCTGCTTCCGAACCTGTATTGTCCTTAAAGGTGCAATAAGAAAATTGCGCTGTTGAATAATATAAAATAGAAGGATCTGTGCCGGTCATGGAACAGCCGGAGATGACCGCACTGGAAAAACTTAGAGTAAGACTACCGTCCTGCTGGTTGTTAGTGATGATACAGTTATCAATTACTCCCTGGCTATTATCAAAATAGATAGAACCAGAAGTGTTATTAGCATTATTTCCACTGATGGTGCTATTAGTAATGGTTGCCACGGTATTTGTCATTCTGATTCCGCCATTGAAATTGGCGGTATTCCCAATAATATCGCATCCGGAAATCATAAGAGTACCGTTTATGGCATAAATCCCACCACCATCGCTGCCAGTTGAGTTGTTGCTGAAAGTACAATTCAAAATGTTTACACTGTCAGTCGCAGGAATCGACAGATAAATTCCTCCACCATCCAAAGAGGACCAATTATTGCTGATATGGCAGCTAAAAATTTCAAATGAACCCGCTATTGAATAGATCCCTCCACCCATACTATTGGCTGAATTTCCAGTAACGGTGCAGTTCGAAATGGATGGATAGACGGCGGAGACACCTGATGATACATATATTCCACCGCCGACGAAATCGGCGAAGCAGTCTTTTATGGTACAATGAATAATCTCAGGGCGGGATGCGCTGGAATAGATTCCACCTCCGCGCCGGTCCAGGAAACTGGTTCCCACGGTTGCTCGCCCATACTCAAGGACACAATAAGATAACTGACTACCATCGGGGGCATTCGTGAATCGCAAACCCCACCAGCCGGTGTCCGGATTAGCTGCGGTGAACAAAATAGAGTCCTGCTCTGTTCCAACTGCCTGAATGATTCCGTTTACGATGAACTTGTAATGCCCCTGGAAAATGACCTCCACACCGGGTTCAATAGTTAAAGTTGAGTCGCCATGAATAGTGATATTTCCATGAATGACGTAGGGAGAATTGGCCGCTGTCCAGTTACCGGAAACATAACCGGGTTGAATATGAGTCCCCGGCTGGTGAAAATAATAAACACCCATATCCGTGACCGTGTTATCCGGGTCCAGCGGACTGGCCGGATCACCGGCATCAATGCAGGGTGAATTTACAGTCAGGTGGTAATCACCTCCTGCAAAATCCACGAATAATGGATCCAGGTAGATATTGTAGAAAACATCACAGGAATCGCCGTTGGCGTTGGTTTGAACCAGTGTCCCCAAACCGGTAGGTGGTTGGATGAAAGGCCCTGATAATGATCCGTAAAAATTACAGTATGAAACTGAGGCAGAAGAATAA